>ERZ894223.72-NODE-72-length-104195-cov-22.296889_pt1 | contig 104195 bp, 127 predicted proteins | sample MGYA00380293_ERZ894223 | MGnify/ENA primary metagenome ERZ894223 (study PRJEB32331, sample SAMN06328445) | human gut metagenome | biome: human gut microbiome; feature: stool | host: Homo sapiens | collected 2014-11-05 ...
CACTTGCGTATGTCATAACATAATCTTATCTTTGTAGTGTCTTCTTAAGGGAGGCAAGAAACAAGAAGTCAAACAAATAAAAGATAAGGTTATGAAAACGATTCAGTACAAAAGTAATTCAGAGATGTGGAAGTTAGAAAAAGAACTTAAATCACAAGGTTTTGTAAAAACGTCAGATTGTTTTTGGTATCAGAATTATAAAAGAGGTAACGAACGAGTAACGTTAGAAAGAGCTTAAGTTTAAGATGTTCAGAGTTGACAAAAACGAAGTAATATCCGAACTGAATTTGTCCTTGTTCGGAGCAAAAGGTTTCATGCAGGACCGGAACAAGGAATGTCCTTTTTGCAATAAAAAGGGGAAATGGGGTATAAAGTTCAATGAGGCAGGGAATAACGGTGCTTTCCATTGTTTCAAATGTGGCACAAAAACCACCTTAAAAAAGTTCTTGGAAAAGATAGGAAGAAAGGACCTTATAAAGCAGGATTATGAAAACACAGTAAAAATGCAGAAATTGACCCCTCTAATAAATGAAGAAGAGGAAGAAACGATAGAGAAAATCAAGGAATGTGTTTTACCTAAAAAACTGGAATATATAGAGAAGGACGAATATTTGGATAAAAGAGGGTTTGTAAAAAGATATTACGAAGAATTTCGCCCGGCAGAAACAAGGTTTTTTCTCGAAAGAAAGCTGCACGATAAGTTCATATTCCAGTTTACTATGAACGGTAAGTTAGCCGCATGGCTGGCACGTTCAAAGAAAAGCAAAGAATGGCACGAGGAGAATTTGAAAAAGTTCAAGGAGGGCACAGAAAAGCTTGTATTGAGGTACGAGAATTCGCGAGACGGGTTTTCCCATGTGATAGGAGGGTATGACAATATAACGGACGAGACGGACACGGTTATAATCGTGGAGGGGATGTTTGACTACATATCTGTAGACACGAAATTACACCTCTATGAATCACCGGATATAAAGTGCGTGTTTACGTTCGGTAACAATATGGGGTTAAGTCAGATAAGGTTATTGAGGGATAAACTCGGTATAAGGAACGTGATTCTGATGTATGACCCGGACAAGCCGGAAATGATTAAGACGGTATCAATGACCTTGCAAAGATATTTCAATGTGCAGATTGCTGAACTGGAAGACAAGAAGAAAGACCCTGGGGACGCGACACAAGAAGAACTCCTATGGGCGCTTGACAATATGACAGAACCGATTAATTACTATACCAAGCATTTATAGTGTTGATTTTTTGCCATTTATCCTAATTTTTGTTAGATTTGAAGTCAAAATTAAGGACATGGAGAAATCACGGAAAATCAGTTTGGAACAGTTTGTATTTAATTTGCAGTTGGAGTATTTAAGCTGTAAATTGCGTTCGATAGTTTACAATCGTATAGAGAGTGTAGAACTTGTAAAGATATACAAGGATATTGCGGAAAAGAAGAAGGCAAAGATTCTGAATTTAAAACAGAGGTTCCGTCTTGGAACGATGTTTGATAATGACAATGCGTTTTCAAGTTTTTATCAGAAGGAATTTTTGCAGGAATACGGGTTGCCGAACTTGCAGTATTCGGAGAAAACAAAAAAGTCGGTAATGTTTTGGGATAGGTTTCACCTATTGAAACCGGGTACCCCGGTGATATATAAGGGAAAGGAATATAAGGTGAAGATAAATCACCCGAACGACGACAATGTAGTGATATGGATTGATGGCATACCGGAACAGATTCCGTATACCTACTTCAAAATGAGGTGGTTAGAAGAAATTGATATGAAAGATTTAAAATAATTGGAGATAATATTTGTTTATCTCAAAATTTAATTCTTATTTTGCATCACAATTAAAAATAAAAGATATGACGTATTTCGAGTATGAAGAAAAGGCAGCTACTACAGCTTGCTATAATGAAAAAGTGGCTTTGTCCTATGTAACACTTGGTTTGTGTTCGGAGATGGGAGAAACCTACGAGAAAATCAATAACGAGGCGGAAACGGAAGAAATCTCTAAAGAAATCGGAGATATGTTCTGGTACCTTGCCATGATTCGTAAAGAGTGCAATCTTGACATTGAAGGCTGGGATTGGAAAGAAGCTTTGGCAAATGCAGAAGGTGCAGGCGTGTTTGATTTGCCCGTAGAAGTTGGAAAGATTGCGGACCAGGTTAAAAAGTGGTTGCGTGATGACTGGAAGGAAGCCGAACAGAACGTATTCCCGGAAGCAAGAAAGAAAGCCGTTTTGGAAGCCTGGAAGAATGCTTGGAAGGTAATAAACAGCATGATTAACCGCGTAGGACTTGATACGGAAAAGATTGCAGAGCAAAATATAGAAAAACTGTTTTCACGTAAACAACGTGGTAAAATTCACGGAGCAGGAGACAATAGATGAAAAAGTTTGACAAAATATTAATGACGGGGGCACAGGGAACGGGGAAGACAACCCTACTGAAAGCCTTACAGAATGAACCGGAATTTGACAACTGGAAATTTTATACTGGTGTTGTCAGAACGATGGTTGAGGAGGAAGAAATAACCATTAATGAAGAAGGAAATTCCGAATCCCAAAAGAAAATATTCGACAAATACACCCAAATAATGGAGGATGCCATGAGACAACCTTCTGTAAGTGACAGGTGTATTATTGATGTGAACGCCTATACTTCTTGGCTCTTTGACAATTGCAACCCGAAAGACAAGGATTATAACAATCTTGCAGAAGAGGACTTTAAAGAAAAGCGTCAGATTGTAAAGCGGAAATACGAGTTTCCGTTGCTTGTTTATCTTCCTATTTCGTTCGGTTTACAAGGTGACGAGGTCCGTTCAGAAGATGAAGAATACCAGAAAGAAATAGACCGGAAAATAAAGCAGATTGTCGATAATTACGGAATACCCTACATTTCTGTTTCCGGTTCAACGGAAGAAAGAGTACAGCAGATTAAAGATGCCGTATTCGGAAAAAAGGAGGGCTGATGTATGGAATTTTCTTTGTTGACTTTAAGAAATGTCGGTCGGAAGCTTGGAATGCAGAATGTTTCCGGATTCAGAAAAGAAGACCTTTTGCAACAGGTCATTGAAAGATTGGAAGTAAAAGGAAAGACGCTTGAAGAATATGCAAAGGAGGTATCTGTAAACACCCCAAAAGGGTATGTAAAGAAAAAGTTCAATCTTTCACCTAAAGGAGAAAACCCGTACAAGAAAGGGAGTATATCATATAAGGTATGGGAAGAACTTGCAAAGAATGACGGTCGGTCATTCAGCCGGATTGCAAAAGAGCTGGGAACGCATTACAACGTTGTTTCCGTTTGCTGTAGAAACCATTTTGACAAATCATAAACTTGCCGTTTTTATTTAGATTTGATTTTTCACGGGGAGTGTAAGTAAATACGCTTCACTCCCTTTTTATACCCTAAAATTATGGAAGAGTTGTATAAAGATTTAATCAAATATTTGGAGGATAACTTTTTGTCTTTCAATGCTTTAGATAACAATATTATAGAGATTGACGGGCAAACATTCGAGTTGTTTGAACCTTTCCAATGGGACAAGGAAGATAACGGAATTTTCTTTGACGATTCGTTCCAGTGGGTGGGAGACAGGACGGAATGCGACAATTACGTCTTCCGGTTCGGTGATGTATGGTATTACCTTAAAAAGGGAGACGAGAATAAAGTAAAACTTAACCGATTGCAGTATATCGGAAAAGCAAATCTGTTTGATGAAAGTCTGAGGTTTGACACCTATATAGGTATACATGGAAATTTTGAATTGATGAACGGGATGCACTCATATTCCGATTGGGTGGAAAAGGCTAAATTCCTGGGGATAAAAGCGCTTGGAATATGCGAAAAGAATACGCTTGCATCAGCGTTCAAATTTCAGAATGCGTGCCTTAATGCGGAAATAAGACCTATATTCGGAATGGAGGTTTCAGTATACAACGAGCAAAAGGATGTGCGGTATACGGTAAAACTGATAGTCAAGAATAAGGAAGGATGGGACAATCTATTGAGGATAAACAAAATTCTGAATGTTGATGAAAAAGGTTTTATATCGGAAAAAGAATTACAGGAAATGAAAGACGGGTGTTTCTTGTTACTGGACCCGAAAACATGTATGTTTGAAAACCTTCCTATATTGTCAAGAAAATGGGATGATACCTATTATCAGCTTGATACGGTGGAATACAAGAAGAATGACAGGGATAAAAAATATCTTGACAATCTAAAAAAGTTCGTAGGAGTATATAAGCCCGTGGCAGTATGTGATGCTTGGTATCTTGAAAGACGGTATGCCCCTATAAGGGAAAAGCTTAATAGACTGGCAAAGGTAGTGAATTATGAGAGTGATAATCAGTACATGAAGAATTACCAGGAATATTACGAAGAACTTTCAAGGCTGATACCAGACGAGGATAAGTTTTTCGGATTGTTTGAAGAATCTTTGGTAAATCTTAATTACATATCGGTAAACTGCAACTATTTGTTGGAGACACAAGTAAGACATGCGCCCAAATATGTAATGACGGAAGAGGAGAAAAAGAAATATACCTCTAATACAGAAATGTTTGAATCGCTTGTATTTGACGGACTGGCAGAACACCCGGAAATATTAGACAAATATAGCGAAGAAGAACTAACAGAGAGATTGAACACAGAAATATCCATCATTGAGGAAGGCGATGTAGTGGACTACTTTCTGATGTTGAGGGATATTATCAGATGGGGAAGAGACAATAACATTTTGGTCGGACTTGGGAGAGGCTCTGCCGGAGGAAGTGTCGTATCTTATTTGCTTGGAATAGTAAAAGTAAATCCGTTGGAATATGAATTGCTATTTAGTAGGTTTTTGACAAAGGGTCGTTTAATTCGACATGAAGAGGAAGAGATAGTGACGATAAACGGAGAAAAGGAAATATCCGGAAATGACTTTATAAAGGTTGTCCGGAACGGTGAGAAAATGATAATCAGAGCCAAAGAATTAAAAGAAGGTGACGAACTGATAAACCAATAATTTGTATGAAAGTAAAAAATATTGAAATAAAGCGTCGGGCAAAGACCGTATTAGGGTCAATGCCCGATATCTGACCCCTTCGGGGGAAACGAATTGACACAGATTTTCCCGGCAGAAGACGGGACGAAATAAAAGCTTACATGGAAGAAAGGTTTGGAAAGGAGCAGGTTTGTTCGCTTGGCACCTACACCACTTTCCAGCTAAAAGAAGCAATATCGGACATGGCACGTGCAGACGGTATACCAGTACAGTTATACAGATGGTTTACCGCTTGTATCGGAGACGACAAGGAAAAGACGATAGAGGAGTTTTTCAAGACTGTATGTGGGAAAGAAGACCTAAAGAAATTCGTCAAGGAACATACAGAGACGTTTAACGATATGATGGTTATTCTTGGCTCGCCTAAAAGCCAGTCAGTGCATGCGTGCGGAACCGTAGTATTGCCGGACGGAAAAACATCTTATGAATGGATGCCCGTACATACACAAAAAGGACTTGTAGTTACGGACTGGGAAGGTTCGGAAGTGGAAGCGGCAGGATTCCTAAAGGAAGATGTTTTGGGGATTATCCAGTTGGATAAGTTCGAGGAAATGTTACGCTTGATAAAGGAAAACCACGGAATAGACGTTGATATATATAGTTTGCCTTTGGATGATAAGCAAGTATTCGAGTATGCAGGCAAAGGATGGCTGGGCGATGTTTTCCAGCTTGGTTCAGCCGGATTATCTGGATATTGTGTAAAGATGAAACCGGAAAACATAAACGAACTGTCTGCATGCGTGGCCCTCTATAGACCTGGACCTATGGAAAACAATTTCCACAACGAGTATATTTTGCGGAAGAACGGAGAAAAGGACTGGACGGAAGAAATGCCTATAGGTGGGGAAGAAGTAGTAAAGAAAGACTTTGGTCTTCTTGTCTATCAAGAAAGTATAATGTTATTGGCGCAAAAACTTGCTGGGTTTGATTCTGAAACTACAGACCTTTTGCGTAAATGCTTGGGAAAGAAAGATTTAAAGAAGATAAAACTTTATAAAGATAAGTTCGTTACCAATTATGCAGAAAGATTTGCTTCTAAGGGGGTTACAAAAGAATATGCGGAAAATCTTTGGAATCAGATGGAAGAATTTGCAAAGTATTCATTCAACAAGTGCTTGCATGGAGACGAGAAGATTTATCCCAATGAATTGACAATCAAAGAACTGTATGAAAAAGGAGTTGAGGACATTCCGGCAATAACGATGGGAAAGTATGGTGAATTTATTCCTACCAAAGTAAAGGAAATAAGATATGCAGGGAAGCGTTTCATCTATAAGATACAGACAAGTGACGGGGCTACAGTAAGATGTTCCGGAAACCACAAATTCCCCACACCGGAAGGGCGCAAATATGCTTTTCTTTTAAGAAAAGGTGATGTATTGTATACCTATAAACATGGTATGAGGGTAAATGTGGAAGTCGTTTTTGCTTATGTGATGGATGCGGAACCGACCTATGACGTTGAGATAGACCATCCGGAACATAACTTTGTTACTGGGGAAGGTATCGTAACATGTAATAGTCATTCCGTATGCTATGGTATGACCGCCTATATATGCCTATGGCTTAAGGTACACTATCCTATTGAGTATTGGAGTGCTACATTCTCGTTTGCGAAGGATGAAAAGATACCTTATTATGTAAACGAGATACAGCAGTCTGGTGAGATAAAGATACACCCGGTAGACATCAACAAGTCAGACGTAAATATCGTGTCTGATTACCGAACAAACAGCATGTACTGGGCATTCAACGCAGTAAAGCAATGCGGAGAAAGGGCACAGGAATACATATCGGAAGAGAAAAAGAAGAACGGCCCGTTTTTCTCTTTGGAGGAATTTATAGATAGATGCGTAATTAAAGGCAGTCCGGTAAATAAATCGGTCATTGAGAATTTGATATTTGCAGGGGCGTTCGACGAACTGGAAAATATCCAGGAACCGAAAGACCGTTTGTCCCTTATTGAGATGTACCGCGAGAACAAAAGGGTTAAGATATTGGAAGATAAGGATTTACTTACCAATATTATGAAAGTCCGTAAAGAACGCAATAATTGGTGGTGGCTATTACAGCAAAAAAGAACGTCCGGTTTTGCATTTTTTGATTATTATGATTTGGTGAATGAATATCATATGCCTAAATTAGACGACGAAACGGAATTCCAGGATGTGTCTCAGATAAAATTTTGGGACATTAATTCAAAGAAAACCCGTCGTGCCGTGATAGGCGGCTATGTGATTGAGATAATAGAGAGGAAAAGTAAGAAAGGCATATTTGCCACTATAGTATTGGAAAGTAATTACGAGTTTATAAATGTAACGATTTTTCCAGAGTTGTTTGAAGAATACGGAGAGTTTTTAAGGGGTAGTAAAAAGAACATTTTGTTGGTTAATGGCGTGATTGTGTGGGATAAGTTTAGAGGAGAATATATTTTGCAGGCGAATGTTAATTCATTGTTTACAGTATTGACGTAAAATATTTTTGATATGAAAATTATGGTAGAAATCGGTACCAAGACCGTTGTTTTGGTATCACCGGATAAGGACGAAGAAATAGAATTGGACGATGTTACGACAATCAATTACTCTAACCTCTATGGAGAGGCGGTAACGGTGTCCGGATTGCTTAACAAAGTCGGTCTGATGAAGGTTGAATATGAGAAGAAAGCGAAGGAAGAGAAACTGTTTTGCGATGTGTTTGCAGCTAATTTGAGGAAGAAATTAAGGAGGGAAGCGGCTACAAATGGAGGAAGAATAACGATTGATGGAGAATCTTTTAAGCTGACTGAAAAAGGGTTGGAAGACGCGATATTGCTTAATGAACAATATCAGAAAAATCTGATGAATCTTATTGAGATAGAATCGAAAAGAGACAAGTTAGACACCCTATTTTGGGCAGTACAAAGCAAGGACAAGAAACTTAACAATTTGTTACCTAAGATTGTACCGCAAGACTTTGAAAAAGAGCTTATTGAAGGAAAAATAAATACTTTTAATGTAGTAAAAACCAATTATTAATTTTAAAAATTTTGTGTTATGGCATTTGATAGAAGTAAGTACAAAAAAGCGAGTGTAGAATCAATTGATGAAACAGTAGGAAAAGCAGCCGCAACAATGGGCGGTGGTTTTGGACAAGGCGGCAGAGCCTCATTTTTTAATCTGAGCGAAGACGGAAGATATGTATTGCGCGTATTGCCGTCGTTGACAGGGAAACCCTATATGCCGAGAAAGACGGTTAAACTTCCTATCGAATGTGCGGTATATGATAAGGACGGGAAAGACACCGGGAAGAAGGAAATCAGACAAAAAGACATTTTTACCTCTGATATCCACAGTAACCGCATGAATGGCGAGGATGCAGCGTTGACCTATATCAGTCATGTGTATAATCTGGCAAACGATATCCAGGACAAGGACGAACGCGCAAAATTCCTCTATCCAATTAGTGGCTATCGTAACAAGCAAAAGCAGTGGACGTGGGGCATGAAACCCATACTTAACTACGTGGCTTATGTATGGGCAGAAAGTGACGTGTATCGCCTTGATTTGCGCCCGGATTGGTGGAAGAGAATGAAGAACATCTCTATGGAACGTGCCGGAGGTTCGGATGATGGAATAATTAATCTTGACATCTTTTCTGACCCGGACGAAGGTTATCCATTGATTATCAATGTTGCCACGGATGAAAACAAGAAGAAAAATTTCGATATTTCTTGCGGAATGCCGGATGCGAATAAACGTCAAAGCTGGGATGATTTCTTTGCGAAAAACCGTGTATCTGACGAAGTATTCGGCATTATGGAAGAACTGCCTACTTTGGATGATATGTATGTGGATGTATTCTCACGTAAAGACTGGGATATGCAGTTGGAAGGACTGGAAAGAATCGACGAAGAACAATCATACGGTATTTTCCAGAACGATGCCTTCCTAAACAAACTCGAAGAACTTGACAAGCTTGTACCGGAAGAAGACGAAATCAAGGAAAAGAAATCACCCAAAAAAGCCCCCGAAACAAAGAAGGTTAAACAGGAAGAACCGAAAGAAGAGCCAGCGAGACCGGAAAAGAAAGTAGGTGGTTATCCTACACTTACCAACCTTAAAAAAGAACTTCGCGCCTACATTGCCGATAACTACGAAGACAAGGAATTACCGGAAGAGTTGACGGTAGCAGAACTCCGTAAATGGTACGATATCGCACAAGAAGGCGGCGAGCTGCCTTTTGAAGATTACGAAGAGCCGGAAGACGAAGATTCGGTAGCAGCAGAAGACCCGAAACCGGAAGATACGGCAGTGGAAGAAAAGGAAGCGTCAGCAAGCGTTCCTAACTCTATTGCATCACGGTTGAGAAACCTTAAAGCAAGAACTTCAAAATAAAAATCATTACAAGGAAGGGTAATATTATACCCTTCCATTATTCCTACTATTATGAAAAATCTTTACAGAGTAATTCTTATTGCAGGTATGATAATAATACTTGTATTGTTATTCCTATCTATCAAGAAAGCGAGGGAAAACGAAAGGTTATTATATGAAGTAGAATTTTACACAGATTCCTTAAACAGATACACAAAGGTTTATAATTCCGAAAGCTTTTCTAAATTGAAAAAAGAAAACAAAGAATTGTACAGTCGATTGAAGGAAAAGGAAGCACTCGTAGAGGCAATAGAATTTGAATGGAAATACAGGTATGAAGGACTGGAAAAGCAGGTTTCCGAATTAAGAAAAACGGACAGCCTCTATACATTTAAGGAAGAAACCGACACAGTGGGATATGACTTGCAGGTATGGGCTACACACCTGGCAAAGTATAAGATTAACTTTAATATAACCAACAAATTTTTATTGACAAACCAGCGTATAGGAGACAATAACCGTATGGAGATAACGTCTCAATTGCCCGGAAAGATAGGCGATGTTACGATGTGGACCAAACCGGAAAAAAAGAAAAGATTCGGTTTCGGTGTGTCAGTAGGTGCCGGATACGGAGTATTCAATAAGGATTTTGACGTGTTTGTAGGATTGAGTGGAACGTATTTAATTTGGTAGGAAAATGTTTGTACAGATAAACAACAAGAGGATAAAGATTTCCTCTATCAGCAGATACAATGACGAGGGGTATTCACAGTCAACAAAGAAGTTTAGAATAGCTTTGAAGATATCCAATGTCTGGGAAAGCTTCTATTTTGACAAGGAAGAAGAAAAGGACAATGTTTTGAAAAATCTTGACAATACATTAAAAGTGACTGCGTTATGACAGGGAAAATGATAATAAGCACTGATTGGCATTTGAAATCTTCCAATATCGAAGAGATAATGGAATTACAAAGGCAGGAATTAAGTGTAGCGGAAGACAACGGTATAACAAATCATGTGTGGCTTGGCGATATATTCGATTCCCGTATATCACAAAGGCAGGATGTTCTAAACGCTTTTTCCTCTATCCTTGACATGTACGCGAGGATGGAACACACAGTATATTGCATTCCAGGGAACCACGATAAGAGCGATTATAGTTCGGACAGGTCGTTTTTGGATGCGTTTAAATACCATAAAGGGTTCAAGTTAATAACTGACCTGGACGCTTTCGAGATAGGCAGTGTAATATGTTATTTTATGCCGTTTTTCGACAATTCGATATGGTTAAAAGGAATGTCGGACGTATTAAAGGAAAAGAATCATAAGACGCATGTACTTTTTACTCATATCGCATTTCAAGGAAGCAGGAATAATGATGGTAGCGAGGTGGAAAGCGATATAAAACCCTCTCTGTTTAAAAACTTCGGTATGGTGTTTTCCGGGCATTATCACGATACCCAGGAAATAGGAAAGAATATTGTACACCTTGGAAGCATTACACAAAACAATTTCGGGGAAGACGATAAAAAGGGGTTCTGGTTATTGGATGATGATTTGACCTATGCGTTTATCCCGTCAAAAGGGAAACGATACAAGAAGGTTACCGTGAATCTGGAAAATACGACGTTCAAGCAAGCCGACAAGATTGTAAAGGATTTTCAAAAGAAGAACAAGAGGGATTTTGTGCGCGTGGAATTTGTCGGAACCAAAGATGCAATTTCCTCTATTGACAAAGAGGAGTACAGAAAGCTTGGTGTAGATGTCAAGGTCAAATCCGTAGAACTGGAAACGGAAGAGGTGGAGACAGCAGAAGAAATCAAAGCTTTGTCCGGTTCCGATATTGCGGACAAGTTCAAGGAGTTTTGCAAACAAAATGATTACTCCTATAATGAAGGAATGGAAATATTGAAGGAGGTGTTATAATGGGTCTTGAAGAATTATTTGGAAGAATAGAGAAGCGTTTCGGAAAGGAAGCGGTAGTAGGAAATGAAGTAAAGGTAGACACCGTGTCTTCCGGCAGCATGGCATTTGACGAGATATTAGGAGGAGGTTTTGCGCTTGGAAGAATACACGAAATATACGGCGGATTTTCCAGTGGCAAAAGCTCCGCGGCATTGCATCTAAGCGCGTCCGTACAAAAAACGCTTGGAAAAGCGGTGGGGTATGTAGATACGGAACAAGCACTTGACTTGGAGTATGCAAAAGCGCTTGGAGTTGATTTAGGTCGGGACAAGTGGATAATGTCACAGCCGGATAGTGCAGAGCAAGCGCTTGAAATCGCGCGTGAAATGCTGGAAGCACCAGAAATCGGATTGGTGGTATTGGATTCTGTTGCCGGGCTGGTGCCAGAAGCTGTTTTGCAGGGCGAGGCAGGAGATGCAAAAATAGCGCTTGTAGCGCGCCTTATGTCACAGCAGCTAAGCATTTTAAAAAATGTATGCAAAAAGAATAACAACATACTCCTATGTATCAATCAGACAAGGCAGAAAATCGGGGGTATGGGATTTGGGCCAACAACAACCACACCAGGAGGAGAAGCTCTTAAGTTCTATGCCACACAGAGAGCTGAATTTGCCCGTATAGGTACGGAAAAGACGGACGGGATAGCAACAGCCAACAAGACCCAGATTAAAATTGTAAAAAACAAGATTGCGCCCCCTTTTCGTGTATGCCAGGTAATGTTAGAGTACGGTGTAGGTTTTGATACGGTACAGGAGCTTATAGATATGTCTATAAGAGAGGGAATTTGCTCTAAAAAGGGTGCTTGGTTCTATTATGGAGAAACCCGGTTGGGGCAGGGAATGGATAACGCCAAGAAAGCGCTATCTGATAAGGATTTGTTTAATGAAATTAAAAATAAATTGACAGATAAATTATGTACCCCGAAAGATTGATATTAAGAAATTTTTTGTCATTTGAAGAACTTGATTACACCTTTACAAAAGAAACTTTGGGAGTGACTGGGGAGAACCGGACAGAGGAAGACCAGCTAACGAACGGGGTGGGCAAATCTACAATCGCACAAGGCTTGTTCTATGCGATATATGGCGTTAATCTAAGAGGAAAAGAAGACAAGAAACTGATACGTAAAGGTACGAAAGAAGCCTATACTAAGGTTGAAATATTTTGTCAAAAACGGAAAGAAACACTGATAATTGAGCGTACAATTCCGTTGAAAAGTTCTTCCAAAGTATTGTTAACCCTAAAGAAAGATGATGTAGAGACGCCCGTAACGGTAGCTACTGTATTGGATGCGAATAAATATGTGATTAGCTGGATTGAGATTACACCGGAAGATGCTAAGTCCTATTATATCGTAACCAAGGGTAATTATTCGTCTTTCTTTCGTTCGTCCAATACGGAAAAACTTGCTTTGATAAGCCGCTTTGTCAATTTCTCCAATATTGACAAGACAAAAGGTGTGATTTCCGAAAAGGTCGGAATATTGGAACAAGAATTGCACAAAGAAGAATGTTTGAAAAGCGTTGCGGAAGGCAAGAAACAAGCTTATGAAGAACAGATACAGCAAGTGTTGAACGAAGACCCGGAAGAAAAGAAAAAAGGTATTATAGGCGAAATCCAGTCCGAAATCTATTCTTTGCAAATACTCAATGAAGACCTTGTAAAGATGCGTATTCCTAAAGCGGAAAAGAACATTGAAAATGTAGACAAGGATATTGAAGACCTTGTAAAGTTAAAAGAAGATGTAAGCAAAGAACTTGAAAGTTTTGATATGGATGCTTACAAGGATACCTATAAGGAAATAGACACGGAAATAGCCGGGTTAAGGAAAGACAAGTCAAACAAGGAAGAAAGGCGCAAAGATTATGCGCTGAAATTAGCTGATTATGAGAAGAAATTACAGAAGGTCGAAGTATTGCTTTCTGGTGTCATTGTGTGTCCTAACTGCAATCATAAGTTTTTTATGGATGCTGACAAGGATTTTGAAGAATTGGAGGCTGACAAAGAGGCTTATAAAACAGCCATTGACAAAAATACGGTAAAGAAAAACGAATATGAGACCTCTATAAACGAACTGGAAGACCTTATCTCCCAATACCAGGATGTACGGAAGGAAACGGAAGAGGAAGAACGTAAATTGCGTGTACGTCGTGGAAAGGTGGTTGACAAGATGATGGAGGTTGAAGACCGTATAAGGGAATTTGAACGCGAGAAGAAGGGGTATGAAAACTCCATTGTAAAGATGCGTTCAGAGGTCGAAACAAACCGTTCCCTTATTGAATCAAAGACCGGGTATATAGAGGAGTTGAAAAAGCAGAAAGCGGAAAGACCCTCTATTAAAGACCAGGAAAAGGCGGTAGAAAAACTTTCTAAGGACATAGAGGAAGGCAGCAAAAAAATTCTTGACATAAAGAACGGTATTTTCAAGGTACAGCAGTGGGACAGCCGATTCAAGGATTTCAAGATGTACCTGGCTATGGAGCAGATAAAGAATATTCAGAACGCAGCCAATGACGTACTTAAGAAAATGAAAAGTGATTTACGTCTGATGATTGAAGGCTTTAAACGGAACGCAAACGGAACGTTGAAAGAGGAGATAACGCCCTATGTTTTCCGTGACGAAATGGAAAGCTTTTTCTTCTATTCCGGCGGTGAACAGGCACGTGTGGAAGTGGCTCTTATCATTGCGATACAAAGCATGATTAACGCTACAAAACAATACGGAGGCATGGATTTTTTATTGTTGGATGAGGTGTTGGAAAGTAGCGATTCTTTGGGTATAGAAAACATAATTTCCTCTACGGAATTTCTGAAACAAACTATATTGATTGTTACCCATGTGCCAAAACTTAATGACGAGATAAAACAACTGAAAGTAATCAAGGAAAACGGAATTTCAAGATTGGAGGTGTAGAATGAAAGTATTTATGGGATTTGACCCTGGAACAAAGGGGTTTGTGTCAATGATTGCGGAAGACGGGTCTTTTATCAAGGCAGAACCTATCTTTAGGGATATCAAGGTAGTGGATATGATAGAGACGGCAAACAGGTTGCTTGCTTTTGTCGAAGGCTACGAGGTCCGGCACGTCGTGATAGAGGACGTGCATGCACTGTATGGTTCTTCGGCAAAAGGAACGTTTACGTTCGGTTATAATTCGTGCGTGCCGGAATTCTTTTGTGCAATTGCCGGATTACCCTATACAAAGATACCGCCCAAGAAATGGCAGTCAGACATGCACAAAGGTATAAAGATGGTAACCAAGAATGACGGAACCAAGACGGTAAAGGACGTAAAGAAAATGAGTATTGTTGCCGCACACCGTATTTTTCCGGATGTGAGCTTAAAAAGAACAAATAGAAGTTTAAAGGATGATGATAACTTTGCAGATTCCTTATTGATGGCTGAATATGGACGAAGACATTTTAAATGATAATGGTATGGAAGAAGAATACATAAGAAAAAGTTTTATTGTGCCTAATGTAGCAATAAAGGTTGCTTGCTTTAAGGCAGGAATGACGGAAGAAGATTATTATAATATATTGGGAGAATGCCGAATGTATGGTGATAATAAGGAAAAGAACAAAGAGTATCAAAGGGAGTTGTGCCGGAAGATATTCAGACCGACACCGGAAGAAGAGGAAGAAGATATCAACAGGTGGAAAGAAGACGGTGCAAAAGTTATGAGTTTCGAGGATTGTGTAACCTTGGTATTGGAAGGACTACCAGTTAAAATAAAAGAAAGATGATATACTGGAAATGTGAAAACAAGGAATGTACGGAGTTCGGGAAGGAAACCATAGAGACAAACCCTATGTTTAAATACACCGACAAGGGAACCGTACCTATTAATATACCTTATTGTAAGGTATGCGGAAAACAGATGGGATATAGGGAAGAATTGCCGGAAAGCGACGGTGATATAAACGTGGCGTTCGCCTCTTTCGGTTCCCAGTCCAACGAAAATAAAGCCTCTATCCTTAAGGCGCGATATAAGAAAGGCATTGAAAAAGAGGGTATTAATGAAAAGATACAAGCCAAAAGGGATAAAATGACTAAGGACTTTTTCGGTGTCTGATATGTTAAAACAGTGTTAAAAGGACATAAGCACTTGCGTATGTGATAACATAAGATTATCTTTGCGAAGTGAGAAGTGAGATATAGATTATGAACGAATTAGTAGAAAATATTTGGACGCTTGTAGCTCTCACGGGCTACAAGTTTATAACAGTGAATTTTTTAGGAACATACAAAGTGTTTCTGGTGGAAAATTTTGCTACGAAGACAAGGGATAACCCTTTTAATGAGGTACGCGGTGCGGTGGATATAACCGAGGATGTTAGACACCTTACTTTCCAGTTGTCTGAATTGAACCCTATCGGAATAGATACCCGGTTGCAGGGAAGACCGAGAAAGGATTTTAAGTTCGGAAATGACGATTACATTTACTTTATTGCTAACAAGAAAAACGAATTTTGATTATGGCAAAATCAAATTTAGACCCTAAAGTATTGGAGGGCAAGATAAGGGAATATAACAACGCCTATCGTAGAGGCGAGCCGGAAATAACGGATGCGGAATTTGACGCACTGGTAGAACAACTGCATGCAGTTAACCCTAATGCGGACTGGTTCAAGAAAGGAGTTAATGACGAGGTTCTCGGAAGAAAAGAAAAGCTGCCTATTCCCATGTACAGTCTTGAAAAGGTAAAGACTTATGACGAGATTGTAAGGTGGATAAAATCGTGTGGACTGAAAGACGAGGATAGACTGATTATCACTCCTAAATTTGACGGCATCTCTTTATGTGTGGATGAATACAATAAGAAGGCGTGGACCCGTGGAGATGGTGAGGTAGGTCAAAATTGTACTTCTCATTTTTCACAGATGATTAACCATGATTTTAAGGATGTGAAAAGAACGGAAGGATATTATACATTTGGAGAAGCCATTTTCCGTAATTCCACATTCTTGACGTTAAAGAAAAAGACCAGCTATAAGTCTGCAAGAAACGCGGTTGCTGGTATCATCAATTCACCTACTGTGTCTGTTAATGTAGGTAATATCCAGTATATAAGATATGGGTATTCCAATGAGGATTGGGACAAGGTAAGCATGCTCGCCTATCTGAATGATAATTCGGCAGTAAAGGTCCGTTATGTGGAAACGTTTGTAGAATCAATCATACATAGCGAGAAGATGTTTACAGATTACATGAACCGTATCTTTGAAAACATAACGGACGATTATAAATGCGACGGTCTTGTTATCGACGTGGACAGTGCAGAAATACGGAAAGAACTTGGAAGATTACCAAACGGTAATCCACGTTATGCGATTGCCTATAAGAACCCGGACTGGTCGGAAAGAGAGGAAACGAAAGTAGAAAATGTAAGATGGCAGATTTCCAAGGATGGCAGATTATCCCCGGTAATTGACATTATGCCCGTTGATTTGTGCGGTGCTACGGTTTCCAAATGTACAGCATATAATGCCCGTTATGTAAGAGACAACCATATAATGCCAGGTGCCAATGTCATTATATGCCGCTCCGGTGACGTGATACCGAAACACTTGTGTACGGTGTCCTATCCTACGGTAAAAGATTGTTTGCCCGATAAATGCCCCGTTTGTGGAAAACCTTTGGAAATGGATAAAAACGGTGTGGACTTGATTTGTTCCAACAAAAATTGTGACGGTATAATGCTTGCCAAATGTGTATATTTCTTTACAACTTTGGGATTTGAAGAGTTCGGAGAACCGACAATAAAGAAGCTGTTTAATGCTGGATACAAGACACCGGACAGTATTCTTCTATTATCAGAAGAAGACCTTAAGAAAGTCGAAGGTATCGGAAATGTAGCAGCAAAAGTGCTTTCAAGACAGTTTGAGGAGTTGAAAAAGAAAGGTACGAACTTTGCAAAATTATTGACAGCCTATAATTTATTTGGAGGTGTAATAGCCGAAAAGACATGCCAAAAAATTCTTGACGGATTGAAGCTATATAATTGTGAAGATGTAGCCGTTTTTGCAAAAGAATGTGATGAAAGTTGGGCGGCTGACATTGAAGATAAGATTGAAGGTGTTGGATTTAATACGGCTTTGGCATTTATTTATGGTATCATTGACTGGTGGGCAAATGACGATGATTCTGCACACATTCCTATTACCTATTACGGACTGGAAGAAAAGTCTTTTGATGGTCAAATGACGGTTGTATTTACCGGATTTCGTTCACCGGACACGGAAAAGAAATTGACAGAAAAAGGACATAAAATAGGTTCTTCTGTAAGCAAGAAAACAACTTGTTTGGTAGTCAAGGAAAAAGGATTGGGAACCATCAAGGAAAAGAAAGCGGAACAATACGGAATACCCGTTTTCACGTTTGAGGAATTTAAGAAAAAATTCAACATTTGATTGAGTTTCTTTTGTTTGTTTGACATAGTGGGAGAGGCTGGTTTGAGAAAATAAGCCTCTTATTTTTGTAAATTTTTTAGAAATGAGATATTGGTATAGAGATAAAGACTACGTTTATATTGGCTTTAATTATAATGCCAATTTTGTAAATAAAATGAAACGTGATTTTGGAGCCAAATATAACCCGGCTTTGAAAGAATGGTATTTTGAACCGTCTTTAGAAAAATCTCTTTTGTTAAAATATTTCTTGGAAGGTAACGGATTCAAGAACGAAAAACCGGAAAGGCAGATAGAAATACCTCTAAAGGAAATCAAGCCACTTGTAAACGAAAAGGAATTGAGAGAAATGTTTGATTATCTGGGATTGCCCCTGCATCTAAGGGATTATCAGATAGAAGGTGTGTCTTATATGGTAAATCATGGCAATTGCCTTAACGGTTGCGGTCCTGGTGTAGGCAAGACGAGGCAGTCTATAGCGCTGGCAGAATTGCTTAATCTATTCCCCTGCATTGTGGTTTGCCCAGCAACAGTAAAACAAAGCTGGGTCAATGAATGGAAGCTTTGCAACCCTAACAGAACGGTCCATATTATTGATTCGAAGGACGAGACAAACACGGACTGGAAAGCGGATGTGACGGTAATAAATTATGACTATCTTTTCAAACGCAGTGCAAAGGAAGAAGGAAAGAAAGAGGTAAAACTTCGTTACAGCCGTTCACTTACCAAGAAATGGGGATTGGCAGTAATTGATGAAATACACCTATGCAAGAATCCGAAATCTATACGCTCTAAATGTGTGCAGAAAATCGTGGAGAATGCAGAAAAAACAATAGGATTAAGCGGTACGGCAATTATGAACAGGCCCCAGGAGCTTATCAATATATTGCGGATTCTTGGAAGGTTCAAAGAGATATTCCCGGATTCGTTATATTATCTCTATAGGTATTGCGCAGCAAAGAAAACACGGTTCGGACTTGTGTGTACCGGGGCTTCGTGTACGATGGAGCTAAATAAAATAATAAGACATTATTGTTATTTCCGGAAGGAATTGCGAGACGTGGTGAACGAATTGCCGCCTATAATCAAACAGACAGTGAATGTACCGATAACCAATAAAAAGGAATATAGGAAAGCAGAAAAGGATTTTATCGAATGGCTGGCTAATATTGACATAGAGGCGGCAGAACGTGCCATACGTGCGGAGCAGCTTGTGAGATTGTCCGGATTGAAAAAACTATCCATAAACGGAAAGATAAAGTTTATTGTTCAATTTCTGAAAGAGTGGAGCGAGGCGAACGAGGACGAAAAAATGATAGTATTCGGTATCACGACCGATATACTGGAAAAACTTGGAAAGGAATTTAAGGACAGTGAGGTAGTGACGGGCAAATACAGTACGGAAGAGAAGATGCGAAAAGTTGAGACATGGAAGAAAGAAAAGACCTTCCTATTTGCAAATATTGCATCTTTATCTACTGGTATAGACGGATTGCAGAAGTATTGTTACAATATGGCATTTATCGAATTGCCGCAACGCCCGGCAGAACTGGAACAGGCAACCGGAAGAATTGACCGTATGGGACAGACGCAGACGATGAATGTCTATTTTCTTTTGTCCAATGATACAATAGATGTACAGATACGCGAATTGCTGGACGGAAAGATAAAGGTAACGGATGCAGTCAACAAGGGTATTGACGTACAGATAAGCCGGGACGATTCAACCGATATTGCACTGATAAAGAAATTGAAGGAATGGAAAGAAAAGAAATAACAATATTTACCGACGGAAGCTGCGAATGGCGTTCGCGTCTTGGCGGTTGCGGTGTGTATATCCAGGAAGAAGGAAAAGAATACTTTATTTCCAAGGGCTACAGTGACACCACCATAAGCAGATGCGAATTAAGAGCGATATTGCATGCAGTGCAGAGTATAAAAAAGGAGGTACCTCTAAAGGTTACGATATGGAGCGACAGCCAGTATGCGGTTAGCTGTATGACAGACCCGGAATTAAGACCAGTGGCAAACAAGGATATTATAGAAAAAATAAAACAAGAACTATGCGAGCGTAGACGGATGGTCGTACGGTTTATGAAAGTCCGAGGGCATGAAAAGGATGTAAACAACCCTATAATATACGGAAATCATGTGGCCGACATGCTGGCAGATTACAAGAATTTTGAAGATTACGAACTTGATAAAATGATAGGGTAACTATATAGAACTTTGCACTAAAAATTATATAAATAAATAGGAAATTTAAAATATTCTATTTATATTTGCGATATGTATTTAACGGAGCAACATATAATAACAGTCAATGACAAGAGGTACAAGGATTTAGACCGGATTTGTTTCTTATCTAAGAACTTGTATAACGCGGCTTTGTATATCATAAAGCAAGAATTTCTTGTTTCCGGGAAATGGATAAGGTCTGTGGAGCTTAACAAAAAGATGGTTGCAGAAAACAACGTTGATTTTAGGGCTTTGAGTGGTTCCTCTTCCCAACAAATTTTAATGGCTTTGGATAGAAATCTGAAATCTTATTTTTCAGCCATTAAAGCATGGAAAAGGGATAACAAGAAATTTACTGGATGTCCTAAATTCCCGAAATACAAGCATAAAACAAAAGGAAGAAATATATTTTCTTATTCTTATGCACAATTTAAGCATAGAGGAGAATATATTTACTTTCCAAAGAAAGAAGGTTTGCAACCATTGAAAACCAGATGTAAGGAAGGAACGGTTAAGCAAGTCAGATTTGTTCCGAAATCAGACTGTTATGTAATAGAATTGGTGTATGAATCAGAAGTAAAGGAACAGTTACCGGATAACAATAGATATATGTCTATTGATTTGGGGGTTAATAATCTTGCTTCTATTGTAATGAATACGAGTAATAAGGCTGTTTTGGTGGATGGAAAGAAACTGAAGTCTATCAATCAGTATTATAACAAGAAAAAAGCTAAAATTCAATCACAATTAAAGAAAACAAATGGAAAGGAAAATTCGAGATGGTTAATGAACCTTACAAGAAAAAGAAATAATAAGGTCAAGGATTATTTGCATAAGGCAAGCAAGGAAATTGTAGGCATGTGCCTGGAAGACAACATAACGACATTGATAGTGGGACATAATGACGGATGGAAACAGGAAGTGAATATGAGTAAAAGAAACAATCAGAATTTTGTTTCAATTCCGTTTGAGACGTTCATATCAATGTTAAGGTATAAATCTGAAAGACAAGGACTAAGATTTGTTGAAATAAACGAATCTCACACGTCGAAATGCAGTTCTTTAGATTTAGAGGAGATAAAACATCATGATAGTTATGTTGGAAAGAGAGTAAAAAGAGGTCTTTTCAGAACAAGGGACGGAATTTTACTCAATGCAGATATAAACGGAGCCTACAACATCATGAGAAAAGTAAAAGGGGATGCAGCAATGCCACTCTATAGAGGGTTTGGGTATAACCCAGTTAAGAAATTTATTAATAAATAGATACAAGTGTAAACTTGTATATAATTACCAATGATAGAATTATGAATGAAGATTTTGTTTTGGCTAAAGAAGAGAAAGTTAACAAATTGTTTAAAGTTTTGAACGTATTAAAGAACAGTTTGCAGTGTAAACGCATGGTTGTGGGTGGAAGTATGGCCATGTATATACATGGTTTCAATGTGGAACCACACGACCTTGATATAGAGATGGAAGGGATAAGCGACGATTCTCTGCGCGTTTTAAATACAATGGCAAGGATAAACAAGGCCATGAAAAGTGACATCCTTTCCGAATATCCGGAAACAGGTCCTCTATATCGTATAAAAATAGAGGATGTGGATGTGGATATATGGGTAGTAAATAAGATAAGTTATAACAGAATTGTTTACTACAATAATGCAGAATTCGGTGATGTTATTAGCGTAATTAAAAAGAAAATGGACATGAAGCGCGAAAAAGACTATAAATCATTGGTAGATTATATCAATCAGTTAACCTATTTTACAAGATGAAATGGAGTGACAGACAATTAGCCATTTTCGACGCATACGAGAATACACGGAAAAATATTGCCATAGAAGCAACGGCAGGCAGCAGCAAGACCACTTGTATAGTGGAGTGTTGCAGAAGGACACCGCCTAATAAAAAGGTTCTGTTTATGGCATTCAATAAAAGCATTGCGGAAGAATTGAGGGAACGTTTACCGTCTCATATAGATGTAAATACTTTTCATTCCAAGGGTTTGCGCGTGTTGCTTTCCAATTTCCGTATAAAGCCGAAAATTAACGACAATAAATGCTTTGTTGTCGGAAAGAAAATTTTGGACACAAAGGATATGGACGTGAAGCAACAGATTCGATACCTATTCGAGATACAGATAATATGGAATTATATCCGTGTTAATCTTATTACTGATTATGAAAAGGAAATACCGGATATCTGTATTGAGAAAAATATCGAATTCCAGGACCGTATGGTAGGGGATATGGAGCAGATTAGAAATGCCTGGCACAAGGAAATGAAGAAGATAAATTCAGTAAGAGAAATCAACATTGATTTTACCGATATGCTTTATTTCCCTTACCAATTACTTGACAGTGAGGATTTTCCTAAATATGATATTGTTACCTTGGATGAACAACAAGATGCGAATACTTTACAAAAAGAGCTTGCTTTACGTTATATAAAGAAAAGCGGTCGGTTTGTAGTTGTCGGTGATTCCCGGCAATGTATATACGGTTTCCAGGGAAGTTCTTTAGAAGTTTTCAAGTCTTTGCAATCTTATCCCAACACCATAGTATTACCGTTGGATATTACATATAGATGCGGTAAAAACATAGTAGAGGAAGCAAGAAAAGTTTTTAACAATGGTATTGTTGCCGCGCCTAATGCAATAGATGGTATTGTAAGAAAAGGAGAATTTGACGAAGCGGAAAACGGGGATTTTATTCTATGCCGGAACAACCTGCCTTTGGCAACGGTCTTCCTCTATTTATTGGAAATGGGAAAGAAAGCGACAATCAAAGGCAAGGATTACGGGGATGCGCTTGTGGCATTGGTAGACAAGATAAAGCATATAGAGGACCTGGACGCGATGTGTGAAAGGAAAATTTCAGAACTGAAAGAACGCGGTCTTACTGATATCCAGGCAAAGAATAACCCTTCCTATGTGGCTTTCCTGGAAAAGTGTACCATATTGAAAATGCTTTACAAGAATTGGGGTAATATGAAGAAGTTGGAAGATAATATCAAAGAGATATACAAGGACGATACGGAGGGTATTGTGTTATCCACTATCCATAAGTCTAAAGGACTGGAGGCAGACCGTGTTTTCTTACTTAACAGAAATTTGATTCCAAGCAAATACGCCAACACGGAAGAAGCATTATATAATGAAAAATGTTTATTGTTTGTGGCTATAACCAGGGCAAGAAAGGAGCTTGTGTATTGCAATGTTTGACGACGAACCTAAGAAAACCGTATATACGGAAATAGACCGCGAATTTAAGTGGATGAAACCGGGCACGGAGTTTTCCCGGATTGAATTTATCACAAAGATAAAGGATTTCCACCCCGGTTCCGTTAGAAGTGGAATAGACCACTTCCTATTAAAGAAAATGAGTAAAGGAGAAGTAAAAAGAATTGACAAAGGTAAATACTTAAAGTTATGAAGAAACCGAAAATGTATATTCCCGTAATAGAACCGGGAAAGAGTGTATCACTTGTATGTGCCAATAAGGTAATAGGACTGGAAGAATATCTGCCGACCCAGGAAATGCTGAATATCCACATGGAACAGCAGAAAATCATGATACAGAAGGATAAGGATTATAAGGTTCACCCTCTATATCTTTTCGTGGACAAAGAAGAATTCAATGACCTTGTAGGGGAGATAAGAGGGAAGAATAAGAACGCGGAAACGGCTTGTATTCCGCTTGTATGCCAATATCCGGCCGTGCCTATATGTGTGCTTTGTCCTAAAGAAGAGGAGACAAAGGAATGATATTCGAGTGTACGTTTACCTATATGGCGCCCGACCCGAATTCGACAAGCGGTAATTATAAAAAGTTTGTCGATGTCATAGCGGTACAGGCAGAAAATTACATGGATGCCGAAACAATGGCAACCGGGTACGGGATGTTTAATATAGACGCGGACTTTGCCATATCCCCTATTAAGGAGGTGATTGTGGATTCGGTGAAACGCAACGAGGAACACGGGGGAAGATGGTACAAGTGCACGGGCGTATACAGCGAGGCAACCGTTTCCGGAAAGATAAGGCAATACAAGATGATTGTATTGCAACAGCACGAGGACTTTGTGAAAGCCTCTACTAAAGCGCTGGAATACATGCAGGATTGTGTAGGTGAATGCAGACTGACAAAGGTAGAGGAAACTCCTATAATCGAATATGTGGAGAAAGAATAATATGTTAAAACAGTGTTAAAAGGACATACGCAGTTGCTTATGTGATAATACAATATTATTTTTGTGCAGAACTTAAAAACAAGGTATTATGATACGAATAACCAACCCTAAAGGAGAAATCCAGGTACACACGGAAGAAAGCTATGAAAAGCTTTTGTGGCAGTTTGCAGAATCTAAGATGATGGACATGTGGTGCCAGAAACACCATCTTATCCCTATCTATACACACCAGGGAGAACCAATACTCAACAAGATGGTGGTAGAATCATTTTTGGAAGCGTTTAATTATAAAATTGACAAGAATTATGAAGACTAAAAAGTTTGGAGTAGGCGACAAGGTACGAATACTCCATTGTTCCGATATGATGTTAATCGGACAGATTACGGAAATAGCAAGTATATGCGGAACGGAGAGCAATCGCTATTATCATTTGAAGATAGACGGCGAACAAAGGGCGTTTATACCGCAGAACCTGGAATTGGTAGAAAAGCATGAGGAGGGTAAAATATGATTACAAAGGAAAAGAAAGAATTAATAGATAGTGTAGGAATCATCTACTCCCAGATTAAGAAGAAAGCAGATTCTTTAAAAATCGCTGAGACAGTTTTCAGTGAAAAAATCAGAATAAAGTATTACCGGGAACACGGATTAGACGGAGAAAAACAAGGGGAAGAACTTTTTAAATGGTCTAATGAAGAAGCAAGAAAAACATTCCACCCTACAGAAGAAGAGAAGAAAAAAGATGAGGAAGTTTTGCAAGCGCTTTATGATGCAGGAGTGATAGAAGAAGAAATTCAAGAACGCTTGGATTCCGTCTATCCGTTTAACGTGATAATATCTAAACGCGAAGACATGAAACAGAAAACTGTTAACGGATATGAGGTGTGGAAGTTATTATCGGAATTACATTTGATTGCCAAACAGCTTGGAGAACCCATTGATTCGCCTAAAGTATGCTTGGCATATAGTAAAAAGCATGAAGGATTACCAAACGACCTTGCAGACTTTGTTATTAACCCTATTTATTTTGCACCCGAAGAATGCTATTTTTATACAGAACCGGGAAAATATGTTGACCCGGATTTTTACGAGAAATTGCAAAAAGAAGCGATAAGTAAAGAGATTGTTGAATATGTAAAAGAACATTATCCAGAATGACCTACACAGAAGAAAGAACCTATTGGTTGGAGTGCATGATAAAGGCTGCCAGATATGGGATGGAAGCGGAAGTAGCCGTTACAGCGCTTGAATACCTAAAGGAAGACCCGAAATTAAGTATAAGCCAATGCCTGGAAATGGCGTTAAAAGATTGGGATATTTAAAACAATACGATTATGAAAGTAGAAGACATAGAAAGAATTTTCAAAGAGACGGTAAGCAGACTGGAAAACTCTATTCATTTGCCGTTTGAAAAACATGCAAGGGTAGGAAGAAAATATAATGGGGAATACATATACAGTAGCAAGCTTATATGTAAATACACACCAGAACAAGTATTGCAGCAATTGCAGGAAATAGCGGATGAAAAGGAAGTGGATATAACGAACAGTGAAGTTCTTATAGAATGGGAAGTGAGATATGGAGGTTATAATGATGAAATTTTTGTAAAGATTATCCATCCTCTCTATTTCCCCAAAGAATATTACTATTTGAAGTGGGATTATATGATGGGAGGACATGTAGCAAAACCTATAAAAGAAGGCGAATTCATTGCTAAAGCGGTAGCGTATATTAAAAATCATATCGGGAAAGAAATGGATGTGAAAGGGCGTATTTCCATGCTTGTAGGGTATAACAGAAAGACGGGAAATGCTATTGTTTCATATTCTGATGAAAGTTGCGGATGGCACAAGATAAACAAAGAAGATGTGATTATAGTTAATTCGCCCCTTAACCGCTCGTATCAATATGTAAATATTGATAAATTGAAACATACTTTAAGCCCAACACGGTATAAACTGAATCATACAATAACAATAAACATTCAGTCGGAAGGTGAAGATGAAGAATACAAGGTAAAGACAAGTATTGCCTATAGGGACAATGACAACAATAAAGAACGTGTGATATATGAAACGGAAAATACGGACGACAGTTTTATTCTGAATCATACACGGAGATACGAAAACAATGATTCGTGCCCTTTATTGGACAGATTTATTTTTAGTGCGTATCAAAGATATTTGATACAAAATATTGTGGAAAACAATAAAAAGGAACCGAAGAATGATACAGAAAATAATCGCTTACCTCTATCAAAAGAAGGTTACGAAGACTTATAACGATAGCAACGACGGGTTTATATGCAATTTCGTCCTGGAATACAAAGACAAGGAAGACTTTGTGCATAAGATGGCGTGCTATGCGGTCAACTTTGAACCCGTCGTTATCGGAAAGGAAAACCGTTACTTGGTAGAAGTAGATGTACATGCGGTTCAGAATGTCAGATACAATAATGACAGGGTATGGATGCCGCAATGCAGGGTTATGAAAATGAATTTATTATTACAGCCGTGGGAATTGACAACGGCAGAAAAGGAAATAGAAAGATATTATGCAGAACAAAGAAAGATTTGCAGAACCGGACATGACAGCGAAGCCGGAAGAAATTGTGTGGTTTGAATCAACAATCAGTGAAGACGTGGAACCGGAAGTTTCATTTGTCGAACAGGAAAAGGAAGAAGCTTCGGTTTCGTGTACATGGTATTGATTTGGTGAAATAACTATTGTTTATTTCCCTATTAAAACCTACCTTTGCGAGTAAAACTTCTATATATGGCAAAAAAGATAGAATATACTAAAGAGGACATATTAAAAGATGCACCCGATTTCGTGCTTATCGCTTCACCCTACATGCAAGATAAATATGTAGCCTATGAGATGGTAAGAAGGGAGCTTGACGAACACCCGGACCGTTTTATGCAGTATGAGGGGAACGAAGGCTATACCTATGTGATAGACCTTAAGCTTGTCAATATAAAAGGTATCATGGCGAAACGCGGAGCGTCCCAGGAAGCCATAAACGATGCCACGGAAATCCGTACAAACGTGATGTTGCCTCTATTGGCTAAATTCCACAAGGTAAAGAGCGAGTATTTCCATGCCTTTGACCTGCATAACGACAAGGCAAAAGCGCTTGCAAAGCTCACTCCTATGTTACTGGACTTGTTCGGTTCCATGCACAACCCTAAAGATATAATCAAGATTATACGTAAAAAAGAGGGTTATTCGCTCGGAGAAGAAGATTTGGTAAAATTCTTCAACAATCATAAGTCACTCATAGAGGCAAGGCAAAGCAAGTACGTGATGCGTTCAGACCGCTATAAGGTGGCGACGGAAGCTGGAAGACTTGAAGTCATAAATGACTGTATGACAGACTTACAGCTAAAATATGAGGAGTTTTGGGGCAAAGGAAACGTAGGAAGTGCGCTTAATATCCTAAAAGAAATACGGGCCTTATTGGAAGCTGCAAGAAAGGAGGTAAAAGGTAATGAAATTAAACTTACAGTTGACGGGAAGATAGACATAAACGCGACATTGCACGGTGAGGAGAACATAAGTCGGATAATGCGAGACATACCCGTTAACAGTCTTATAGTGGGCATGGTGGCTGCAAAATCGGGAATAAAGCCCGAAATATTGATGTACCAACTCTGCACTTCCTATTACAAGGATTTCAACGGCTTTGCAAGCAACCCGGTTTTGGGTTCCGAAAAGGTGATGCTGCCTGGAGCGCTTATTAAGTCCTATGACTGGAAAGAGATAGAAACGGAAAACAAGAAATTCGTGGAAGAAATGGTACCCAAAGTGGTCGAGGCCGAGATAATAGAAGAACCTTCCAAATCAAAGACGAGGGAAAGGCTTCTGAACCGTCTAAGACAGATGAAGGGTGTTGAAATCGGGAAGAAACAATGACATTTTGTTTTGACTTTTAGTTAATTTATGATTTTCAAAATTCATACGGTGCATGGTCTGTGACAGATAGTGCACCTATTTATAAACAATTAAAAACCAAACAGTTATGGTAAAGATATATGTTGAGGAAGTAATAAAGTGCATGATGAAAAGACTTACAAAAGAATACGGTCTTACCGAACAGCAGGCATTGAAAGAAATTGACATGTGCATGGAAAAGATGTACGTTAAATGGATGCAGGAAGAACCGATACCGGAAGAAAACAACGATTAATTAACCCTATAATATATAAATAGTATGATAGTAGCAATCGCAACAATGAAAATGAATGAGGACGTGATTACACAGGTACACGTACCTATGAACGTGGAAATAATGCAGGTTCCACCTACAGACAAAGAAGTGGAAAAAATAAAATCGGTCCTGGAAGAGGAAACCGGATATAAATTCGTATCTTTGGATTCGATAACATGGGATGTGGATTACGAGATTTAAAATTAAGCGGATAATTTTTGTTCATAAAAACTTGTTTAGTTAATAAGTTGACAGCCAGCAGTTTGTGATAAATAGCTGGCTTTTATTATATCCACCTATATGTTAATTATATGTTAAAAGCACATAAGCACTTGCGTATGTCTAAACAAGGACTTATATTTGCAGTGTCAAAAGGAAATAAGTCAAACAAATTAAAAGATAAGATTATGAAAGCAAGCCCCAAAGTAAAATCAGAAGGAAAGAAAATCGCAGAAAAGGTGATGGATTTTATAGACATGAAATCATTTGACCCTATCTATGAAGCAATAAAAGAAAGCGAAGACTATCACGTATATATCAGAGAGATAATGAGATGTATTCCTACACTCAGAGTAATTCACGAACTGGAAGAACGCGGAGAGCTTTATGAAGCATACAAGGAATATGTAGACTTGAACGGTTCAAATTTCATAAAAGATATGGCAAAGGGAATGACGAACAAGGAAAAGCTCGAACTTGTATCGGAACTGTTCAATATCCCATATCTGGCAAGCCCGGAAGAATACGGAGAAGCAATAACGAAAGCAGCAAGGGAACAATATTACAGATAATCATCAACCTCTAAAAATCAAAACAAAATGAAGATTTATACAGTATATTTCAGTGAACCAGTAACAGTGAAATACAAGGGTGACAAATTCAACAAGGAGTTGAAGAAATGGGAATATGACGTAGAATGCGAAGAAGTATCAGATACGTTCACCTTCTATTCCCTGGCACCTGCAAAGAAACTGATTAAAGAGAATATGGACAAATACACAAATTCCTGCATAACCAAAACATGGGCAAACGGAGACTGGGAGAACCTGGGACCTATAAAGCTGACCGGAAGCAACAAACATTTCATCGCCAATACAAGGCAGATAGTTGCAAATTATTAGCCCAGAAGGGCGAAAGCCCTGCAAAATATATAAGGTTATGAAAGAGTATGATAAAGCAATAGTTAACTGCAAGCGAATAGCACATAATCCATGTGGGCCAGACGAATACGAAGTGACAATTAAGCCTCATGGCGAACCCGAACAAGTGATATATACACTTGCTGGTCCTTTTGAAAGCGATGAAGCAATTTGTGACAGAATTTATCGCCAATGGTGCCGACCCTCTTGACACAATTCAATACAAATTTTAAGTGCATTGAAAGAAGAGGCGAAAATCAGAGTAACCTCTATCTTTCTGGTTTCCAATATAGATATTTCACAGAACATAAAAATAAAAAGATTATGGAAAAGGAAGAATTTCAAAAAAAGTACGACAACAGCATTATAGTGTATAACAATGATACACAAATTGGCGGAGTGTTCAATATTTGCGATTCAATGGGTTTAACAGCCTCTAAATCAAAGCAAGTCACCGCTATATTGATAGGAGAACAGACAGCAAAAAGCCCATTGTTTCACGTGGAACAATTCTTCAGTGACTTCTATAGGGTGAAAGAAGAGGAGGGAAAGAACCAACCCAAAGAACCGACATTCAAGAAAGGAAACCGGATAATGTACACCATTGAGGACGAGAACGGGAACACCTATGCAGTAAACAGACTATCAGAAAGAGTGTACGAATCAAAGGAACACCGCACCCTATTCATAACAGACGAAGAAGGAATTGTAACCGGGATATACAAGGAGAAATAGAAAGGGAAAACAGCCCTACGATACCCTACAGACCAATATTTACTAACCCGTTATACATTTATTATAGTGGTAATAGGGTATCAAGAAAGGGCGAAAAAGCAATGATAAGAAGAACCGGAAAGGGATAGACCCTACACCATAAAAGGAAAAGAAAGGGTTGTTATGTCCGGACCCTATATAAACATGATTATAAACCGTCAACCTATAATTGTTAATTTGCAAAAGAAAGGGAAAGGATATATGGAAAGCCGATATGGCGGCAGGGAATGTTCCTGGCACGGTTCTTGTATCATTGTAAAACGTGGAACAATCAATTAATAACGATATGAAAAGAGAAAAGGAATTCAAGGAGTATTTAAAGAACAAACGCATAGACCTAACGTCTTGCATAAGGACATACGAGGACTGCAACCGAAGGATAGCGGAGGTACTGGAAGTGCTGGACGAAGAACTGAGGATGTCATACCAGGAAGCATCAAACGTGATAGACGGGAATATAGAAACCCTAATTATCCAGATAATGGACTGGGAGGATAAACCGGAGACAATAGACTATGACACGTTCATAAAGAAATACCGGGAATATGACAAGGAATATGAACCGGAGCACTATATAAAGGACGAGAACGGCAATATGGTACACGTGGAACTTGTAAGCGTCAAGGCAGGAAAGGACATGGTGATAACATGGAAAGACACGGAGACCGGGAAAACATATAAAACAATGGAATAACCCTAATATATTAAACAATAGCTAATTATGGAAAAGGATTTGAGAAACAACGTCAAGTTTATCCTATTCTGCACAGAGTGTTTGCAGGCAGGCGTGGTAATGACACCAAAAGAATATGAAGTGGCATTCATGGCGGCAGAAAAGTTTGAAGGATTCGACAACAAGGCATTCGAGAACATGAAGCCGGAACAGTTTGCACCCCGTATGAATGCTATGTTGCAAGCTATGTCAAAGCGGAAACAAATCATTGAAGGACTGACATTCAACCTACTCACAAAACGCAATCTTGACGAGCTGGCAAACAATGAAAACCTTGTGGAGGAAGTGATGAAGGCAAAGCATGTAGCGGCAGCAATGGCAGACGAGATGCTGGAACCGGACGAGAAACTGGAAAAGGTTGTGACTGACGGACGACGTGTAATCGAGCATTTCATTGACCAGTGGAAGAACGCCCCTAAAGAAGAAGAAAAGAAGGAATATGAGCCGGAAAGTGACGCGGAAATCGTAGAATAATCTTTTCAGTATACTTATTATTTTCACAAAAGCCCCGAAATGGGGCTTTATTATCAATCAGTTATGGACAAGTCGAAATTAAAAGAAGCAAATAGATTACATAATAAAATCGAATATTTGAAAGACCAATTAGAACGAATTTCCAGGTTTGAGATGGAAGGGAAGATACAAATAACGAACTCCTACGATTCCTATTTCTACATCAGCGAGGATATGGCAAAAACCTATTTCCCGATGATAAAGGAAAGCATGGAAAAGGAATTGGAGGAGTGCGAGCGATTATTTTCCGAACTTTAGTTCATTTTTGAGATAAAATTCCTATCTTTGTTACCGTGATAGATAACTGGTAAGGTTGTATCACGTTGTATTTAAAGGTTAACAAAGGCGGTAGGGGTTGCAAGTCTGTATGGCTGAGGGTGAAAGCTTGGTTCAACGACTGTAACCCCTATTTTATTATCTAATTCATTTTGTATTATGAAAAGAAAAGAAATTATCGAAAGGTTGAAAAAGTATTTTACGCTGCCGGAACTTGTATGCCCACACGTATACAGGAAGTATTCGGAATCGCAGATATGGAGCTTTTTCGCGACCGAAGCACTGGAAACCCTACTTGTATTGAGGGAAGAAATCATTTGTAAGCCCTTCACTATCAATAACTGGCAGAATGGAGGCAGCTATTCACAACGCGGCTTAAGATGCAATGTGTGCGTTCTATGCAAGGAAAAAACAATGCTTGAAAAGCCGTATCTTTCGGCTCACGCCCTGGGTCGAGGGTTCGATATTACGGTGTCCGGAATGGAGGCTGAGGCGGCACGTAAACTCATTGTGGACGATTCCGATAAACTTCCTTATCCTATCAGACTGGAGGACGGGGTTAGCTGGCTGCATGTAGACACGATGGACCTATGCAACGGACAGAAAGTGACGCTATTTAAGGCGTAAATATATTTTACTATATCCAAAAAGTATTATCACTTAGGGGTCAATCGATACTACAGTATGCTGTAGCCGCGATTTTGCAAATTTCGTATTTTTATCATTTGTAAATTTAAATTGAAATAATTATGTATCCTACTAAAGTAAGCATAGCAAATAACAAGGGTTTTGAGAGCATAACAGCGATTTCACGCGCTTTCGAGGTCGGCACACCAGCCGAAGATGTGGTACTGTCAAAGTACACCTTGGTTCCCGATGATAAAAGGGCGTTTCTTATTATTCCATTGACGAGTGGTACTGTCAAAGTACACCTTATCGGTGAGACTGGTCCAGATACATATACCATTTCCGAAACCGAGGTTTCCGCTTATATGGGTTCTCCTATGCCTTATCTTATTGATAAAGTGCTTAAGGATGGTACAACTGCTCAATTCAATATAGGCTTATGATTGGTATCGGTTCAAGTCTTTTGTTTGATAGGAGGACTGGCAAGGCTGGTTCTCCCGAACCGCCTTTTAATAAGGCACTGGTAGACGCTTGGTTCATGTCCGGACTTTCCAATAATGACAAACCTTCCTCTATTACTGGAGTAAAGGGTAATGAGATTCAGCTAAAGAACTTCGCTTATTCTCTTTCTTCCGGGTTCGGTAAGTATGAGATAGATTTCAATTCCTGGACAAAGAATGTAAATGCAGCCAATTTCACAAACTCCGATTCTGTTATTCATCTGACGGAAATATTGGTTGCAGACAGTAAGTTTTTACAGACATCTGTAGACGCAACAATATCTTCATACCAAGTAAAGGTGGAAGGCATAACGGATGATATAAAGTTAAGATATGTATCTTATGCCGAAGACGGTACCGGAACATACACCTATCTTAAGAATGGTATCAATAATCTGCCAATATCCTACAAGAAATATACCGGGTTTGCTGCATCTGTAATTGGTACTTGTAATATCACCATTACCCAACTGCCATTTGCCTATGAAGGCGCGCTGGTATTCGACGGAATGGATGATTACGGTATATGTACTGGACTTCCTATTCTTGATGATTATACGGTGATATGCAGGAGAATAATATTAACTAAGCCTTACTTTTATTATACAGTAGCTTCAAAAAGTAAGGTTGCTGATGAAGGCGCATTTATTTTTGAAATTATTCAAGATAAAATTTATAATCATTGTCATTCTTTTGGTGCCAACAATAGAATTGATTTACATAATGGCGAAATTTCATGGCAAACCAAAAATTCTTATAATGGGAATACGATTAATGCAGGCAATAGAAAAGATTCTGACCATTTATTTATTGGCAGATTGAGAGACACAACAAGAGGCTTTGCTTTGCAAGGAGTCATCTATTACTTCGCTCTTTATAATAAGTCACTCACACCCGAAGAGATTGAAACAGAGAAAGAAAGACTTAATGAAGAATGGTTGAAACGTAAAAATTAAGGAATATGAGATGGTTGGAAATACCTATAGAAGACTTGAAACAGTTTGATAAGGACTGGAAGACAAGACGGACAAGTAACGACGGCACAAAGGCGCTGTTACATGAGGAGACCTACAATTCACTCGTACTCCCGGCAATGACGATTCCGGAAGGCGAGGAGATTGTGAAAGAGGTCGTTTATCCCTATCCTTTGATGGACGAGAACGAAATTAACAGTTCTGATGACTGGATTAATGATAAGGTAATTTGATTGTTTTCGGGATGGCCGGGAATTCGGGTGTTTTTGCCTGGTTCCCGGTTTTCATTTTCTCTATTTTATTGTATACTGAAAAATGGTGTAATTTTCATAGTTAGGGTTAACTATCTGATAATCACATATCATTTTCTTCTATTTCTGAAAAACATAATATTACCGAAAGAAAGGTTATGTTAATTATATGTTAAAATGACATACGCAGTTGCGTATGTCATAATAAGGCCTTATATTTGCAATGTGATAAGAAACAAAGGTCAAACAAATTAAATAATTAAGATTATGAAAGCAGAATTTTACAAGGTAAGAGGTACGGAACTTGAAGAAATGGCAAAGAGAGGTAATAATAACGAAATTTCCTCTATGATTTCCCAAAAGAAACAAGCACTTGCAGAAGCACTTGAAAACGTTGAGTTTTACAAGTCTATCGGCAATATGGGGTTTGCAGAGAATGAGCAGAACCGCGCAAAACTCCTTCAAAGACAGCTTGAAATGTTGAACAAATAAAAATTAAAGAAATATGAAACTTTTGGAAATACACAAAAACGGAATTAACGCCCATAACAAAACAGTAAGTTACTACGGTTTGGATTATAAGAAAAAGAAAGTGCTGTTTGAAGTAAAGACACTGGAAGAAGCCATTGAGAAAGGGTCTTGTCTTGGCTATAAAAACGATGAAATAGTAATAATGTTCTGGTAGCCTTCGGGCTACCACAATATACACAGTTATGAAAGCAATTGTAGAAAACTCGTTGAATGTCTATCATTCACCAATAGCAATCTCTATGTATGTCAATATACTTAACGAAATCACCAAGTGCAATGACGAAAAAGAATTAAGGGAGGCAATGAAGGTTGTTTCCAAAGAATATCCGGTTACATTTAATTCTCTTTTTGATTACGGTTTCGGTTCCAACCATATGTGGGTCAGTGAGAAGGAAAGCGGTAAACGTCTTATTCTTGTTGAATTCTAAAAATTTTACATTATGAAAAAACAGCTTATAAATTTCTTCAACGGCCGTTTCGGCAAGAAAGTATTGAAGACCAAATATCGTGAATGGTGGGTACGTTTCTGGTACGGAGTAGGTGCAATCGTTTGCACCTTCCTATTCTTTGGAATGATACAGTTCATGTCCTGGATTTCTGATTTGATTAATTATGTTTTCTAATAAAATATTTTACAATTATGAAAAAGGTATTATGTGACAAAGACAGGAAATTTATTTCCATACATGATAGTGATTACTATTTAATGGAGCTTAACGACGGCGATTGTCTGACGCATGAAGACGGTACGATAGTGATATACAAGGAAAGTGAAGAAGACCCGTTGCTGGAAAACATGTACTTCCATGCCTATTATAAAAACGGCAGACTTCATCTTTCAAAAAGAACTTCTTCCTTTTATGATTATGTCAGTTGTGGATACAGATTCTCTACAGAAGAAGAAAAGAAGCGTATAAACAACGCTCTTTCTGAAAATGGGTTATACTATGACGAGAAAGAAAAATGCCTTAAAAAGCTTCGTTGGCGTGCTGTAATAGGTAATCATTATTACAGTATCAATTTTGATTCTTTTACAATCTTCCAAGCTACGGAAACGGACGAATCGATAGACAATTCGCGATACAAGAACCTTAACTATTTCCAGACAAAGGAAGAAGCGGAAAAGAAACTGTTTGAGATTAAAGCGGCTCTCAATGATTAAGAAGGAGTGTTACGTGTGGGTCGGACATATTGTCGAATACCAGGGAATGACGTTACGAAAAGTCCGACCGGGCAAATACGTAATCATTTCTCCGTGTTCCCTGGTTTCTCGACCCGTATATATTGACAGGAACGAAAATTTGCACGTTCTTTAGTATCAATTATTTGTTTTATTTTTATATATTTGCAGCTATGGTAACAGCGATATTTATATGTCTGGTTGTCCTTGTGGTTCTTCACATGTTCTTCTTTCTATGGATTGTAGGAGGACAGGTAAACATGAAGAAAAGGATGAATGTTCTGATTTATACTTTGTCCTATATCGATTTTATTCAGAGAAAGCGGTTTATCCGTTATCTTGACAATATTTCAAGAAAGATGGGTTCTTTTGACGAAGAACTGGACGATAAGCAGAAACAATTCCTATTCCTTATGAGTAAAGAACTCCAGGAAGAAATCAAACGTTTGGAAGACGATTATAAAGACATGATGTGATGGCAAGGAAAAACGAATTTACATACAGCGGAGGAAGCCAGTATATTGACTGGCTTTGCAGCTCTAATAAGCTACTTTTGCTTCGTGATAATGATAACGTAAAGGATGAGGATAAAACGTCCATTGTGCGTGCCCTAAAGTGCAAATCTGGCGATATACTTTGCCTTGTACTGGGTCGAAATATCAGTTCTTTCGCCTATCATAAAATCATTGAGGATATGGAGGGACGCACTGTTGAAAGTATTATCCAGTCCAAGAACCCGGTTTTTTCTTCTATTTACTGGACCGGAAACAAGAAAGCGGCTCTTTCAGACCATACTATCTTTGTTTCCTGGGAAATACTCAAAGAGATAATAAATGATTGGGATAATGCGCCTTATTTCTACCCAAACATAGTTTAGAACCTTCTTTCTCTAAATTTTATATTTGTTTGACTGACACCCGGTTACGCTCTTCGTGAAAGAATGTTTCCGGGTGTTTTCTTTGGGATTATATGTTAATCTTATGTTAAAATGACATACGCAGTTGCGTATGTCATAATAAGGCCTTATATTTGCAATGTCTTCTTAAGGGAGACGGTTAATTAGGTCAAACAAATAAAAACGCTATGGAAGTTTACGTAATTGAAACAATGGGAGGACAAATAGTTAACGGTGAATATAGCAAAGAAATTTGTCCAAAATTCCTTGAATCGGTGGTAAAAGACAATTTCAACAAATTAGGATATTGCTTCTATCAATCAAGCGAATATGAATGTATTATATATCCCGATCAAGAATCAGCCGAACATGCCATTGAATGGGCGTTAAATTAATTGTCAAGCGAATAAAATCTTTACAATCATGGCAAATATAGACTTTTTCAAGAACCCCGATTCATACGAGGTATATGTAACAGTCAAGTTCGGAATATGGAAAGTGGCCGAAATAAAGCGTTTTCCGTCTCCTACAGATATTCTTCACGGTAACATCATAGAATATACCGAAAACAAACACATGTGCTCTGAAAAGGACATAAAAGAGATTGAGGAATTTACTATTAACAATGTCATTATAAAGCTTTTATTACAGAAATGAGAACATTAAGCAAAGGAAACTACCGGGTCGTGTATGACCCGGCAAAGGGCGAAAGCATGAGTATGGTTGCCGTATACAGAAAGAACCTGGACGGCACGTTATCCCTAATAAATAAAGAGATGGGAGAAGTGATGGACGATGATACCCTAAAGGAATATGCAGTAAAAATTATTAACAAACTAAATAAAAAGGAGGATTAAGCTATGAATGCAAGTATCGTGTTTTTATGTATCATTATTTTTATCGTTCATCTCATGCTGAGTGCTGAGGTAGGTTCCACGGCAGAAAGAATGAACAGAAGTTTTGGAGTATGGATGCTTTTAGCGCTTATCATTTCCCCGTTTATCACGGCCATCTTTGTTCACTGCCTGGGACCTATTCCGGTTCTCAAAAAGAAGGAGGAAGAAGACAATGAAACCAAGGAGTGATAGGTATATCTACTATTATGACAAGCGGTCCAAAAACAAGCCGTACCGGGTCATAATAGAACTGGAGAAGAAGAAGTACAATATTGGTTATTTCCGTACTGTAGAAGAAGCAAGAACAGCCCGTGATGAATTTATCAAGAATCATTTTTCGGTCTCCGTTAACTGGAAAAGATTGGAAGAAATGAATATCTTGGTAGACAAGATAGCGGAAATTTCAGAAATTCTTTCTTCCTACAGGGATATTTCCACTAATGAGGTTTGCCGGAAAATCGGGAATATCAAGCGGAACGCGGTTTCTATAAAGAAGATTATCGCATAAATATTCACTCAATTTGTATAATTATTCAATTTTGTTTTGTAGTATAAGAACATGGGTTTAGCGAAACCCGACAGACTGGGACGTTGTGAAACGTCCCTTTTCTTTTTTCTAAATCTTGACAATCGAGTTAATAATACTTGAAGAATGATAAAAAACCATAATCCACCAATCCTTTTTCTACTGCATTAGCTTCTTGTTCAAACACGATTGCATGATAACAATCATGGTTTATTGCCTGGATTCTCTTAATCCATTTCTTTATACCGCCACTGAAACCGGGGTGATATTTGATTAAGGCACCTATCACACGCACAAGCCATTCCAGGACGTAATACAGATAGAATGTCAACGGGATAAGGAGAAGTAGCCAAGGACATGAGAAAACACCGGAAAGACCGCTAAAAAGCACGGTTCCCGGTATCATTAACGACTTCCACTGGTAGGAGTGGGTTTCTTCGTGTTTCAGAAATTTTTCGTCATAATACTCTTTCGATTTCTTGCATAGCAGCCAGCAAAAAATTAGGATTGCAGAAAAATTCGGAATGATGATTTTCGCAATTTTCGATTCATAAATCACTTTCATATTTTACAATTTTTAAGATTAAACACGTGTAAAGGTAGGCTTTTTCGAGGAAATTTCTGTCAATATTTATTACTATTTATAACTATCTGGAAATCAACACTTTGACATTTTACCATAAGGGTATTATCTAACCCCTTAAGGGGTATGAAATTCCCCTTTTTCTTTTACCCTAACGGGTATGTTAATAGGAGGAAGATATTGCAATATAGCAATAGGGGGTTTGGGGGAGGAAGGGGAAAGAGTGAAAAATGGGGAAGGGGGATAAAGTGAGATATAGGAAGTGTTAACGGAAGTGAAAATAGAAAAAGGGGAGATGAAGCGAAAGGGAAGACGGAAACAAGAAGGAATTTTGGAAAAAGCGCGGCGCGGCGAAAATTTTTCCGAGAAAATTTTGTGGATTGAAAAATTATCCCTATGTTTGCAGTGCTTAAACATAGCGGCTAAGGTCTGATGAAGATTTAGGAGCCGCAAAAGAAAAAGGGGTTACTCTTTAGTTTTCTCACTAAACATTAGCTTCTTTTTGAAAATTCCCCTTTTTCTTTGTTTTTGTTTAGCAAGAAAGAAGCTAAAAATTAGTGGGTGTCCTTAAGCAAGACATAAAACCAAAAAATGGTATTTGTAGAAGTGAGAAAATTAAAGAGAAGTGTATGAAAAAAGATACAGAAAAATCGGCATCATGCCAGGACATTTCACAAAAGATTAAATTTCCTACTAAGGATTTAAAGAATTTACAGACTATCCAGGATTACGAGTATTGCTGCGTATTGTGCGCTATTAGATTGATAAACAACAAGTATTGTAAGAGAAACCAGAAGAAGTATCAGTATAAGACGTTTTGGAAGAGAAGTTTTACTACACAAGAACTGTCATTGAAGATTGCGGAAGAAGTAGGAATTTCCTACAGAAAAGCGAAAGATTGCATTAAATTTTTGAGGTTAAATGATTATATTAAATTCCCCGAAAAGGACGTATGTACAATCATAAATAAGGATTTCAAGGATGTAACGGAAGAGATGTATCTGCCGGATTATTTGCGTTATGTGATTAAGGAGAAAGGGGTAAAATGGTCTCCTATTTTTACAAGGATATTGAACTACATTTCAAAGAAGATAAGGTATTACAAGTATTGCAAGGAGATTGCAGAGTATAATTTGGACGTATGGAATGACGAGGAATCAAAGAAAGACGAGATTTTAAAGATAGTTGAATGGCTGTACAATAACGAGGATTGGAAGGAGTCAGATTATGACAAGGTTTATAAAAAGGCTGTAAAGATGGCGCATAAGCACGCATTAGAGGCTATAAAATGGAATAATTGCGAAGCATCATTCTATGAAAGCCCCAAGCGTATTGCAAGCCGTATGAAATGCAGTGTAGACACGGTGAGAAAGTTTATAAAAGCATTGAAAGAGATTTTTGGAGAAAGAGTATACATGAAGCCGGACAGGGCGACTAAATCAATGAGATACAACCCTAAATTGAATAACTATACGATAGCATTGCCGGACAGGGAGGAATGGAAGAATATGTTTGCAAGAAGGTTCGAGAAGATTAAAGAAGGTGTTTCAAGGGTAAAGGATTCTGTTTATTATCTTAAAAGAGTTTGGTTCAGAAAAGAAAAGGGTTTTTTATGGGAAGACAAGGAGTTCAATAGAATGGCGAAAAGAGATACCTCTATAATGTGTGAAGGAGATGATATACCGTGTAAAAAGAGATTCAGTTTACATCATACATTAAAAAAGGATTTGGAATACTGGGAAGACAATTTCGAGAAGGAAAAGGAGGAAGAAGAATATTTGGAATATATTCACAGGTCGGATATACAGAGAGAAATCGAGGAAAACAGTAGAATTGATTTGGTTGCAAAAAATCGCTGTACGGTATATGACTATAATTATTTTGACCCCAATACAAGCAGAACATACTATGAAGAGCCGGAAGAGGAAAGGAAGAAGATTGCAAAAGAGATAGGAGAAATCGCCAGAAAAGCAAGGGAAGCGAGGAAAAATAAGTTTACTGTAGCAAAATATATCAATCAAGAATATGGAGACTTTGAGTTATTATCTATACAATGACTATGAGAGCGAAGACGTGGAACTGTACGCGGAACAGATGATACGGGAACGCATAGCGCGAGACGATAAGCGACGCGAACGGATTGAGAAGGCTTTGGCGAAAGCCGAAAGGACCAGGAAACGGGTGGAAAACAGAAGACGGAAATACATAAAAGAAAATCCTATCCGTGCGAAGTACAAATATCCGTGTCCGGATAATTATTCAAGTTAAAAGCTTGGTTATTTGGTTGATAATGCCTATTTTTACCGTTGTAATTACAATTTCGTTATAACTTAAAAAGGCATTATTCATGGATAATAATAGAAAAGGAGAGAAAGTGTTCGGACGTGCACAATTTGAACAATTTCTCATTGACAACGACTATGAGGCATTCAATGCAAAGCAAGTAGCCGCATTTGCGACAGATGTACTGAAAAAATCGGAAAACAACGAACTGGACGAGTTCGAGAAAGCATGTGCAGCCGCAGACTGGAAATCACTCGAAACAGTTAAGGTGCTGAACGACCTCTACGAGGAAGAACCCATGTTCGTTAGACCCTCACAGGTAGAAGTGATACCGGGAAAGGAAGGTCTTTTTAAATCAATGTCCGAAAACAGAGATATGTTGCGATACAAGGAAACCCCTCTAAACATTTTTAAGGGCATAGCCGGAATGTGTGTATCTGATGATATAGAGAAGGCACGGAAGGGTGAACCTATCGGAACGGTTAGAAGCTGGAGCGGAAAGGAATATGTGAAGACCGCCAACGGATGGGTACGTCGCCAAGGTATCAAGACAAAGGAGACCGTGAAGGAAGAAAAGACGAAGGAAAAGAAAGGCGGTTTTCCTACTGTAGAAAAACTTGTGGCCGCAGCCACAAAATCTGGGCATAACCCTAAAGAAGCGGAAAGTATTATCAAGGAACACTACGAATATATGAAAAAGAAATATCCGAACGCTTCACCGAGCAAACTTGTACATATCGCATACGTTCTTTCTTAAAAATTCTGTCTTATGATTATGGGGAAAATACATAAAATAAGGGAATACGTAATGAGTTTATATTTTCCCGTGTTGTTGAGTATATCTATCTCGTTTTCCAACACGGCTTCATTCATTGAGAAATATGTGTTTCGAGACTGGGAGTTCTTGAAATACCTAATGATTCTTATCGTGATAGATACACTGGTAAGCTGGGTATACCATATCAAGAACAAGGACTTTTCAAGCAAGGGTTTCGCAATGATTATTACGAAGCTTTTCATTTACAGCGCTATTCTTATTGTGGCTCATGTGATGGGTAACTTTACCGTGGAAGGCGGAAACGTGGAGATATATACATGGTTTCGTGCCGTGGTATGTAACGCCCTTATTATAAGGGAATCGATATCAATTGTGGAGAACGCGGCAAAGGTAAGCCCTACTTTGGTACCTCAAAGGGTACGGAAATATCTGTCTGATTTCGACGAGTTCGGAGACAAGAAACCGAAAGCGATAAAATAACAAATTCGTATTTTATAACCTAAAAGAAAAAGATTATGAGATTGTATAGATTTTTAGACGAAGACAAGCATATCGATGTGACATTAGTGACAGACGGAAGCTGCGACCAGAAGAAAGTGTTTATCACTGAATCACCGCGTGGAATTACCCCTAAAGGGAATGTAACGGACCCGGAAGGTGGCGCAGAACTTTTGAAGCTCGGTTTCAAGTGGAATGTGGGCGAAGCGGTCATGCACGAAGAACTTGTATCGTTTGCAGAAGAAAAGGGTTTGGAATTGATTATTGACCCACAAGGACTTAATGAAATCGTGTCCGTAACGGCGGAATGGAACGACGCGAACGCTTGTGTAATCACCATCAAGACAAGCGTTCCGGCAAAGAAGGACGTGGATATCTATTTCCCTAATAGCGTTGACTTGAAGGAAAGCGCGGAAAGATTCGGAGTAGTGAGGGGAGACCGCAAAACCATCTCTACAAAAGTTATGTCCGGTAAACCTATGGCGTTTACACTGGCAGATTTGGGATTGGAGGCGAAAGAGGATTTGAACGTGGTTATCATTGCGGATAACGACACTTGGCGCGAAGAACTTGTGGCACAAAACGCATAAGGACATGTTACGGTTATTGTTTACAACAGAGGATAATGTTCACCAGATGACCGTCGTAACCGACGGAATCGACGGTCAGATGAAGGTTTTCGTAACGGAAAGCCTCTATGGTGACGTGGAATATTACAAGAGTCTGGGTATCGTGATAGAACCCGGACACACCTATAATATAGGACAGTTCAAGGAATGGGCTTTCAAGGCGCTTGTTAAGCTTATTGCATATCCGGAAGGATTCGAGGAAGAAAGCATCGTATTGTCGGACGTACAAGATACGATAGAATATGTATTGGAGACCAAAGAGCCTACACTCAATTTCCCGGCAAAAGGAGGAGATGATATGTGTGTGGTTACTTCTTCAAAACAGACATTCAAGAACGGACAACCAGTAGGACACCCGGAAGGTGTGCCAGTAACATTCTCAATATCTGGAACCGGATTCAAGGTTGACGGTGGAGGACAAGTAACGGTAGACGAAAACCCGAACAACACGACAAGAAAGGCAGTTGTGACGATTAAACAGAATGAGAGTGGAAAGACCGTGCAGATTGAATGTGTACAGGCCGCATCTACCGTGTCATACGAATACGCACTGACGCTTAATCCTACATCAGTGACTTTTGACGGTGCAGGAGGTGAAAAGCTGGTTACAGTGACCTCTACAAGAACAAAAGTTCTGAACGGGGTAAAACAGCAGGCACAAACTTATCCTACTGACATAGAACTGGCAGGTGTGGGATTCAGCTATGAAGTGAGCGGAAACAACTACAATCTGAAAGCTGCGGAGAATACCGGGACATCACAGAGAACAGGAAAAGCGACTATTTCACAGGAAGGCGGAAAGACTGTACAGATGAACTTGACACAGAATGCGGCTACAGTGACGTATGACTATGCGCTTACAGCCAATTCACAGACCATACAGTTTGTGGCGCTTGGAGAAACTAAGAGTTTACAAGTTGTTTCAACAAGACAGAAAAAAGTCAACGGCAAACCGTCTGGCGGTGTTGAGAAGGTAGATACGACTGCACAGATTACCGGAACCGGATTCAGCCAGACTTCTTCTGAAACATCTAATGGAGAGAATTATAGTATAGTGGCGGCTGAAAACAAGGCAGAAGCAGTTAATAGCGGTTCTATTACCATTACACAGACTGGAAGTAACAAGACAGTAAAGGTTACGTTAACACAGCTTGCAGCGACAGTTACCTATGAATATACATTGACTACAAACCCGACAACGCTTTCATTTGCAGCAGCAGGAGAAACAAAGACGTTCGGTGTTTCAAGCAAGAAACAAAAGAAGGTGAACGGAAAGAATGAGGGTGCAGCAATGACAGTAGATTATGATACGGTTGTAAGCGGCACAGGGTTTACCAAGGGGTCTACCGAATACTCTGTTGTTGCGGCTGCAAATACGGGGGCACAGCGTACCGGAACGGCAGTTGTTACGGCAGTGGAAGGAGGAAAGAAAGCGACGGTAAATTTAACTCAATTGGCTGGTGCATAAAAATTGTTTACAATGGGAAGGAGAAAAAGAAAGATTATACAAAAAGCGGAAAAGCCGGATTTGATAGCAAGCCTTTCGAGTTTGTCCATTGAAGAAATAGACAGATTACAGAAGGCGGCACCTATGGCTTTCCAAAGCAAATTGCAGGCTGCACTGAACTCGAATGATGCAGGGGAGATAATGAAAGCTAATTTGTATCTGGGAGAAATCAACAGACAGCCGACAAGAATACAGTCTGTTTTCTTTGACCCTAACGACATATCCGGCAACGGAAGAGGATTCAAGGATTCCAAAGGGGTTCTATCCTTTTCCGTATTGCGTCGGATGGGAGATATCCATATAGTGAAAAGTATCGTGTCTACACGTGTGGAGCAGATAATGAACTTTATGGACTTTTCGGAAGACGAGCAGAAGGAAGGCTACACAATCAGAAAGAAGAAAAGCCTTTTTTCTACCGGGGATGAAAAACTGACAAACGAGGACAAGAAAAAGATTGCAAAGATAGTCGAATTCCTGGAAAAGGGAGGATGGACGGACAAATGGGATAATGTAGACAGCTTGCAGGAATTTGTAAGTAAAATAATGTCGGATAGTCTTACATTAGACCAGTTGGCCTTTGAGATGGTGCGAAACAGAATGTGGGAATTGCAGAAATTCCGTGCCGTGGACGCTTCTTTGATACGCTTTCTGGACAGTGTAGACCCAAGACAAAGGGAAGGCTTCGAGCAGTACAGATTTAAGGGGCATTTGCCGCGTTACTGTATGGTGTGGGACGAGATGATTCTTCACAATCCTATAACGAAGGAACCGATATTGTATTACCCGTGGGAGCTTGGTTTTGGTATCAGAAACAAGACATCTGATGTAAGAAGAAACGGATATGGGATATCGGAATTGGAAACGCTGGTAAATATCATAACCTGGATATTGTGGGGCTTTTCCTATAATGCAAATTTTTTTTCGCAGGGGTCACAGCCTAAAGGGTTTATCAATATAAAGAACCCCAATATATCAAACAGTACATTGCAAGAGTTTCGGCAGGCATGGACACAGACGATGGCAGGGGTAAGCAACAGTCACCGCACACCCGTTATAAACGGTATCGATTTGGAATGGGTTGATTTACAGAAACTTAGCAATCGTGATATGGAATTTAACGAATGGATAAAGTTTCTTATTATAATGACATGTTCCGTATACCGTATAGACCCGTCCGAACTTGGATTCAATTTCAAGGAAAGTCAGCAGATATTCGGACAGGACGGGCAGCGCGAAAGATTGAAGCACAGCCGGGAAAAAGGATTGAAGCCTCTATTGATATTCTTGCAGGGTATCATAACGAAGTATATTGTAAGTGAGTTAGACGAAAACTATGAGTTTGCATTTACCGGAATAGAGGTGGAAGACGAGGAAGCACAGGTAAAACTTGATTCCGAGAAATTGAGTAGCGGAATGGTTGCCATGCAGGATATCTTCAAGAAGTATAACGGACGAGACTTTGACCCGGAAAAGGACATCATTCTTAACCAGGTGTACCAGGGAATGAAGCAGGCAGAAGAACAAAACAAGATGTTCGGAGCTTCACAACCAGGACAGCAGCCGGAAGGTGTACCGGAAGACGAGGAAGACCCGTTTGCACAATACAAGTCGTTTAACGACAATCCTATAATGAAACCAGCAGTTGATTATTATTTAAAAAATCTTTACAAATAAGACAGTATGGAAAGCTTCGATGAATTAAAACTGGACAGATACATAAACAAGGCTCTTTTAGAAAAGAGCTTCGGACGTACAGAATTGTATGATACGCTTTTGGAAATTGCGAAGGCACAACAAGGCGTATATGTGAACAACGCGGTAAACCGAAAACTTGGTATTGTGGGATTACCCTACAAGAAAAGAAAGGCTACAGAGGAAGAGAAAGCCGACTTAACCAAGACAACGGAAGACCTTTATAAGGAAGGCGGTGTTTGGAAACGAGACAGACAGATTAAAGTCCATAATAAAGTGAAGTCTGAATATCGGAAGAAAATGTTGTTTGAGACCAAACCGCGTGCTTACTTAATGCTTGGCGGTGGTGGTTCGGGCAAAGGGTATTATCTTAAGAAGATGAAAGAGAAAGACCCGTCTATAGACAAGTTGCCCGTTATTGACGTGGACGATATGCGCGACATGATACCGGACTATGAAAGAGTGAAGGATATAGACCCGAAGAAGGCAGCTTCTTATGTACATGAAGAAGTGTCGGATATAGGAAAACAGATTGATAAAGAATATGTTTCCAAAAAATCTTCTTTTGTGAAAGATGCTGTTTTTGGAAATCCGGCAAAACTTGAAAAACTTGTTGACGAATTGAAGGCACAAGGTTATGATGTTCATTTGGTAGGAGTGGCAACCGATTTCAATACGGCTTTGGATAGAATACAGAAACGTTTTGAGAGAACGAAACGGTATGTCCCTACAGAAATAGCGAGAAAAGGACATAAGGGCGCATCCGAATCTTTCAAGAAAGTTATCGAAACTCCGTTGAAAGATAAATTTAAGTCCGTTAAATTGTATGACGGTAATTCCGATAATGGAGTGATTTATGATAACAAAGTGTTAAATCAAAAAGAACTTGATAGGTTTCTTAAAAAAATAGACTTATAAATTTGTTCAATTCTGAACAGTTTTGTATATTTGCATAGAAACTTAAAGAAAGGAGTTAATTATGGAAAAGAAAAAGTACGGAATTGATATGACGGCCGACGAATGGTTCGAGATTGAAGAACGCGGAATGGGTGAAGGTTGGACGATGGAGGAAATTGCAGCGATGGGTCCAGAAGGTAGAGAGGATTATAGAAACGCGCCTTCAAATCCCTATTTCCCTGCACCGGATATGTCAATGTGGGACGAATCGTTATATGATGGTTACAAAATCAAAGAAAAGAAGAATGCCGGAAAAGAAAATTGATGGTATAAGAACACCTTTGGTATCGCGTCTTATTGGAGTGAAAAGACACGTGAAAGACCCTATCAGATACCCGAAAATACAATGCGGATATGAAGGGCTTGCACAGACCATGTTTGCCACACAATCGGACGCGATGATAAAGGAGCTTATAAAAGAAATGATTAAAACGGTCGGAAAATGATATTTACGCCGGAAGAGATACAAAAACTGTATGATATAATAGACTACCGTCTTGCAAGGATTGTAGCCGATGTAATGGGAGATGAACTATTGACACCGGAAGACAAGTCTTTGTTAAGGCGGTATGGCTATAAATGGAGAAGGGAGATACAAAAATTACCACCCTATTTCCAATCCTATCTGTTTGGGAGATTGAGTGCACAACTCACGCCAGCACAATTATCAACACTCAATTTTGACGATTTTACAAAGTATATAGACCGTCACCAATGGGCGGTTCTTACACCCCTGGAAAAGGAAGTTTATTATGCAGCAGCGACACGCACGTACTCCTATATAAAGACGATGGGGGAACGGGCCAAAACGATAATGTCAAATGCCGTGTCGGAAGAGGAAGCAAAAGCGCTTGTAGAGAAACAGAGACAACTGGAGCTTGGAACGATAAAGAAGGAAATGATAGAAGGTGTGTTGAAAAAGAAATCCGTGCAGAACATTGTTAGCAACATAGGGCATTCCCTGGAAGACTGGAATCGTGACTGGGGACGTATAGTGGAAACCGAAATGCAGAACATCTATCAGACCGGGGTAGCCCAGCAGATAATGAAGGAACAGGGGGCGGACGCGCTTGTATATAAAGAGGTATTCAGTGGAGCGTGCCAGCACTGCATAAAGTTTTACACCACAGCAGGGATAGGAAGCAAACCGAGGATATTCAAGCTTATAGACCTTATAAGCAATGGGGACAATATAGGGAGGAAAGTTAAAGATTGGAAACCAGTGTTAAATAGTGTTCACCCTTTTTGCCGTTGCGACCTTAAGGAGGTGCCTAAAGGTATGGTTTGGAATGACGAGACACATTCATTTGAACCGCCTAAAGAACCATACAAAAGACAGGTAGAGAGAAAAAGCAAAGTAAAGATATATGTCGGAGATAAATTGTTTGAGGTATGATTTTTGGATATAAAGGAGATGTGGAAGTGTTGACCCTACGGAAGACAAGGGTAACAAAGGAACGTGTCAAGGAAAGCACGGAAGAGGTGGATGTGTACAACTGGGAGGTTGTCCCGGTACGTCTGGACCAGATAAAGGAAGACGAGTATGTATTGCTCTATTGCATGATGAACAATAGTGCGATGTTCAAGAAAGGGGTTGAATCCGTTTATTATAAAGGTGCGATGGAGAATATAGTGTTTGAAGACGGACATATTTTTTCTGTATGCGAGGACGCGAAAAACCTTGCATTTACTTTGCCGTACCAGACAAACACACCATTGGTAGACGAAAAGACATTTGTCGAATGGACGGATGAAGATTGTTTCGGTAGATGGTCCGGAATGAGTTACAAAAGCCCAGATAAAGAGATAGAACGGGGAGATGCGGAAGAATACGTGAAGTATTACAACGATAATCCAGGATATATGAATATTGGCGCAGGAGTGTTGAAGATAAAGGAAAGAGGACAGTCCTTGTACGAAGGAACCCTCTATAATATAAAGGCTTCACCGGAATATGCACTTATAACTAAGGAAGGTTTGTTTTTGAAAACGGAGCACTGATTATGACAGGAGGATTCAATACGGGTTTTGTGGAGATAAGGACGCTTGAAGGGGATAAGTTCTTAAAGAATATAAGGATTAATGAAGCCGTAAAGACAAGACGTTCCTATACGCTTGTAAACGGTCTGTATGTGCGCGAAATGAAACCGAAAGAATCGGTGTATAATATCTATTACAGTGCAGGGAAAGAAGGTATTCTTAACAGGGTGTCCGGTGAACAGATGGTATGGACGCATGAAAAGAACTGGCTTGTTCCGGTAAAGGTAAAGGATTTGGAAATGTCCGACAAACTTGTGATATACGATAATAAATGGGGAAGGATTGACCGTATAGAAAAAGTGGAGACATTGAACCGATATTTTTACAAGCCCGATTTGAAGAAAAACACTTCCTATTATATTGATAATGTCTGCGTTTTTGGATAGATTGTGCAAAATTCGTACATTAGCAGAAAAATTTATAGCTATGAATTTAAAGAGATTATTTCATTTACAGACAGCCGAACAAAAGGTGTCTGAATACAGGGAGTTATTAAGACGCTCTGAAAAGATAGAAGCAAGAACGGAAGAGCTTGCAAACGAATTTGCAGAAAGAAGCCAGGTATTGAAAAGCTTCTCTTTGCTTGATAAGGACGAAAGGGAGATTTCGGAAAAGAAATACAACGAGTTCTTGAAGGAGCATACTAAAAACGTCGCACAATTACAGAAAGACAGGGACAAGGTTTTCAAGGCTATTGCCGCATTCCAGAATGACGAGGATATAGCGGAAGCAATTGCGGACGTGTATGCGGTCCATGTAGCAAGAAAAGCATGGAAGAACAAGAAGCTTTCAAAAAGTGCATATGACGATATCATGAAGGCGAAAACTGGGGTAGTCAAATATGCGGACGTCCTTTTGTTCAGAGGCAATAAATTGCTTATCCTACAAAGAGCAGGGGAGCATATGAACTATACCCCGGATTGGTGTATACCAGGTGGACATGTTGACGAAGGAGAGGATTTTCGGACGGCAGCACAAAGAGAGCTGTTTGAGGAGACCGGAATAGACGTGCCGGAAGATACACTTATGGAAGTAGGTGTGGCAAAAACAAAGAATGCGGAAATTCATTACTTTATGGGGCATGTAGACGATGAATCCCCAGCTTTCGTGGTGGTTGACGGTGAAGAAGAAATAGGCAGCATGTGGATTGAACCAGCTACAGAACTGGAAGACTATGATTTTATTTTTGATATGAAAGACAATATCAAGAAGATTTTAGGCTTGGAAGTGAAACCCAGTCCGGTAGAAATCGTAATGAAGGCTTTCCAGGAAGGAAAAGTAACGGAAGATGTAGTAAAGTCCGTGTGTGGGAAATATCCTAAAGAGATACGGAAAGCGAATAACAAGACCGATTTTTCACACAGTGAAAGAAAGGACCTTGCAAAGAAAGGTGAGGCAATGCCTAACGGGAAATATCCTATCAGAAACAGCCAGGATTTGAAGGACGCCATCAAGTTGTCCGGTGCTTCTGATATGCCGAAAGAAAAGGTGCAGGCGTGGATTAAGAAGCGCGCTAAAGAGTTGGGTCTTGAAAGTGAATTGCCGGAAGAATGGAAAAGTAAGGAAGTTGAAAAGACGATGGATTGCAACGACGCGAACGCAATCTGTAAGGAAGATTTGGACGATAAACCCAAAGGCCCGGAAGGTGACGGGATAGCGAAGACCGAGGAAGGAGAAACCATAGAAAGAGAAGAACCGGACAGCCAGGAAATAGAGAAGTCGGAAGACGGACTGACGGTCTCTATGAAGTTTTCTTCTGTAGAGGACGCAATGATATTCAAGAGTGTTATTTCTGAAATGATTCAAGAAGGGAAGGTAAAGGCGGATGTATTGGAAAAGGCAAAGAAAGAGGACGGTATGTATACCGTATTTGCCGATTTCGCTAACTTCCTGGAAGGAGTGAAGACCCGTTCAAAAAACGTGCACTGGAAAGAGGAAGACAACTCTAAGCATAAATATCTTGATGATTTGATTGAAGAGCTTTCAGATTATGAGGACAAGATAATGGAAGCTGGACAAAGCGGTTTCGGACGTTTCAAGGACGGGGAAATAAACGGTGAAGATATAGAGGTCAACGACCCTATAGAACTGGTGGACCTTATCATAGACCGTACAAAGGATTTCTATTCAAGACTTGACAATAACCCCGAATATGCAGGGGAAAAGTCGTGGGTGGAAGATTTCATGGCAACACTTAAGCAAACTAAATACCGTTTACAATTACATTAATCGTTTCGGAAAGGGGTGATATTACCCCTTTCTTTTTATTAAAAAGGAAGTATGGAAAGAGATATATTGAAAAGCATGTTGTGTGACAGACTGGAAAAGGCGGTATCACACAAGTATGTAAGGAAAGAGCCGGACGGAAAAGGCGGTTTCATATACATATATACCGAGAAGGAAAGAGAATCGACAAACCAGGTCATTAACAGAAGCGGTGACAAGTCCATAGAGAAGACGGGAACGAACCCGGCAGCAGTCACTAAGGGACTGAAAGCATGGTTGGATAAGAATAATATCGATTATGACTACACCAAGGCGAAAACGACCGCGAGCAGCTATTTCAAGTTTGAGACAGGGAAAGGGAGCTATGAGATAAGGGTTTCCAACCACACCAAAGCGAATGCAGACGAGAAAGGCGGTATAGATATTCAATCCTATGGTTCAAATGACGGATTCAGCGTTTCTATAGATACGGCATACGGTTTTACTTCCAAGGACATACAGAATATCATTAAGGACACGGAAAGAATAAACGGGGAAGTGTACAAGAACGAGAAGTTGAAAAAGATGTTGGGAGACGAAACCCTATTAGAGAAATATTACAACGAAAGATATACACCTTCCAAACGCACAAAGTTTATTGAAGATGTCGTTAACATTATCGGAATAGAAGAATCGGAATATGGGATATTGGGAGATATCGTAGGAAATATGTTTGACCAAAGTTTACACAAAAGCGGTGTACATAAAAAGATGTCCGAAGAGAAGGAAAAGAAGATGCAAGAACAAAAGGAGAAAGAGGTAAAAGAAAAAGAAAGTAAGAAGGAAAGAAGGGAGAAGGTGATGAAAGAGTTGGATAACCATATATTCAAACAAGAAACGTCTACCACGCCCCCGGAAGAGTTCGAGAAGATTGTACAAGAAAGAAGCAAGGGAAATGCAAAAGGCTTTATGGTAATTGGGGAATTGGGAGAAGGAGATAGAAAGAAATATTTCTATGAGTGGGCGTACCCGGTACCGGAAGGCAAGAAGAACTACACCAAACCGTCAGATAAGTTTGTGGATAATTATCTGAAAGCGAAGGGTGAATAATTTTTGCATAAAACTTTGGCTATTTGCATAAAAATCCATACATTTGAATCGGTAAAGCTGTAAATATATTTTAGTTATTGCAATATATTGATTATTAGATATTTACAGAAACATGTTTATTTCAATTCGTTGGATTACAGAGTATTAAAAGATGTTTGAGGTAGATTCAAAATTCAATTTTTTCACAGAGGCAAACTTTGAGAAATCAGATTTCAATCCTATGGATTACCCGGTAGGGGACGACAGAAGATATGAAAAGATGATTTTTGAGGGCCTGGCATCCGATTCTTCCATTGATTCGGAGGATGAATCTATGAACCCAAACGGATTTGTAATAGACAGATTTTTGAAGCACGGACTAATCAATTTAGACCATTTGCCATCAAGAAGCCCTATCAATAAGTCCAGGTTCTGGATAGGACATCCATTGGACGCATATGTAAAGAATAACAAGTTCTACGTACGTTGCCAGTTATGGAAGAAATCACCAGAAGCAAGGGCGTTCTATGACAAGGCGCTGGAAATGCTTGCAAGCGGTACGGACCGGAAACCGGGTTTTTCCGTTGAGGGAAGAGCGCTTGAAAGAGACAAGAACAACCCTAAAAAGGTGACAAAAGCATTGATTACCAACGTGGCAATGACAATGACACCAGTAAACGCAAATTCATTTGCCGATATAGTCAAGGGTATGCAGACAGTGGATTTTGTAGAGGACAACAAAGAAATTGGAAACGGTTCTAACAACGTTCTTTTAGAGCTACAGAAGGACGGATATAATATAAGGATAGACAAGTCTTTCAATATTACCATTAACCCTATCATAGTGGAAAGAGATGAAAGATTTCAAGAGCTTTATAAATATTATCTGAACGGCAAAGTGCAGTTGAACGTTATAAAGGACTATTTGAGAACCGTTAATAAATAAATTTGTACACAATTAAAAGTTTAATAAAATGGACGAGAAATATTTGAACGACCCTATTGTATCTCTTATGAAGTCTATGGGATTTTCAGACGAGTATATTATGGCAAACGTGAAAATCGAAAAGTCTGAAAACGGAGCGGCAGCAGGAGACCATGAATCCGAAACCAAAGAGGAAAAGGATATCAACAAGTTGGAGAAGGAAGCCGTGAAGGACGAAGAAAAAGTAAAGGAAGACGAGAAGAATACAGCCGAGGATAAGAATGCGGAAGGCGAAAAGATGGAGAAATCTAACGCGGAAGACATCATGAAGTCTTTGGGTTCTGTATTTGCCCCTCTGATGGAAAACTTTCAGAAGTCTATCGACAAATTCCAGGAGACCGTAGACGGTATCAATGACAAATTGGACAAGATGTCTGGTGTCACTCCTATGTTTCGTTCAGAAGGACTTAGCAATATGACTGCCATTCAGAAATCTTTTGAGGAAAGAAAGGATGAAGCAGGTAAATATGAAGTTAACGTGGTGAAAGACAGACCTATGGCAGTAAAGCTTATTGAAAAGTCTTTGGAAGAGGCACCGGAAGATATCGCTAAATCACTGGAAAGTGACGCACTGGCATATCTTATCAATCCGGACGCTGAAATCGTAGGCGAGAACCTGGCACGTTACATGTATGAGAAAAACGGTGTAAAATTCGTGAAATAAACTCTATTAAAATAAAAGAATATGGATTTGTATAATTATAGCAATCAAAACGGTACGGGTGATGTACTGGGCGGCATGGATTCGGCAGAAATCTTGAAAGCGATGGAAGCAGGTCTTAAGACCGGAATGCAGTATAACAACGAAATCAACAACGGTGGTGGTCTGAAAGTTGAATCTTTGGATTCAGTTTTGAAGATTTTGGGCAACCGTATGAACCAGTTGGTTTACTATATGGAAATGCCTAAACATAAGATTGACAACACTGTATACCAGTACAACCAGTTGTACAAGTACGGTGAGGAAGTCGGTATCTTCAACGCAGAAGGCGAGACACCGCAGGAAACTGATTCTCAATACAGACGTAAGTCAATCGTAACTAAGTTCATGGGTGTATCGGGACAAGTTACACATCCGGGAATGTTGGCTAAATTGGCTGGTAATATGGATATGTATCAGAAGGAAGTAGAAAACAAAACTATCCTTTTGAGTACAATTATCGATATACGTCTTGTTGACGCTGATTCTTCTTGTGTGGAAGAACAGTTTGATGGTGTGTTCCGTCAACACATGCTGGGTATCAATGAAATGGACGGCGGCACGGCAGAAGGTAAGACTTCTGAACAACTGTTGGATGGTTATTTCAGCAGCCCGGCAGTTATTGACGCACAGGGTTCTGTATTGAATGACAGTCTGATTCAAGACGCTGCAAACGTTGTAGTGAATGTTTATAACGGTTATATCGACCGCATCATTTCTAACCCGATTGTGTTCAACAACTACGTTAAAATGTTCCATGAAAGCAAACGAGTTATTGTAGGTCTTGCAGCTTCTGTAACTGGTGCTACTATGGGGCAGTCTGTAAACGACGTTACTACTCAGTTCGGTAAGATTAACATTAAGAACGACCGTTTCTTCGACGAACGCAAGCCTATCATGGTAGGCAAGGGTGCCACAAGTGCTAAAGCCCCGGTTACACCGACAAAGGGAACAGTAATTACAGCAAAAGCCGCAGACACCAAGACCAACTTCGGACAGCATGCAGGTTCTTATGGTTACCTGGTAACAGCAAAGAATAGATACGGTGAATCTGCACCTCTGAATATTACTGATGGCGGTGCACAGGCTGTTGCGGCTACTGAATCACTGGAATTTGGATTTACCGCTGGTGTAGGTGGTGCATATCCGGCTACTTGCTTCGTGGTATACCGTACCAAGAAGAATGCGGTTCTGAATGCAAACACCGAATACTATCCTATCTTTGAGGTTCCGGCTGCACAGATGGCAACAGGTTATGACGGTGCAGCCGCAAATTGTGTACGTGACCGCAACCGTATCATTGCAGGTACCAAGTCAGCTTTGGTATACTACAATGACAGCCAGATTAACGAATACTTGCAGTTTGCAGACACTATGAAGATGGACTTTGCGGTTACATCTCCGAGCAAACGTTTTGCAATTCTGAACTACGGTACCCCGGTATTGTATCAGCCAGCGAAGATTGTACGTATCGTTAACATCGGCGAAGAGGGCTTGTAATTGGCTTGACATAAATTTATAGGTTTAAAAGTGAAAAGTGAAAGGGAGGGAGTAATTGAACTCCTTCCCTTTTTGTTTAAAGATTTTGTATTATGGAAAAAGTGATTTTAAAAAGCCGGGTATACAACAACCACAGAATTATGCTGAATGGTGGTCCGGTACAGTTTGTAAGTGGTAGAGCGGAGGTTTCGGAAGAACTCTACCAGGAAATAGTAAGCCGTGAAATTCCGGATATCTATAAGGAAGGCGAAGAGCCGGAATATAAAACACGTCTTGAAGAAAAACTCCGTTCGGAAGTGAAAGAGGGAAACCAGGAGTTCGAGGAGGAAATCAAGCGCCTTAAAAATATCATTGAGGCACAGAAGGTCGAGATTTCCAGAAAAGAAAAGGAAGTTGAGATGTGGAAGAAATGTGTCGAGGAATTGAAAGCAGGAAACAAGGAAACGGTAGCGCCAGCAGCCCCCGAACCAGAAACGAAACCAGAAGAAGAAACTCCTATCAAGCAAGAAGAGGATGACGAGGTGAAAACAGCCCTTAAGAAAATGAAGGTTGACGAACTGAAAGAGCTTGCAATGACAGAAGACGGAGGTTCTTTCAAGGAAGAAGACCTTAAAGGCAAAAAGAAAGAGGAAATTATAGATATGATTTTGTCTAAATAAAAATACTTTACAAAGATGGGTCAATTGACGTTTACGATAAAATATAAGAAAAATTCCGGACTTGTGCTGTCTGTAGCCGAGATATGGCAGACATACCTATATGGAATAACCATTGACGGAGGGCAGGGAGCATCATTCACGGACGAATCCATGCGTTTCTATATAGAATCAGCACAAAGAGAGGTTGAAAACTGGTTCAACTTGAAATTCTGTAAACAGTTAATTGACCAGTCTTTGACTTATTATCAGAAGGACTATTGGCAGCAATTCCCTATATTGTTTCCTTCATATCCGGTAAGAAAGCCGTTAAGCATGATTGGAATGCTTAACAAGATAGAACAGATTATATATCCGCAGGGGTGGTTATCATGTCAATATGATAGCGGTATGGGACAAGGGAAAAGAAGGTTGAGCGTTGTTCCTACCGGGTCTTCCACGACACAGGGAAACGCGGAAATCATATTGACGGGCATAACGTCACAGATAGGTATGCAGCGTTTCCAGTATATACCGGATTATTGGAGGGTACAGTATATAACCGGATGGGATGTGGACCAGATGCCTATGGACTTGATTAATCTGTTAGGAAAACTTGCATCTTTTGCCCCTTTAAATATTGCTGGAGACCTTATTTTAGGGATTGCAGGTGTTTCTGGACAGTCTTTGAGTATAGACGGATTAAGTCAAAGTATAAATACAACGGCTTCTGCAACATCAGCAGGATATTCTGCACGATTGCTTCAATATCAAAAAGAGATAAAAGAGACTGTAGGAAGATTGAAGTTAGTGTATGATGAAGTAAAATTTGCAGTATTCTAAGGTATGGGAGAAACAAGAAATATATTACAATCCCCGTCTTCCGGATTGAGTAATTTTAGACCGGAATTTTTCAAGTCGGAATTTGACAAGGCGATACAAGCCAAAGGTTACGACGTGGAGATAATGCGTGCTTTACGTTGTCCGTGTCATGGGAAAGAATCTGCATTGCCGGATTGTCAGAACTGTTTCGGTACAGGATATTTCTATGTGAACGCGATACACACAAAGGCGCTGATAACAGGGATTAACTTTACGGACAAATACAAGTCATGGAGCCAGGAACTTTTAGGTACAATGGCTGTAACAGTTAGGGATATAGACAAGGCGAATTTATCCTATTATGACAGGATATCTTTCAGAAACGAGATATCGTATTTTTCTGAAAATCTTCCTATAAGATACGATGATATGGGACAGCCGTTTGTGTTCACTACATATAAGCCAGTACAGGTATTGGCGATGTATCTGTTTGAGGCTTCAAACAAGCCCCTTGTAAAGACGGATAAAGGGCATATAAGCGACGTTAATCCCTATTGTATCATATTGGATATGGAGATAGACGCTTTGCCCGAAAACGGCTTTGTGTCGGTATATTACAAGCATAACCCGGAATATCATGTTATAGATTTGCCGCACGAGATACGTGCTTCATGGGCTACAGACAAGAAAAGCGGACAACTCAATAAGATAGAACTTCCGGTACAGGCAATTGTAAGAAGAAGCCATCTTATAGCGATGGAGAAACCTAATTTTGACGGTAGCGGTGTGATATATAATGAAGATATTGAGGACGTATAAATTTGCATCTTTGAAAGAAAATGTTTAGTTTTGTACACTTTTAAACATTTTGTATATGAGAGCAAAGAAAGTTTTGGAAGTCCTGGGCATAAGCCGGGCAACACTATCTAATTATGTAAAGGAAGGAAAGATAAAGACCCATAATTCCGCCACACAATGGATAGATTACGACGATGAATCGGTATATGCGATTGCGTCCAAAGGACAAAGAAAGAATGTAATGTATGCAAGGGTTATGAACAAACATAACCTAAACAAGCATATAGAAGCACTGGAAAGATATTGCAGGGAAAACGGACTGCATGCCAAAGATGTATATAAGGACGTGACGTTTAACGTTACATTGGCGCAAAGAAAAGGGTTCAACAAGCTATTGGATGATGTGATAGCCTATAAGATAGGGACGGTAGTAACATTGAGCCGGAAAAGTCTGTCGGGAACGGACAGCGATTTTATAGAGATGTTGTTTGCAAAGTTCGGGTGTGATATTAGGTATATAGCAGAAGAATAAAGATGTTACCTCTATATGTAGACATATCAGAAACGGTTGCGGAATTCGCATTGACACCACAAGAAGCAGAATTCCTTGGAACACGTCTTGTCGATGATGTAGTAAAGGAGTATATGCGAAGGTGGAATGCGCTTGTAGATTCTGAACTGCATCAGACACGGGGAATATATCGGTCTGCAATGCAGGTAGACCGGACTTCCGCCACATCTGTAGAATTTGTATTGTCTGCAAGGGCGGCAGGTCCACTTCCTATGATGCTGGAAGAGGGTGCGACACCGTTTGACGAGAAGATAGGGTTCCAACGTTCGGACAAGGCAAAGATAAAGAAGGACGGTTTAGGATGGTATCTAACAATACCGTTCAGACACGCCACGCCTGGAGCAATAGCGGAATCCGGAATATTCAGTTCTGTTATGCCTAAAGATGTGTACGATATGGCACGTAATGCAGGCGGTCAGCCTCTGAAATTCGCAGACTTGCCAGCAAACCAGCAGGTAAGGGGAAGCAGGAAGGAGATAAACATACCGGGATTGAACGTGCCGGAATACATGCACAAGTCTGCAAAATATGAAGGTCTTGTAAGGGTTGAGGCTCGAAGTTCGGACCAGGAAAAGAGAGGTCAGTATATGACATTCAGAAGGGTTAGTGATAAGTCAGACCCTACAAGCTGGTTCAATGGTGGTATAACAGCTAAAAAACTAATGGACAGGGCTTTAGAAGAGGCCCAGATAGAATATGTTGCTGAAATGGCGATAGACGAGGCATTAAAACAAATTAAAGGGCTATGATAGAAATTGTGAAGGTAAAGCAGTTTATAGTTTCAATATTGAACTATATACCAGAAGATTACAGACTGCATAAGGGAGACGAACAGAATACTTTCTTATACAGACTTCTTAATGGGATGAAGGAAGGGAATTTTGATTTTTACGACCAGGCGAAAAAGCTGTTTTTGAGAGGAATGACAAACCCCCGTAATTTAAGGGTGTTGTTTGAATTCCCGAAAGACAATACGGGATTACCGGCCTATGTAATAAGGGAGCCGGGAGCAGACCCAGGAGCTGCAAATTCCATAGGGAAAATGAACGGACAGATATACGATGGTGGAGCATGGCAAATAAGAGATAGCCGTTTCCATAACTTTGAGATAATGTGTCTTTCGGACAACATGCTGGAAAGTATAATTATGTCGGAAGTTTTGTATGCACTTATAATGGGTTCCTACAACTGGCTTTCTACCCAATATGATTTGGTAGAGGTAAGGATAACGGAATTAATGACAAACCAGAACGTGTTGCCTATTCCTATATTCATAAAGTCTGTAAGGCTTGATTTGACTTTGGACCAGATTGTAGGAACACTGGTAAACGAAGAATTGCTTAGCAAGATTGCATTTGAGGATGCAGGCATTGCGGCTGACAAGTGGGGTGCGGATAATTATCAAAGGGATTACGAATTGCCCGGTGTGGAAGCTGATATAAACAAAGGACTGTAAACCTTTGCATTATATAGATAAAAACACTATCTTTATAGCGACTTATATGAATGTGTGATTTGATAGGGAAATTGCGCAGAATTCCGTAGACAAATAAAAAAGAAAAATAATATGGCATCAACGTTTATTTTCAACGGTCGGCAGATTTCATTGCCCGGTGTCTATTCCACTATTGTAAGTGGGGAAATGAACCCGGCAAGAAATCTTGACTATGGAAAGGTCCTTATTATTGATACAGGAAAGTATTCAGCCGGATTTGGCGGCGGTGCTGGTATCAATGGCGAGAACGCACAAGGACAGAACGCTATCTATACTTTCGACAATATTTCTGATTTCCGTGCATTTATGAAAGGTGGTCTTTGGTGGAGAGTTGCCGAGGCTCTGTTTGCCCCCGACCCCTCAAATGCGGATGCGGTAGGTGTTTCCGAACTTGAATTTGTACGCGCTGCAAAAACAACAGGCGCAACAATGACATTCGCAACTTCAGCAGGAGGCACATTTGCGGTAAAGACTTTGGACGAAGGTTTGGTAGCAAACGGTTCATTATTGAACGATAAGTTACTAACAAAGGGGTATGGTATGAACTTCATTGCAGGACGCGAAGACCCGACAAAACACATCTTGCAGTTCTGGAGAGGCACATATACGGGAACCTATACGGACGGTCTGCCATACGGTGATATTACGCAGGAGAATTGCGACCCAGAGCTTGTTCTTGAATCACCGGAATTTGAGAACATGCAAGAACTTGTAGACTGGGCTACAAATGATTCTAACTTTGCACTGGCATTCGTGTTAACATCCGATACGGAAGTACAGGGAGATGGGACAATCGAAGAAAACGATATCACCACAGCCCTTAATGGTAAACCCTATATTCTGGCGGCAGGCGGTACGGAATCATTCGACGCGAACGATTTCAATGCTGTACTGGACCAGATTGTAGGTTTGGACTATAGTAATGTGATTTTGGACCAGGTAGGAGACAACGCCTATTCGGCCACGACAAAGGCATATCTTACACACATGAATGGTGCGGCCAAATTCCAGCATTTCCTCTATGTGGCAGGATATGACAAGGGAGCCGATTTCTCAAAGGAAATTGATTTGGCAAAGAAGTTCGACAGCTCATTTGTACAGCTTGTACACGGTGGTGCTGGTGTGGTATCTGCATTCGATGCGCAGAAAATCCGTTGGTGGGGTGTAATGTATAACTTGTGCGCGATTGTGGGTCGTATCAGTGGAAAACCGCCTTATGTACCGCCTACATTCAAGACAATCGGTGTTGACAGACTGCAACACGCATTGACTGATTCTGAAAAGAAGAAGGCATTGAAATACGGTATTCTGACAACCGTATTGAATGACTACACCGGAAAGTTCAACATCTTGCAAGGTGTGAATACATTGCAGGACAACGCTAACTTGTTCAACGCAAAAGGACAGTCCTATTCTATCCAGTTCATGCGTATCGTCGCACAAATCAATAAGGAATTGATTGTAAATGCGACATTGGACTTGCTGGGACAGGAAAACGGTGTTAACGCCAATACACTGACAGCAGGAGCGGTGAAGGATTGGACAGTGGCATATTTACAGTCAAGAACCGCAACGGACGCACAAGACAATCTGATTCTGTCGTTCAAGGATGTAGTGACAACAAGAAAGGAAGACGCTTATTTCACCACTTACAAAATTGTGGTAAATAACGAAATCACCAAGTTGTTCTTTACAGGTTACTTAATTCGTGGATAAAACAAACCCTAAAAATTAGAAGATTATGGCAGTTTTTACAGCGCCTAAAGCGTATATTAAAATAGATAATCAAGTAGCCGGGTTTGTTCGTAATCTGCAATTTGCAGAGAACATTACCCGTGCAAACGTGCAGGGTCTCGGTTCACTCCTTAACCAGGAGGTGCCAGCCGTGCAATACCAGTGCACATGGACGGTAGACCAATTCTTTATTGACTTTAAACAGCCAGTAATGGAAGGTATGATGCACCGTTTGGGTTCCGTTAAGTCTATCGTGGACACTTTGATTTTGGGTGAGCTTGGTTTTGCCATTGCTATTTATAGCAAGACAATTCAGAGCCAGGATTCGACTACAAAGATGGTGACAGCAGTAGACCCTACCGGACAGACTATGTGCATGTTGAATCCGTGTTTTGTAAATAATCAAAATTTTTCATTGCAAGAAGCTGGCATTGCCGGGTATTCTATATCGGGAATCTATCTTTACCCCGTATCAACTTTGGAACTTTAATTTTGATTATAAACAATTGATAATTAGGGAGTTACAATTTAGTAACTCCCTTTTATTTTGGTTATAAATAATTACAAATTGGATTAATTATAGAATAATAAAATGTTATGTAATTTGTAAAATATTTTTATTATAGTGAATTATTGGTATTGTGAAATGATGTTAATAAATCCACAATTTAGACATAAGCACTTGCGTATGTCATAACATAATCTTATCTTTGCAATGTGATAAGGAAAGAAAGTCAAACAAATAAAAGATAAAAGATATGAAATCAAATGTAGAAAGAATGACGGAAGATTTGAAAAAGGTGTTGTTTTCAAATGTATATAGCTTTGAGATTGAAACGAAAGATATAGTTTTCGGATTTAGTAAGGTATTGAAGAAAAGAACTAAATCACTGGCAAAGGCTATGGATTTGGAACGTAAACTGAGAAATGATGTCGGACGTTATTTGTCCAGTACGGTAGTTGTTGCTTCTGTAAGAATGTACAAAAACGGAGAGTTAAGAGGTGAATTTAAGGCTAATAATTTTTGATTGTCAAACAAATAAAATTTAGAGTTATGAAATCTTTAAATTGTAGAATTAAGTATATAGTTCGTGAAGCGGCTGAATATGGTTGTAAAATTTATGAAGTGATAAATGTAATGACTGGTAATCGGGCAAACTATTTCCCCGATAAGAAATCGGCTATTGAGTTTGCGAACAGGTGTAATTCATAATTGTTATGACACAGCAAAAAGATTGTGGGGAGAACAGGAGGATTGAAACAGCCATTGAAAGGATTATAGAATATCTTTTCAATTACACCCCCAACCTTAAGAGAACCCGGTCAAAAATAGAACTCATGGAAAAGTTCTGGGAAAAGACCGGGATTTCCTCTAATAGGGCATTATGGGAATATATGGTGTTTCAAGGGTCAATGATAGAGAACAGTCGATATAAAGAAATAATGTTCGACCCCTATAACTTGATAGGACCAAAGGCAATAGAAAAATGGAATAAGAGGGGTAAATACCAGGTATTCATAGCCAATAAACGCCAGCGAGAAAGAGGATGGATAAGCCCGTTTAAGGAAGAGGAAGAGGGTTTATCTGAAAGATACAGGGAGATGTTGAGGAAAAAGTATTGGAACAAGGAGAAGGGGTTCATACTTTGCAGTCAGTACGGAGGATGGTTGTTTGACAAAAATAGATGTAAGGATTGTATATTTTATAAGGTTTGTGAAAAATGACATAATAAAAGTTTATGTTATCAGATAATATTATTATATTTGCATCATGAAAAAGACAGTGAAGGAAGAAGTCAGACCGTGTGTTTCTTGCAAGGAGAATCATTTCATATATGACCGCAATAGATGGTTATGTAAGGAATGCTACGACAATAGAAAGAAATTGAAGTTGAACCGCGCTTCATTGAAGGAGGAAGAAAACAGGCTTAACGAAGTGTTTGTTAAGGTATGGGAGGAGAACCCCCATTATTGTTTCCATTGTGGAAAGTGGCTGGGTCTTGAAATGAAGCCTATTTTCTTCTCCCATATATTGAGCCGAGGAGCACACCCAGGTTTGCGCTGTGACCCGGAAAACATAGTGCTGGCATGTATGGAATGCCATCAGATATATGATTTTGGAGACAGAAAGAGTTTGAAGAACCAGATACCGGAAGAGAGGATAGAAAAACTTTTGGAGAAAGAGCATGGGAAAAGATATTGATATATTGATAGGATGTGCGGAAGTGTTCAACGCTATAGGACTGAAAAGGATATCCAAAAAGATAATAGACTATTTGGAAAACCCTAATAGCGAGAAAGCGGAAATATTTCAGAAAGAAGTTGATTCCTGGAAGGAATACGAGGAACGTTCAAAAGGCAGAATGTTTGTGTTCAGTGACGGGGAACACGCCCTTATGAAGTATTTTATCATATCATACGAAAAAGACTGGTATTCGGACGGAAACCCGGCTATAGTGATAAACAAGCTGGCAGACGAAAGTGCATCATTCAAGGACAACCCTATAAAGAATTTATGGGTAGTGTATAAGAGTGAGGAGGAACGGGACAAGGATTTTGAAAGGTTGTTGATGATAAAGTAGTGAGGTATGAATTATGGATTATCCTATAAAGGGAGTAAATCACGTATTGCAAAATGGGTCGTTGAGGCTCTTCCTTCCGCTGATGTATGGGTAGAACCTTTTGCTGGGGGATGTGCAGTCACTCATGCAGCCATTTTATCGGGGAAATACAAAAGGTTTGTCATAAACGATATAACGGACAGCGCAAAGTTTTTCGCTGATGCAGTAAACGGGAAGTTCAAGGATGAAAACCGATGGATAAGTAGGGAGGACTTTTTCAGATTAAAGAAAGACGATACGTATGTAAGATTATGTTTTTCTTTCGGTAACAATCAGAGAACCTATTGTTATAGTGAACAGGTCGAACCATATAAGAAGGCTTTCCACTATGCAATCTGTTTTGGTGATTTTAATCTGTTTGAAGATATGGGTATCTCTATTCCGGAAGATGTGTTTAAGGGGTGTGATACATTCAAGGATAGAAGATGTGCAATAAAGGATATTCTGGTGAAGCTTAATTATCCGGATAATTTGCAGAGATTGCAAAGCATGGAACGGTTGGAAAGACTTTGGGATTTGCAGAGTTTACAGGGAATGGGTAATATCGAAGTTTTCCAGGGTGACTATAGAGAGTTGGAAATACCGAAAGAAGAGAAGTATGTAATATATTGCGACCCACCCTATATAAATACCGAAGGGTATTTTACTAATTTCAATCATGAAGAATTTTATGACTGGGCGAAACAGCAGAAAAATTGTTACATATCGGAATACTGGATGCCCGGTGATTTTGAATGTGTGGATTATATAGACAAGACAGTATCATTTTGTGGAAAGAACAAAGGCTGTAACAAGCAAGAAGGTCTTTGGATTTGTAAAAATAATTTATTTTAGTTGGTATGGGAAAATTTTTAATAGAAGACGTAAACGCGAAAGGATTGCTTATCTGGATGAATGACAATTTCCGGAAGCAGAACGGGAAACGGTTTACCCGTAATGATGTGCAGGCATATATAATGAGGGGACATTTGCCGGAATACCTGGGAGGAAACGAGATTGTAGTAACACCTAAAAAGCATTGTACAATTAAGATGTACAACGTATTGGAAAATGACAATAACCCGGTAGTGGAGGAAGAAGAAAATGAATGTATTGGTAGCATGTGAAGAAAGTCAGAGAGTTTGTGAGGCTTTTAGAAAACGAGGACATAACGCCTTTAGTTGTGACATTGTAGACTGTAGCGGTGGGCACCCCGAATGGCATTTCAAGCAGGATGTTTTGCAGGTTATTCCCAATTTCGGAGGAAAGCTGCAAAACGGTGAAGAGTATTATTTGCCGGAAGGCGAAGAATGGGATTTGATGGTTGCACACCCACCTTGTACTTATCTATGTGTGTCTGGTGCTGCATGGTATTATCACCCGGAAGATAAGGGGCTGCCGATAGAACAGAGAAGACCACATCCGAAATATCCAAACAGGGAGAAAGACCGAGAAGAAGCCGTTAATTTCTTTATGGAGCTATATAATTCGGGCGTAAAAAGAATTGCCATAGAGAACCCAGTAGGGATTATGAGTACAAGGTTCAGAAAGGCAGACCAAATCATAGAACCTTGGATGTTCGGGGATGAAGCAAGCAAGAAGACTTGTTTATGGCTTAAAAATCTGCCTAAACTCACTCCTACAAAGATTGTCGGGAAAGGTGAAGTGGTGGAAGGAAAGAATGGTTTTAGAATGCAGAAATGGTATTGTGATGCCTACGGACTGCCTAAAGAGAAAGACAGAAGATAAGAAGCAAGACATTTCCGGGCATTGCGGAAGCGATAGCGGAACAATGGGGTAGTTTAAAATAAATTTTGGTAACGTGAAAACAAGTAGTAATTTCGTGATTGTCTATGACTTTGAAACCGGGGGATTGCCAAGCAAGGAGAAGCAGGCTTTTTTGGATATCCCTTTGGTAGAAATGGCTATGTCGTGCATAGACATGAAAAAGTTGGAAATAATAGACCGTGTGGAAATGATATTTCCGTATAACTACAAGGAAGGACTTGCAGGATATTCGGAGGAAGCAACGGCAGTACACGGCATAACAAAAGAAGTCCAAGAAGAGAATGCGGTGCCATTGAAAGAGATATACAGCACTTGCAAGAAATGGTTCGCCAAATACAAGAATCCACGCCAGATGTGTACCCTTGTAGGACATAATATAGTGGGGTTCGATAACCCGTTTCTTAGAAATTTCTTTGCCTATATGAAGGACGATATAGACAATTACGTAAAATACTACATAGACACGATGCAGTTTGCGCACATGGCAGCCTTGGAACAGATGGACTACAAGCTGGGTACGTGTTGCCAGGCTGCCGGGATTGACCTTGTGGAAGCGCACAGGGCACAGCACGATGTGGACGCGAATGCAATGCTGTTCATCTCCTATGTGAAGAAGTTGAGGGGTGAAGGTGTAGAAACGGTGGAGAAGAAAGAAAGGAGATATAGAGAGGACTTTCAATTATGCTAACGGGTGACGGAAAAGGAATACTTACAAACAACCAGCTTACATATCTATACAATGCAGTAGACAATATCATAGAGAGACTGCCGGAAGGGGCGCTTAACCAGTTGCTTGAAGGATATGGAAACGATGTTGACACCATGCTTAGGGAAATGGTGCATCAGTCGGAAAAGGCGCTGTATCTGGGACGGACGCTGGATTCTGAAAGTCTATCCTATGTGGATAACGTGAAAGCCTCTATGGATAATACGCTTAAAATATTGTCCCTTAATTACTTCATAACAACCATGTTGCCTAAATTCCGGTTAGGGTGGCGTAACATAGAGTGGTCCAATTTGACGCAATTATATCCGTGGAGCTGTTATCTATGCGCCCGGGCGAGTGGCAAGTGTATGAGTGCTGATACATTGGTTGTAATGTTTGATGGGTCTTTGAAGAAAATTCAAGATATAGAAGTTGGTGATAAAGTGATGGGTGTTGATTCAACACCACGCACAGTGTTGCAATTACATAAAGGGGTTGCACCTATGTATAGAGTGAGCCAGTCCAAAGGAATGACTTATGAGGTGAACGAAGGGCATTTGCTTTGCTGTTATTACAATGGTTATTTTATAGACGTAGAGGTAGACGCTGTATGTAGACAACAGAAAGATATAAGAAAATTGTTTCTTGGATATAAAGTCAAGAATATAGGGGAAGAGGTACCGGAATTTGATTATTCTTCGTTGAAAATTGAACCTATTGGAGAGGGTGAATATTACGGTTTTGCGTGCGATGGAGACCATAAGTTTTTATTGGAGGATGGAACGGTTGTACATAACAGTTATCAATGGTCTTATGCCTTCATATTGTGGCGTTTATGGTCCTACACAAGACCGACCGCCTACAGACAGGACACGGTAGACAATGCCAACAGGAAAGAGACGTGCTATATTACCAACACTTTTACATTGGCAAAGGTACAGATAGCAAAGGTAACGGAAGAGATAGAGGCGAACGATTTGATAAAAGAAAAGCTTAATCCCTATAACAAGGCTTCAATTGGAGAAACAGCCATAAAGACGGAAACCGGAAGTACGTTGCATGTGCGAGGTAAGGATTCAATGATTCGAGGTCTGCACGTGGGGGCTTGTTTGTGTGACGATATGCCGGACGAAAGCTCTCTATATTCGGACGAACAAAGGGAGAAGCTGAAAGAACTTTTGAAGGGTACGATAGAGCCGATTGTGGAACCATACGGTTATTTCCTTGTAACCGGTACACCCTATTCTTCTGCACCGAATGAATTGTACCAGATATTGAAGGCAGACAAGCGTTTCTATTGTTTTGAATATCCGATATTGTTCCCGGATGGTAGACCGTTAGCGCCGGACAGATACACGTTTGAACAGATATTGGCGAAAAAGGAAGAACTCGGAACGATTGTGTTCAACCGTGAATACCTGGTGGTTCCTATCAGTGACACGTCAACGATATTTCCTTATGAATATCTGATGCGCAGTGTTATAGGAATGGAAACGATACGTTTTGCGTCAAGTATAGACGATTTCCCTTTCAAGCTTACAAGGGTGCATATAGGTGTGGACTTTGCGGTTTCCGGTAATATCGGAGCGGACTATACGGTGTATTCGGTATGGGGCAAAGATGCGATGGATAATTACTACTTGTTGTATTATTACCGGAAGCGCGGTATGTCGCACAACGAACAGGTAGATAAGATTGTACAGCTTGACAGACTTTTCCACCCTAATAAGATACGGTGTGAAGCAAACGGTTTCCAGTCCATATTGTCCGGTCTTGCAAAGGAAAGAGGACTTAAGAATATAGAACCGTTTACCACAACGGAAGGAAACAAGAAGGATTTATATACCGGATTGCCTTCTTTATCCGCAATGTTTGAAAGAGGACAGATAAAATGCCCCTATGCGATTGGAGAAACAAGGCAGGCAGTCGATTTGATGTTCGGTGAGTTTTCCTCTATTACGTTTAGAAGTGATAACGGGAAATTGGAGGCAGCAAGCGGTCACGACGACATAGCACTCAGTTCGTTCCTCTCCATAAATAGCTTACGCGAAGATGATAAAGAAGTAAAAATAAGTGTAGATTTGATATAATATTATGAGAACAGCTAACAAAATGACAAACCGTAAATATAAGTTTATCTATAAAACAACTAATAATATAAACGGTAAAATTTATATCGGGCAACATATTACTGATAGACTGAATGATGGATATAAAGGCAGTGGTATTGTTATAGAACAAGCATTTAAAAAGTACGGCAAGCATAACTTTAAAATAGATATTTTAGAATTTTATGAAGGAGATTCTAAAGAAGAATTTAATAATCTTGAAAGAAGTTATATAGAAAAGTTTGATTCTATAAATCCGGAAGTAGGATATAATAGAACTTTGTGTTGTGGAGGAGGATTTTTAGGAGAAGAAGTTTATAAGAAAAGGTTTTATAGACATTCAGAAGAAGCAAAAAGAAAGATTGGACTTGCTCATAAGGGAAAGGTTATTTCAAAAGAATCAATAGAGAAAATAAGAAAAACCAAATTAGGTAAAATTAATAATAATCGTAAAAAGAAAACTATTGAGGAAAGAAAGAAAAGAGTTATTTCAAGAAAAAGAGAAAGACCTATTTTGCAATATGATTTGAACGGTAATTTTATAAGAGAATGGGAAAGTGTATGTGAAGCTGGTAAATTTTACGGGTTATGTTATGGAGCTTCGGGAATTAGAACAGCTTGTAACAATCCGAATCGTACTTGTAAAGGGTTTAAATGGAAATATAAAGAAACAAATGAAGAAAGAGAAAATATCGAAATTGCTTCTTCTAAAAGGTCGTATGAAGTAAAATATCCAAGAAAAGGCAATATGAGAATAGAACAATATGATAAAGATATGAATCTTATAAATACTCATGATTCTTTTAGTAATGCAGCAAGAAGCGTAAATCTTGTGAACGGAACCGCTATAAAAAGGGCTTGTGATAATTTCCCAGTTTTTACAGCGAGAGGTTATTATTGGAAGAGGATTTATTAAATGATGTTAAATAACTAACAATTTACACATAAGCACTTGCGTATGTCATAACATAATCTTATCTTTGTAGTGTCTTCTTAAGGGAGGCGAGAAACAAGAAGTCAAACAAATAAAAGATAAGAAAATGGAAAACGATATTAAGGTTCTCAAAGAGTTATACAAGTTCATTTGTGTTAGTGAAGGTATTAAGGCAATTGCTTTGAAGTTTTGTAAAGTTGGAAAAGGCGGTGCTTGTTGTTCATATGTGGATAACAAACCGAAATCAATCTCTATTGATTTGAATAGAATATGTATCGGTTCTGCTTATGCTTTGTGTCACGAAGTAGCACACCAGATATGTATAGCCAACGAAGGGAATGCAACGCATAATGCAAAGTTCAAAAAGATGGAAAAGGAATTGGTTAAGAAGTATGCAAATTGTGCTATTGCACGGAATTTGATTTGGTAACGAAGGGAGGACAAAGTTATGATTACTGATAGAAAGAAGGCCCCAGCATGTTTAAGATACAATGTCAGCAACAATTCCGGTTCAATAAATAAGAATTTCGAGAAAAACCAAGAAGCAGCATATAATTTTGCAAATTCGATGAATGAGACGGCAATAATACGGGGATATATTTTTGTAAAGCATAGAGGACAATGGGTGAGAAATACTGTTTTTATGGACCATGTTTTTAGATAAGGAGGTTAAGGTTATGAAAAAGGATTTGATAAGAACGGCTATAGGATTTAGATGTTTTCTAACTATTGAGGAAATAGAGGTAACGGACCCTAAAGACAGGAAAGAATGTAAGATGTTTGAGGAATTGAACGGTTTCACCACTATCAAGAAAATTGCATTGAAGTATACCGATAACAAGTTGTTTCATGAGATAACAAACCGATTGATTGAACTTGACAAGGTGGGTTTGACAGAAGAAGAAAATGCAGAAAGACAAGCGTTAATTACGCTATCTCAATATTTTAGAGTTAAGTTTTGATTTAACTAATTAATGATGTATATTTGTAACGAATAATATTTTGTGATTATGGAGGATAAGATAATTAAAATTAAGGGACATGAATATAAGATGTCCTTTCCTACAGTAGGACAATATTACGAGATTGAAACGCAGAAGCAGTTTTTAGGTCGTGGATATTACAATACCTTGCTGGGTAACAGAACGCAGGCTGCCGCGGATGCCCTGGATATGATAGACATTGAAGCGACGCTTACAGTGATGTTGCCGGACTTGCTGGCAGATATGAAGGTAACTTCTTTCAAACAGCTTGGTATCAAGGACTACGTGGAGGTAAGGGATATTTACAATAAGGAGGTTTTGCCTTTTATTAAGGAAGTTGAAAAAATGATGAACCCCAACCGATAAGAGTATTCGAGCGAGAATCACTATAGTTTGAAAGTTTAGTTATTCAAAGAGTATAGGGGTATAGTCTGTTACGGGTTATATCCCTATTTTTGATTGATTTTGTATGATGGAGCGAAATAAAAAGGAAGATTTCAGAACGTTTGTAGTCAGATGGAATAATAAATTCCCGCTTGACAGATGGTATAGAAAGAAACATAACATTGCTTTCATGTCCGAGGAACACAAGAAATGTTCTTTTTTTCAACAACTTTTCGAGTTCGAGGAAGACCGGATGTTCAAGCAGGCTTTGGAGGACGAGGAAAAGAAAGTTGAATACGTTCCGAATATCGGAGAATGGCTGAAAGATTCCTATGATGAAATGGTAGACCAGGAAACCGATACCAAGGAGATAACGCAAAGTCAGATTGAAGCCTTCCGCGAGGAAATGGCGCGGATGGCCGAATACGAGGAAAGCCAAAAGGATAAGGAATAATGGCAGAGGATAAGAGGATTAGGATAGCGGCCGACACCACACCGCTAAGACAGTTGAGAGAAGAAGCGGTTTCTTTGTACCGCGAGATAAACCAGGCTTCTATGCAGAGCGCACAGGAAGCCGAGAAAAGCATTTCACAGCTACGGGAACAACTTGCATTGATGGAGGACCGTAACGAGCTGGAAAGGCTGTTGCTTGACCTTAAAAGACAGTCTGCCGCCATTGATGCAACCACAATGCAAAAACCGTCTCCTATGCCGGAAAGACCGATAAGGAGACAGCCGCCTACAGAAGAACTTCCAAGACCGGAACAGCCAACCATAGACCCCGAAACAGGGTCTATTACATGGGACGTATCGCCAAGAAGGAAAGAGGAAACCGTACAGCCGGAACCAAGACGGGAACAACAAAGGACGGACCGGGAAACGGATGTAGAAGAACCGTTGCCAGTCGAAGAACCGGAAGAAAGACCAGTACCGAGAAGAAGGAGAAGAAGAAAAGTCCAGGAACCCATACCGGATGTAGAGCCAACCATAGACGAGGAAACGGGTACCATGACGTGGGATTTGACACGGAGACCGGAAAGAGAACGTGTTACCCCTACTGAAAGAGGAACGGAAAGAGAAGAACCGACCACTACAAAGGAGACACAGAAAGAACTGTTAAGGGAGATAAACAGACACGTCGAGAATATAGACGAATCTGTTACGAATGTTGACAATTCCAAGAATTTCCAGGACAACAGCGAAAACAGGACAGACAACTCACGGCATACGGAGAATATAACCGAGCATGTTGTAAATATTGAAAAGAATACCCAGACAATAACGGAGAACACAACCGCTATAAGAGAAAAAGGGAATCTGGAGGTCGTTTCTGAACAACCGAACAGACCTCTATTAAGAGAAGACGACAGAATACAGAGAAGACCGGAAATAACGGATAACGGACAGACGGAAATCAAGTTTTCGGACGAGGGAATAATACGTGCCATTACAAGGTTGGGAACGATAACGGATAATGTCGGGCGTGATGTTATTTCCGTTATTAGAGGACTTGAAAAGGGGACGGGCGAGGAAAACCAAAGAAGCGGTGTTACCCGTTATCTGGAAACTATTGCAAACTCCGTATCTGTTATAGAAGACAGCACGGAAAATATATTGGAAGAAATACAGAAGGTTATTTCTAATAATGGTATAGGCGGTGGGGTTGGAACACCTGGGGGAATTGTGCCGCCTACTGGAAGCACTGGTACACCTGGTGGAGGACTGAATATATTCGGAGGAGGATTAAAAGGAATATTGGGCGGTTTGGGGGCTTTGACGGCATTCAATACCGCCAAGAACGTATTGTCAGAAAGATATTTCCGGCAGCAGGAATTTGAAGCGCGTTCCCAATATCAAGGAACCGTGGAAACGGCCGCAAATTATACACGATTACAAGCCGCTAACCAGGCAGACGCTTTTAGATGGATTCCTCTAATTGGTGACACGATAGCAAAAAGCATAGAGTTGCCAGCACAACTTGCAGCCGAAAAGATGATGGCAACTTTCGGGAAATATGCGGAAGGAGAAAGACGTGTTATCCCGTATGCACAAGTTATGGGTGTATCGGCAGGAGAAGCATTCAGACAAGCCGGAAGAGAAGGTGGATATGCAGCTTCTGCACTTGGTATGGATTACGCTTCATACATGGGAAGACGTGCCGAATTGATACGTGCAGGAGGAGGACGTTTTGTAGGAGGCAATGAATATGACCCGTATGCGGTAAGGGAAACGCAGTCTGTAATGGCAGCAGAAAGGTTGTTCGGTCTGTCTCCTAATGCAGTCAATCGTTTGCAGGGTGCAATGAGGTTTGGAGACCAGGATTCCGGTACAGGGGCTTCTGCCATTATTAGGGAGTTTGAACAAGCAATGAAAAACTTGAATATCCCGTTTGAACAGATAGCCTCTACAATGGAGGAAAGTTTAGATACCTTCATAACACAGTCAGACCAGATTCTTTCAAAGCGCGGTGAATTTGATGCAAAGGAGCTTGCAGCGATGTTTAGCGGAATACGCCAGGCAACCGGACTGCAAGGAAGACAGCTTGAAAGGGTACAGCAAGCATTCACTGGACAGGGGATGTCAAAGGATGAAGTGACAAATGCAATGCTTGTACGTTCTATCCAGGAAGTTATGCCAGACAAGACTTCTTATTCGGAAATCCAGGAAGAACTGGAAAAGATACGTGCAGGAGCGGCAAACCCGAAAGTTATGGAAAACTTTTTGAACAGGCTGATAGAACGTACCGGGGGAGGTTCCGAACAGTTGCGTTTGGCAATGTCCGAAATATTTCCTAATTTGTCCTGGAATGATATTAATTCTACGATACAAAAGGACAGTGACCCGTCCAAGCTTGTAAGCAATTTGTTTGACTTGTATAAAAAATCAAGTCAAAGAATTAGAGAAACCCCTACAGAGGCTTATGATAAGGATGCAGCAAAAAGGACTGTAGGTGCAGGAGAAACGATTTTGGCTGGTGATATGAACCGCCAGATGTCGGAAGGTGCAAATCAGTTGAATGAGATAAAAAAAGTTCTTGATAGTATTAAGGAAGATACCGCAATATTGGCAGGCGTAAAAGATAGATTAGATACCTATGCAGGAATGCCAAAACAAATAGTAGAAGATACGAAACTTGTTTCTGGTGCATATAAAGAAGCTGGTAGTTCAGATTGGGATGCTTTATTGAAAGGTATTCAAATGTCAATATCTAAAGGATTTTTGGATATAATTACAGCAGGAAAAAGTCGTAATATTCCAGCAGAAAGATAAGAACGATGAAAGTAAATATATTTAACATACAGAGTTATAAGTACAATATTCCACCTAAAACTTTTATAGAGGAGTGGCAAAAGGGATTGGGACCAGATACACCAGAAGCAAAAAAACTGACGGTTCCGGAATTTATGGATATTGTAAACGAGGTGTCCGGAATATCAAACCTGGATGCTATATGGGCTACATATGACGATTGGGAGAAAGAGAAATATAAAGCCGAGTATTCCAGCAAGGATTTGCCGTATATAAAGCCGAATACACCTCTATCTTTCACCATAAAAGATTCTCCCTTGCTTATTCAGAAGGCGGCAAAAAGCGAGATGTTCATGAAGCAACGCCCGTTTTCCGCTTATTGGTCCGAAAACTTGAAAAAGCTTTTGGAAGATAAGGAGGGGTATGTGCCGGATAACGTTGTCGCAATGGACGAGGAGAAGGCGGTAAGAACGAAAGTACAGCCTATCAATATAAAGGTATGGATATATTGCAAGGCGATAAACAAGGTGGTGGATGTAAGCCAGTTTGTAAATACTTGTTCTACTGACAAGGGATTCAAGAACGGAACATTTTCAATCAATATAACGCCTTTTAAGGATGCTAATTTATCGAATGTGTACGGGGCTGGATATTATGATATATTCCCGGTTGTGACACCTAAAGGATATGATTACAAATCATATCTTGAAAAGGTGGTGCAGATAAACGATATAGTGTTTGTCCGGTTTGAACGGTTGAGGCTTGAAGGGAGTTCGGACAGTGAGGATGCCAACAACTTGTTTGTATCTCTGAATAAGCTTGCAAATAACGGGCCGAATTATAACGTGTGGGATATGATAGGCTTTGTAGATAGCGTAATGGAAACCTATTCTTCGGAAGACAATTCAAAGAGCACTGTTATAAGCGGACGGGACATTACAAAGATGTTTGTAGAGGATGGAAGTTATTTTATACCGCTTGAAAACGTCAATAATACGGTGCAGAATTGGTTGGCGCGGAAAACTGGTGGTGTATGGGATGGGAGAAATGTAATAGGCGGAGCATACCAGTTTATATGGAATTTGGGGTACAAGACGATAAACGAATGTATCTGGTTCATCATAAACATAATGTCTTCTATCGGGGTATGCAAGGATGATGTGTTTTCTTCCTGGAAGGACAAAAGAACAAGCGCTTATGATATACCCGGAACAAGCGGTGTCCCGGTACGTGGAATATGGCAGATTGTGAAACTGGAGATATCCAACGAAATAATGGAAAGGATTGTGACCGATACGGGCCTTGGAAATCCGAACGGAACGTTGATGGAATATATGGACAGGATTTGTCAATATCCTTTGACAGAATTTTTCTTTGACACCTATATAAACACGATAGACATTATTGTAAGACAACCCCCGTTTACGGAAAAGGCGATAAAGGATGCGTTCAAGTCGGAAAACTATATAACCATAACGCCGGACAACGTTATCTCCTATAATTTGAGTTATGACCCACGGGTTTACACCTGGTTCCAGTTACACGGACAGAATTCACAAGTTGGTGGAAAAGACAAGCCGGGATTGGCATTTGTCCCTATTGTGTACCTGGAAGAATATGTAGAAAGATGGGGAAACAGAAAGATGGATTTCGTGGACATGTACTGTATTCGTATGATACAGAACGGAGCGGAAAACAAGAAGATATTTTCTACTTACCAGGCAACGATGTTGAACGACTTGATTTATCTTGTTGAAAGTAATATGTACGTGCCTTTTACACGTTGTGGAACAATTGAAATAAACGGAGACAGACGTATAAAGATAGGCACCTTTGTACTGAATCAAAGTACGAACGAATTTTTCTATGTGACGAATGTAACCAATACCATATCATTTAATCGTGACGGGGTGGACAGACGTACAGTTTTGCAGGTAGAAAGAGGGTTCTATGTTCCTATACTGAAAGGAAATCTGATGGAAGCAGTAAAAAGAAATGACAACTCCGTTTCTGAAAAATCAGCGTCTGGATTTACGCCAGATTATTTCAAGTTGGTGGATTTAAGCGGATTGAGGCAAAAGGCAAAGGAAGCAGAAAGTGGAGAGATAACGAATTACGATAACCCTAAAGTTGACAAGCAACAGTTTGATTATTTTTTGAACAGAAAATTTTTTGGAGGACTTGAATAATGGCAGGAGGAAAACCAAGGATAAGTAATAACAATTTGCCGTATATATCAAAAGGGTATATAGTGCTGCCTACAGATGTAGGCAGGGAAAGTTACATAGATACCGTTTTCCGTACTAATCTTGTTGCCGTTATGATGGAAGGCGGTGTTTTCAGAAACGACGTGCGTATTACAAATGAGGCGATTAATAATATATGGTTTCCGGAAGAGCCTGGAGAGCTTGGAGCACAAGTAGTTATAGCAAGCGGTGAGTTTTTGAACCAGCCTATAGTGATAGGAACGTTTATTGGAAATGATGAGGTCCCGGCATGGAGCGAGGATGTTGTACGTATTAAGAAACAGATAAAAGACGTTACCATGTCAATGACGATAGACCCACGGAACCGGGAATGGAATGTGAATGTTACTTCTATCGAGAAACCCGTAAATTTCAACGTTACACTGGGAGGCAATGAGGAGAACAAGATAAGATTGCAAAGTTCGGGAGAAGCGGAAATAATAGCCTCTAAGAAAGTGAAAGTAACGGGGTACAATGAAGTCGTTACGGAAGTCGTGAATGTGGTTGAGGATGTAAAAGAAAAGGACAAGGAGATACGAAGACTGACGATAAACCAGGAAGAGGCTAATTTTACATGGAAGGTCCAGGACAAGACGACAACGGTAAAGGTAGACCCTAATACGGTAGATGTCAATTTTCACGACGGGAAAAGCCATATAACAATGGATGAAAGCGGTGTAGTGCTGGGCTATGACAATGATGCGGAAATGATTCAATTGACGCAGAACCTAATAAAACTTATAACTGGGCAGAAGGTGAATATAAACAATGCGAAAGAGCCTTTGACATTAGCCAACACTTTGATACAGTTGTTGAACAATGTAGAAAATCAGATAATGACATTAAAGAACGCATGGCAAACAGCGCTTGCAGGTTCGGCAGCGATGGACGGCGGAAAAGCCGGATTCGGGGCAGGTGTCGGTGCGGTATCGGCTGTGAATCCGTTACAGTTCGACGGAATAAAAAGCACGGTAACTTTTTCGGATTGATATTTATTTTGTATTTTTGAAAACGATAAGAAAAGATTATGGCAAACGTCGCACAATCAGCAATACAGAAAGCAGGGTCTTTGATAGAGACAGCCGGAAGAGCTTTACTTGCATCTCAATTTCCTAATGATTTTGAGGTGTATCTTTGTACGCTTGAATTGGCGGATTCAAAGAACAATACGATAGATTTTTTCACGTTCCCGATTAACCCGAATGCGATAAGCAAAACGGAAGCAAAAAGGGAAAACATAAGGAATACGGCAGGGGGCGTTACGGTGTTGTCTTCTCCTACTTTTGTACCGCAGGACATAACGATAAGAGGGGATTTCGGACGAACATTTAAATTGCTTTTGTCGCTTGGTGGTGGTGCGTCAAGTCTGGCGGGTGCAGCCTATAGCCTATCAGCCGGGAAATGGAGTTTAAGCGATGTTTCGGGGAAAAGTACAAATTCTTTAAAATCAGCTTCATTTGACCCGTCTGTAAAAAATGGATATGGATGTACGAAGATATTGCAAGCCATCATATCAAAAAGTAACGGTGTGGATAAGGACGGTTTGCCATTCCGTCTTTACTTTTATAATATGGCTTTGGGTGAGAGCTATTTGGTAGTTGTGCCCCCTACAGGGTTGGTATTAAATCAGAGTTTGCAGCGCAATATGATTTGGGAATATTCGCTTACAATGACAGCGATAGCGCCTTTGGAAGCTGTAGCAGGGGAACAGAAAGCAAAAACGGCACTCACTAAAATTTGTACAGCCGCAGCAATACAGAAAGGCGTAAATGATTTGGCGGCTTCTTTAGCAACGTTGTTATAAAAGGAGGGTAAAGGATGGATGCAGTGATGGAAACGGCATACGCCAAATTTAAGAATATAACCGGGTATGACATAAAAAAGTTCTTCCAGAGTTATGTGGACTTCTGCAACAATCATTATCCCTATATAGTGGATTACTACCAGGGAGGCGAGATAAACGCACAGTCATTCTATGAACTTGACAAGATGATTGCGCAAATCAATATCGTAGAACCCATGTTTCAACTTCATGAAAACAAGTTGGACGATATTTCTATGTGGGAAATACTGGATAACTTTTCGGAAGTGGAAACAAAGATATTGACAATAAAAAATTCTGACAGATGGTTAAGAAGTGCAACGCTTGGAAGACAGAACACCCTACAGCTTGACAAGCAGCTAAGGACAGGCGAGACGTTTGAGAATGTAGCGGAAGAAATTGCAATGACGGACCCGGAGGACGACTGGACTTCTATAACCACACCACAATACATTATAGAAGAGGATTATAAGGCAGGACAAGGAAGCAATACTTTTGCCGTAAATCTTCGCAATATCGGTGTAAACTATGTGGATAATGTGGTAGATACACTGGTAGGCGAGAACGTGCTGGGCAAAGACATAGATACGGAATTCGAGTTTAAGAATGATGATTTGAAGGTAAAGAAATTCGGTACATCTATGGAGCAGGCGTTGAAAATCATATTAGAGGCTTTGAAAGGCTGTATTCCGGAATTTAAAGATTATGGACTGCCATCTGATTTTGTAGGGCAGACAACGAACGCAATACAATACCCGGTAATATTCAAGGCTCTTATGAACATGTTCCAAAGAGATAACCGATGGGCGAGTGCAGAGCTTCTTGATTTGATAAAAAAAGAAGATGCGGTATTTATGAAGGTGAAGGCTACAACTGTGACGAGAGAAGATTTTGTTATTAATGTTCCTATTTAAATATATTTACAATGATTACTAAAACAGCGAATACGATTGCAAATTTAAAAAATTTGTGGATTGAAATGTTCTTGAACAAGACCGACCGTGTTTCAAATATTGCGGACGGTTCTGTACTTAATGGTGTTGCCTATGGCACCGCAAAGGTGGCACAAAAAGCGATAAAGGATATTGCCATAGTGGAGGCACAGATTTTCCCGAAATCGGCAACAGGAAATTATCTTGACAAGTCGGCAGCGTTGTTCGGTGTCAGTCCGAGAAAAGAAGCGCTTGGTTCCTCTACTTATGTACGTGTATTCGCTGAACCAGGTACACAGTACGAGGTAGGCACAAAGTTTATATCAAAGAATGGAGTACAATTCATTGTAGACCAGCCGTTTACTGTTGATAAGTCGGGATATGGATATATCAGTGTACGCAGTGTTATAACCGGGTCGGCTACGAATGTGGAGGCGAATAGTATTACAGAGGTATCGCCAAGACCGTTGACACATATAGAGTGCACTAATGAATACGCAGCTATTGGTGGACGTGACTATGAGGACGACGAGACATTCAGAAACAGAATAATAAATTACAACAACAAGCTTTCCACCGATACAATGGAAGGCTGGACACAGATATTCCAGGATTTGGATTCACGCATTCTAAAGGTTATGAATGTCGGTTTGGGCGAGGATGGAAAGACACATATCTACCTTGTGACGCAAAACGGTTCTTTCTTTACGGATGATGAATTGGAAGAATTATTGACAAAAGCAACACCCTATTTCGGATTGACAGAACTTGACTTGCAAGGGAATACGCTTGGAATAGTGATTGAAAATGCAAAATGGATGTATGTAGGTGGTGAAGAGGGGGTAGATTTCCGTGTGGAATTGTCACCTAATGCAGTGATTGCGGATGTAAGAAAAAATATCCAGATTGCAATGACAAAATATCTTGATTTCCGTTTCTGGGAAGCAGGTAAAAAGGTAGAATGGGATGATTTGTTGGAAGTCGTGAAGACAGCAGAAGGCGTGAAATATGTACCAGATGAATACTTCTTCCCCTACTTTGACGAAGAGGTTCCTTTGAACATGTTGCCGCGTATCAAGGGTTTCAGAATGCGAGATTTGGAAGGAAACATCTTGTATGATTCGGGAAGCAGTCTATCCAATATTTTCTATCCGGCAGGGGAAAGTGATATATATAAAGGGTCGCAATCAGTCATAGCGTCACAGAAATATTTGTGTTCGTTTACAGTGACAAATACCAAGAATGTAGCCGTACCGGGTGCATATATAACAATAGGAAACAAGGTAATCATTACGGACAGTAACGGTACGGCAAACATTCTTCTCGAAAACGGGGAATATGAATACATCCTTTCAAAAACGAACTGGACTCAAAAGAAGGGTGAGTTTGTGGTTTTGAACAACCCTATATACATAAATATAAACGATTTTGTTGCAACACCTTATCCAGTAACGTTTACTGTATATGAAGGAGAAGCACCGTTACAAGGTGTTACGGTAAAGACAAGTGTTTACACATCTGAAACAGGAGAGGACGGAACAGCGACAATAAGTCTCGAACCTGGTATATACGAATACACTTTAGAGAAGGCAGGTTTTCAAACTATAGAGAGTGTTTTTACAGTAGAAAACCAGCCAGTAGAGGTATTCCAAAGAATGTTTCTTACAACCAAGGAAGTTAATTTTGCTGTAATAGACAGAAATAGAAATATTTATGTTCCGGAAGCCGATATTATCATAAAGGATATTACAGAGACAACAGACAAGGAAGGGCAGGCAACAATCGGATTGCAGACAGGAAGGTATGAAATGAAGGTAGTAAAAAAGGACTACCAAGAACTCAACAAGGAGATTGAGGTAACGGCAGAAGACCCTAATTGTATACTTGTTGAAATGACCGCGATTCCGTATGCCATAAAGTTTACCGTATTGGATGCGGCAACACAAATGGTGTTGGAAGGAGCGACAATAAAAATCAACGAATCGACATATTTAACAGATTCAGAAGGTGTGGCGATTGTCAGCCTTCCTAATGGAACATACGAATATACCGCTTTTAAGTCCGGTTATATGTCGGTCAACGACTTCGTTGTTGTGGATGGTACGGAGGTATCAAAAATAATTGAACTTGAACAGGCATTCTATACATTCAGACTAACTGTCAGAGACATAGAGAACGGTAACTACATACAAGGTGCGGAAATCCAGATTAACGGAGAAACGCATATAACGAATGTCAATGGTGTATCGAGTATAACATTACCCAATGGTGATTATGAATATACGGTAACACACAGAAATTACAAGAGATATACCGGAACGGTGACTATTAAGGACCAGGATGTACCCGAAACAATCTTTTTAGAGTTGAGGGACACGGTAATAACATACACTGCGACAGACGCAATAACAAAAGACCCTATTTCTGGAGTATATATCGAATTGATAAACAAGGGTACGGGAATAAAGGTGGATTCCGGCTATACGAACGATATAGGCGTGTTGTTGCTTGGAGCAGAGGCGGGGGAATATACTTGGAACGCTTCGCATAGATATTACAATGCGGTAGAAAACCAGGCGGTAACACTTGAAAAGCTGAAAGACATAGAACTTCCTTTCACTATGACGAGAAAGGAGATAGAGCCGGAAGTAGATGTAATCGAAAGTATACCTGGTGTATCTGGTGACGCGACGACAGTAAGATTCAATGGTGAGAATACGGCAGAAACGTTGTCGAACGATAGCTATTATTATATAGTCCATACACCCGAAAACCTAATCATACCCAACAAAGGGGCAACGTTTGACTTGATGGACTATATAAAGACATTCAGACGGGTAGAGTTAGGCGGTGAGGACGAACCATATAATTTTGCAGATGGTGGCGCAGAATTGACGTTTAACGTGTCAAGTGACGATATAGCATCATTTAAGGGTTCCGTACTGACAGTGCAGCCGAACACTACACGTGATGCGGCTGCAAGGTCTTTCTATGTGGATGTGACGATAACAACACCAGTAAGCCAGGTAACCGTTAAGATAGTGGCAGAACAAAAGGCTGCACTGAATTTCAATCCGGTAAAAGCAGGAATTGTCGTGTCAGTAAAAAATATGTACAATAGTACAGTAAAAGAATATACGACAAACGCACAAGGCAAGATATTTCCGGAAGTAATGCCAGGTATTGATTATCAGTTGACAATCAAACAGAAAGGCTTCTATGAGAACGAAGGGTTGCTGATTAAGAACTGGGATTTCGGAGCGAGTGTACCTACACTCATGGAAATAACAGCTTCAAAAAGACTTGAATTAAGAGTAAAACAGCAGAACACTCTAAGACCGCTTGAAAATGCGACTATAAAGGTGTCCGGAATGTCACTGCCTCAAACCGTTACGTCCGGAAGTGATGGTTCAGCAAGAGTGTATATCTCACCTATCGCAATGAGCTACGAGTGTACAGTGGCAGACCATACGAAAAAGACCGGAACATTTACACCCCCGTTGTCGGTTGACTATATAGATATAATCATGGGTTATGCTGCAATGACATTCAGTCTGACGTTGACAGCAAATAATCCCTATTCAAAAGCAGCAGAAAGTTGTCCGGTAACGGTTACGAGTGCATGGGGTGGAACATCTTCACAAGCATATAGTTTTTCTGGAACAACGAATGCAAGCGGACAATTGATATCGCAAGGAAATGGAAATTTCAATATACCGCCTGGAAATTATACGATAACCTATGGAGGAGGAAACAGTAATTTCAACAGCAAGACAGAAAACATCTATCTGCCTACGGACAAGACACATTCAGCAGTATTAACAAGAAGAACAAAATCAGTCACATTCACGGTAAAAGAAATAATACCCTCTATTTCGACTACAGCATCAAATCCGGTAAAGACAGGTCTTGTTCTTGCATGCTATTACAACGACAATAGTACATCTTCCGGTGTGAACGTAACGACGAATGCAAGCGGACAATTTACAAAAACAGTATATGCAGGGATTGCAGAACGTTTCCAGGTGCAGCCAGTAGGATTCTATTCCGGCAACGGTACAACAGCTATAATCAATTATAGAGATGCGAATACAAAAGACCTTGTATATACATGTTCAAAGAGAATTCCGGTATATGTGATTTCCGACTTGTACGGGAAATTGAGTGGAGTAACGGTTGTATTTAGCGGAATGTCTGTAAATCAGACACAAACGACAAATACAGACGGGATAGTGTATATGTATCTGTCTCCAGTAAATATGTCTTACAGTGCAAGTAAGCAATATTATACAACCAAGACCGGGAATTTCAAGCCTACGGGTTCGGAAACGAGAATGGATATAGAATTGGCTGCAAAGTCATATCCGGTAACGTTCAATGTTTCTACACAAGGAGTTTTACCACCGGACGGAATTTTGGTAAGAATACAAAACACTGTATTGAAAGACCTCGTGTTTGAGGGTGAAACGAACGCGAACGGTGTAGTTACGATGCAGAATGTTCCGATAGGTAATTACACCTATTCCGTACTTGCAGGTGAAGTTACTACAGATACATTCATACATCCGCAGAATGAGAATGGCACAGTGTTGGATGTAGAAGTACAATACGAACTGATTAACGCAGGTATACAGGTATCGGAAATATACGGTACAGCGGGAAGAGCGTTTCTTGCAAATAAGACTGTAACAATGACTTCCAGGGCAGGAACAATAAAATTGACATTGGATGAGAACGGATATACGAACGAGTTATTGATTAAGGGTCTCGAATACACGTTCACGACTGATTCCTACTCTAACTTTTACAGTAACCCAACACAGAAGTATACATGGAATGAAGACGGTATAATCTGGAAGTTCGATTTGAATGTGACTGCAAAGATAACTGTAAATGTAAAAGATGTATATGCGAAAACGAATATCCAGGGTGTAACGGTTGCGTACAGTGAACAGATAGTGAAGACGGACGCGAGCGGCAACGCTTCGTTGTACAGGTCTGCATTGAGTAAAGAGTATTCGCTTGACAAGGACGATTATAGTACAGTAAATGGAACCATTGCACCTACCACGGCTTCACCGCTTAATGTTACTATGTTGAGAAACAAACATGTAGTGACAGTGCAGCAATATGAAGTGATACCAGGTGGTGCGAGTGTAATTCTTGACAATAATACCAACTTTACACTTGCTTATACATCCGCAGCAGGAAATGGAACAGTAGATGCAGGTAAAAACACTTTTGAGGCATATTTAGGTATTCCCATCACATTCACCATATCAGCACCGGACAGAAGACCGTTTTACACGAATTATCAACAAACACATATATTTACTACATCCAGTGAGAAATGGAACATGAATCTCACTTGTGCAAAACAGATAACTGTAAATGTGAAGGACAACGTGCCTGGAACGAATGTGTCGGGAGCTACAGTAACTTATTTCAGTCAAACGAAGACAACAGACAGTAGCGGTAATGCAGTATTATATTGGAGTGCTAACACTCGTAATATATCAGTAAGTGCATCAAATCTGGGATCCTATACCGGACAGATAGCTTACAACTCACCAAACCCATTCAATATCATAATGACACGTGCAGCCAATCCGGTTACACTTGTAGTAAGAGAAGTAACGCCAGCACAGACAACCTATTATCAGAACTTGCAGATAAAATACACGGCAGGAAGTACAACCGGAACACTTACTACGAACGCGAACGGTGCAGTGACATTCAACGGATATATAGGTACGGAAATGACGTTTACAGTAGTAGGACATCCGAACTTCTACAGCAATCCGACACAGAAACATACCTATACAGCCGCCAACCAGTCATGGACTATGGATTTGACGGTAACGGCAAAGATAACTATAAACGTCAAGTCAAATGTGCCGAGTGGAACAAATCTAAGTGGAGCTACGGTATCATATTTCCATCAGACGGGAAAGACAGACAGCAGCGGTAATGTGTCGTTGTATAGAAGTTCTGTAACAAGAAACGTAGATGTTACAGCCACTTATCACGGCAATTACAGAGGCAGTATAACGTCAAGCACTGCATCACCTTTCAATGTAGTAATGACACGTTCAACCGCTACAGTAAGTTTGTCGGTAAGTGAAGTTATACCAGTCACTCCTAAATATATGCTTGAAATCACTACGGATGCAAGTTCTGCCGTAACGCCTGGATTAGGCGGCTTCTATCTTGGTACACCAACAGCAGCAAACAAGGAATTTGTAGCATATTTCAGAGCAAAGGTTCCGGCAGGAAGACAATTGGTTTTTGCAAGTAATGCAACAGGAGATAATACAGTAAGAAAATGGGTTGATTCTAATAATGGAAACGGAACAGGGGGATGGTATACTTATGCCTATTATGTAAGATGTGGTTCTACTGGAAGTTTTTCAACAACCAACTTCTTTTATCTGAATGGCGGAAGCAGACCAGTTACATGGTATCTCGAAATGGCTACTGTATACGACATAACTGGAAGTAATGTACAAAATGCGTCAGATGCTACAATTTTAAGTAAATGTACCTATGACAAGATACTAAACGCCTATAGAGACTTCTTTTTTGATAAAGGGATGAATAACGTAAATGTATATAACAATAGCAGTGGTTCAAATGCTGTAAAAATAACAAGAAAGGCAGCTTCTGGAACAGATACATTTGTCAATTTTGCAATGGAACAATACTCATCTATGAAGATGAATTTCAGTCCAGCAGCTTCTACAAGTCCGTTAACGTTGGATGCGAACGGTAGTGTATCTTTTGTGACTTATCTTGGTACACCTATTACAATATCACCAGTAACAAGACCGAATTATTACAGCAATGCGAGCCAGAAGATTACCTATACATCAGCAGGGCAACTTATAAATGTATGGCTGGCTTGTAATCAGAAGATAACTATTAATACGGTAGCAAATATTTACAATACAAGTAATGCGCTTTTGGGAACAATCACCTATTTCGGACAGACAAAAGCATCTGGAGGAGATTTTTACAGAAGTGGACTTGATAGACAAATGACTGCCACGGCACAGTATTTCAATAACTATGTAGGAACAGTAACCGCCACACAGACATCACCCTATACAGTGACGATGAACAGAACGACAAGGACGGTGACATTGACGGTTGTAGAGAAAATTCCAAACATTACCGCCACTTATCCTTTAAGTGGGGCGGTGATAGTAAGAAGTGTACCTACTGGTTCAAATGCCCCGGCAGGAGAAATAACGTTGGACGGAAGCGGTAAAAAGTCAAATACTGTATATGCTGGTATTAATTACACCTATACGTCGAAAAACTATGCAAGTTACTATAGTAATGCAAGCCAAGAATGGACGTGGGTATCTGAAAATCAATCCTGGACAATGACGCTCAATATAACTGCACGTCTTACATTCAATATAAAGAGTTCTAATTATGGAACAAACATAAGCGGTGTATCATGTTCCTATTTCGGACAGACAGGAACGACAGACAGTAGCGGTAACTGGACTGCATACAGGAGTGGTATCGGAAGAAGCTACTCATTCTCAAAAACGAATTATAATTCGTTATCCGGTACATTATCAGCAGGACAGGCAAGCCCATACAGTCTGAAAATGAGCGAGACAAGTTCTTCTATAACATTCACCATAAAGGACTACTATCAAGGAGCAGTAAAAGGAAATGCGAACGGATGTCCGGTAACGTTGACGAACAAGAGCCTTTCTTCTGTTACATTTTCCGGAACGACGAACAGCAGCGGTCAAGTGTCATTCGGTCCAATGATAGTAGGTTCATATACATTGTCATGGGGTGGTGGTACGAGTTATTGGGTAGCCGGAAGCACGACGATAACAATGCCTTTGGCAACTACTACACAGAATGCGGTAAGATTGACGAAGAGTGTAGGTACAGAATTTAGGCTAAAAATACCATTTTCGACGCCAGTATTAGGATGGTGGGGAACTGCTAATCTGGTAAAGCCAGTATTTACAACGGCAGGAGTAGCAACAACAGTATCATTGACGGCAAATAACGTAGTGTATTATTTGGCTACATATACATGGATAGCAGGTCTTACTACAACGATAACGGCAAAATTGGCGAATTATTTCGTGACAGGTACAACGACAACCGAAACACCGTATTCCATCACTCCTAATTATAATTTTAGCAATATAGGACATAACAGTGACGCTACAGCATTTTATTCTACTGCAATAAAGAGTATGACGGTGATAGTGCGGAATATTTATACAGGTGCGGCTGTAAGTGGTGCTACAATAAATATGTACGGTATAAATGGTAGTTACCAGACTTCTGGTGAAGTAGGTGCAGGACATGCAACACAGACAGTAACGACAAACAGCGCAGGACAAGCAACTGTATACGTATCTGGACTGACAAATAGATATGTAGTAACCGCTACAAGATACGTCACGTCAAATACGACAAGCAATAACACAGGAGGTTTGACAATCAATTTGACACCGAGTGAAGTAACGATAACAATAAACGTAAACAACGTGAGTACAGGTTCAAGAGTAGGAAGCGGTGTAATAGTGAAGTTGTCAAGCAACAACAGTAGTACATCATACAGCGGCACTACAAACACGAGCGGACAGGTAGTTTTGAAGATAAAGCCGGGTAACTACTGGTGGGAAGCTGGAGGAAGCACGACATGGGGAGGAACAGGAACAGGAAACTTTAATTATCCGAACCGTTCCACTACCTCAATCTCCTTTGTTCAAGACAGTACAATAACAATAGAGGCTCTGAAGGTAGGGGTGTGGGTGAAGGACGAATTTAGCAGCAGTAATTTCGGAAGAGACGCAACATCTCGTAAAAATTCGTATTCTGGGTTATATGTAGAACCAGTTATAGAGGCAAATAAGACATATCCAAGTAGTTCGTGTGCAGCTGTATTGACATATGACCCCAGTAAAGTAAATGAATTAGAGATGATAAATCTAAAAACGGTAGCTTCTCTTTTCGTTGACTCCCCTAATGTATATGGAGTTTCAACATTTTTTGATTCTAATAGAGCGAATGGTTCATATAGACTGTATGGATATAGTCATATACAAGGTAGTTTTTATTTAAGTCCTTCTTCTAATGGTGATTTTCAAAACTTGAACTACGTATGTTGTGGATTTAGTGGTGCAAATAGGTTAACATGGGGGCAATTGAATATAAGAAAAGGCTTTTTAAATTATGTAAAAGGCGATAATGATAGCACTTTAGGTTCAGTATTTCAAAATAGTAATAATTATTCTGTACGTAATTCTTTATGTGTTTTAGTAACACAAGAAGAAGTGAATTCAATTAATGAAAGCATTAATAGTCAAGAAATAATTGCGATACCCGAAACACCAAATAATAACAATCAAATTAGTATAAGACTTCAATCTTGGGATATCGGCTCTTCTATGAGTTCTTATAGCTTAAAAGTTAATGGGCCTACTGTTGGAAGAAAAATCAATATATTCTTTTACAAGAGAGTGTATATTAATCTGTCCAAACATCAATTGATATTGTTTGTATACGGCCCTCAAAAGACTTTTTCAGAAGAAAATCTAACTTTTGATTTTTATGTATTGGTATGGAAAGGTTCTTCTACATGGAATTATATAAAAGGTAGTAGTAGTTTGCAATATTGGCATTGTTACAATAACATACCTTCTTCTATTACTAACAATATGGGAGGTAATGTGTGGATGTCAAAAGATAAGAGATTTATGTTTTATGTTGGCAAGGGTTCTGGGGGAGCGTCGAAAGGAATAAATATAGTAAGAAGCACTTCCGTTTTAGTTAATGAAAACGGCTGGGCTGCAACATCAATAACTATTAATGATAACTTTGTATCAGAATTAAGAAGCACTCTTGCTAATTATTATGTTCTTGACGTTATATTTAATAAAGATGGTTCTAAAATGATTGTTCTCTGTAATGGACAAAAGGGAGCACAAGGAGGAGCGATTATTGCTAATTCCTATGTAGAAGGTATACATCCTACTAATATATTTTGTTTTGAAATGCTAAATGGTGGTAAATGGATAAATATACCATATAATATAGTAGGATTTACTAATTTCTGGAACAAATATAACGCTTCTGGAAGTGGTAAATTGAGACCATTCTTTAGTATTAACCAGAATTATTTAGGGAACACATGGGATATGAGTTATGTTTATCCATCGTATAGTGAGAATGCGACAGCATATTATGCTTCTCTTACTTTTAATGATTAAATAAAACGAGCGTCCATACTTTTTTAATTGGTATGGACGCTTTTTATAAACTATCAATCTCCGAAACTCAAATTATATCTATACGCATTAAACGGCTCATTCCCTCCAGGATACATGAAGTTAATTTCTCCATTTACAAAATTGATTAAAGGTTTATAGGCATTACCTTTGCCTCCAGATATAGAGTTATTATAATCATTCCAAAGCGCATCTCCTCCTATAAAAGAACTATTTAATTTGATAAATTTTTTCTTATTTTCCACCCAAATAAAATAAAGTATTATATCTGGTTGAATACCTTCTGCATAACTATATCGAGGTTCCACATCTGTAAATGCACCTTTAGAAGAATTCCCAAGAACCATTATTTTATCAGATTTGCTATTAAATTGAACATCTAATATATAATAGTTCTGACAAGCGTTTAAAATATCTGTACCTCCTCCTTCCATTTCATAAGAAACTCCAGTCCATCCATTATCTCCAAAAAGAGCTGATGACCCTTTTATAGTATGTAATCCTTTAGAAAATCCTTGGTAATTAGCTCCACTTAGTGATATGTAGAATAACCATTTTAAATCTGGCGATACCCAGTAATCACCACCTATTACAGATGTAATTGCAGAGGGAATGTTGTAATAACATCTATAATTACTACTTGATAATAAACTTTCTCCATATTGCCCTACAGACGCTTTCCATATTCCGTAATAAAATTTAGCATGCGTATCTCCATATGTTCTATCTTGTGATTTTACTAAAATAATCACTTTTTCGTTATCACTTCTCAATACTAACCATCCCATATGTTCTACTCTACCTTCGTCTTTGTAAGGATATCCCGATATATCTAAATAACTAATTTGATATTCAGTTGGATAACCATTATTCGATGTTTCACCTCTTATTATCCGAAAAAAAGAATTACCGTGGTTTCCAATAGTATAAATATAAACATAACCTCTTGAAGAAGGAATACATTTAATAACAGAAGCATATTTCTTTACAGAATAATTATTAAAATATTTATGTTGGTCTCCTACTGCATTACTGGTATAAAATCTTTGCGACATATATGAACTTAACTTAGAACTGGTATCTCCATAAATTAGTATCACATACCAAGTTATTCTTAAGTCAATTGCATAAGAAATAAATGTAATTACTGAATTATTATTTTCTTTAAAATAATAATAAGGATAACTTATTGATAAACCAAAAATATTATAATCATCTATTGAATTTGGATAATTATTACTCCATATATTATTACCTTTATATAACTTAGCTATAAGCCATTCATTAAATTTACTACTGGCCAGATAGACAGAATACCCAACCATATATGTATCCCTATAATACATAGGGAATACAATACCAAAAGAATTACTAATAGCATACAATTTACTTTCTTCACTTGGTAAATTTACAACACCAGTATAAGCCCCTTTATACGGTTTATCATATATGCCTATATATGTAGAATATTGTTCTACTCTTCTGTTGTTCACCCACACCCCTACCTTCAGAGCCTCTATTGTTATTGTACTGTCTTGAACAAAGGAGATTGAGGTAGTGGAACGGTTCTACAGTATTTTCGTTGCGTTTGTTTTCGTAATATCCAAAATTAATCGTATTTTTACTGCGCAATTAATTGTGTCTCAACATGGAAAAAAGAATAAAGAAAGAAAACCCGTGTGGGGGATTATTTTTACCCCAGTCCACACCTATATATGATAATTTGCCTTTCAGTCGTTTTTTCGAGGAAAACGACAAGGAAGTGATACGGTGGGCAGAAAACGTGCTCGAAAAACTGGAAGGAAGGGGAATTTTGCCTACGTTCCTAAAAAAGAAAGAGAACGAGGATTTCCGTGTCTTTTGGGGAACTATAACCCATATATTCGCTTTGATAGTGTTGTATGCAAGGCAATACAAGAAGATAGACACGAATCAGATTCTGTTTGAGATGTTTATCCAGAATAGAGGTTTGGTTACTAATATGGTAGATAGCCAGGAACAAATGGAATATCTATTTTACAACTACCTGGAAGAATATTCAAAACGTGGAAGACTTGACATCATAAGCAAGGAAGGTGAGATATTGGGTGAGTTGTTGCGATTGATAAGGTATAATTCTTTGGACGAGTTTATATTTGCCTTGTTGAGACCGGAAGCTACAGGATGGGCGATGGGATATAGCTCACCCACATGTGACCGGACGAATACGGTAATGAACGTATCAAAAGCGTATGAATATACAAAAGGAGTAGAGGACTTGAATAATTACCCTCTATTGATACCGGAAAGTATAAGCATTACCCAGGACGAAAACGGAGATGATGAAGAGATATTTAATGCAATGACTTTTTTCGGTAGCCAGACTGTAGGTATAGACGGAAGGGTTGACTTGGACAAGCTTATTATCATAGACCCTAATTTATCATACGAAATATCATTACAAGTAAAGGTATCTGCAATAGAGAACCAGAACCTTAAATTTGGAGTGGCAGGATATGAGACGGTAGACGGTGAACCGTTGCCTATGGGTATACTGGAGAACGGACAGATAACCGGAAGCTCTCTATGGTTCCACGAAAACGAATATCTGGACATAAAGAACGACGGTATATATTACTACATAAAAGGAATACTGTTGTCAACGAACGAGAAGTTTTTGAATGCGCCAGCGCTTAATTTCCCGTCCGGACGTGCCTTGTCAATAAAGCCGGGTATGAAGTATATAGCACCGATATTCGTGCAGGAAAGAACGACTTCCAACCAGCCGTATGTATATATTTACGATTTTCATGTAAAGCCGTTGTATTTGCCGTTTTCACAGGGATATTTGGGGGAAAGAGATATTATAGCCGCCTATTATAAAAACAACGCATATCAGAAGCAATTCACTGTAGAGACCTTCCTAAAAAACTACCTTGTTGGATATAAGAACATATTCGGCAGCGAATTAATAAGACCATATATTGGAGAAGAGGAATATCAGATATTGTTCAAGGTGTTTTCTAATCGGAACAAGTACATACCGAATGCGAGAATTACAATAAACGGGGAAGAGCTTGTAACGGATGTAAACGGAGAAGCAAAGATAATATTACCGCGCGGACAATGGTATTATGAGGTGGAAGCCGATAACTTTGAAAGCGTAGAGAATTCTCTATTAGTGGACAAGGATGCGGTAGAATACATACAGTTGAAAGGTGCTGCCTATGAACGTGTCGTGACATTCTTTGTCCGTGACAAGGAAACGAAAGACTGGATGCAGAACGTGAAGGTAACGTTTGCAGGAAAAGTTCAGTATACCGGACAAAACGGCATAGCGACGTTCGAGGTATTTCCGGGAATATACGAATATACGGCAGAATACGAAGACTACTATACGGTAAGAAGAAACGCGGAAATTGTGGATTCCACCAACATAGAAATTGAGATGGAAAAGATACCGTACTATAACGTGACATTCCGTATAAGGGATGGCGTAGACCCGGTGTCCGGTGCCTCTGTATTGGTGACAGGCAAGGATATTCCTAATCAAACCGGAAGCTCTAATGCACAGGGTCTTGCAACAGGGTTTGTATATCCGGCAGGAACGTATCATTATAAGGTCGTGAAAGAAGGATATATAACCGTAGAAAAGGATTTTACCATATACGGAAATGCGGTTATAGACATACAATTTAATCCTATACCGAAATACAATATAAACTTTGTCGTGAGAAGCAACGGATTACCGGTAGCAAAAGCGAATGTTACTTTCAACGGCACGACGCTACAAACGGCAAGTAATGGTATTGCAAAGTTTGTGGAGATAGCAGGTTCCTATTCCTGGAAGGTGTCAAAAACAGAGTTTAAAGGACAAGAAGGAACGGTAGAAGTCGTGGATAGGGATGTGACAGTAGAAGTCGATTTGGTACAGATAGGCTATTTGATTGATTTCTATGTTACGGACGATAACGATACACCGCTTGACGATGCTTTGGTTACCATAGGAACGGAAGCGATAAGCACGAGTGGTGGGCAGGCACAATTTATCCGGATATCCGGTGGTTACAACTGGACCGTACAAAAAGAAGGTTATTATACCAAACAAGGTGTCGTAACGGTGAATGGGGAAAACAAACGTGTGGAGGTGCAATTGAAGCTTGTAACCTATGACATTATATTTACAGTTAGAATAAATAACCAACCAGTAAAGAATCAGCCTATAGTCCTGGGTGTAGGGGAAGAACAACAGACGGCCAACACGGACGCGAGCGGTAACGCTGTATTCAACAGGGTACCAGGTAGTTATCCGTGGAGCGTAACAAGAGAAGGGTATGAGACAAGAACCGGAACGGCAGTCGTCATAAACCAGCCGTTGGCAATAACTGTAGACTTGATAAAGCAAACGGGAAGACTGACAGTAAAGGTTATTGATATACAGACAGAAGCTCCTATTCAAAATGCAGTGGTGACAATAAACGGGGAAACGAGGTATTCTAACAATAACGGTATTGCTGCAAGTTGGACGCTTGAACTTGGCGTATGGGAGTGGAGCGCGTCTCACCAGGATTATAACCCGGCAAAGGGAAACGTCAATATAAAGGCAGGTGATAATGAATATACCATAAGAATGAGTGAGAAAGCTGCGGTTCCTTACAATGTGACGTTTAACGCTTCTGTTGGTGGCGTACAGGCTTCTGGCGCTGAAATTGAGGTTATAGGACAAGGCGAACCACTAATAACTAATGAACTTGGTTTGGTGACTACGCAATTGGTTTCCGGAAGTTATAATTACAGGGCTTCTTATAGATATTGTAACGATGTGGTGTCTTCGTTCTCTGTATATGGAAATACACAGGTTCCGGTTAACTTTACTGTAAAGATGGTAACACTGACTATCTTCGTGAAAGATAGATACGGAAGTGTAGTAAAGAACGCACAGGTGACGTTTAACGGACAAACGCAATATACAGGTCAGACGGGACAGTGTTCTTTCATTGTAGAGGCCGGAACAAGCGGAAACGCCTATGCAAGCAAGTTACCGGAATATACACAAGGATACACGTTTGTGCAGGTAGAGGAAACGGACACAAACGCGACTATTATATTGAGCGTTAATCTGTACAGGGTTTACTTTACGGTTGTGGATGATACCGGAAATCCTATCGAAAGAGTGAAGGTAGTTCTTGGCAATGAATCACAATATACGACCGCAAACGGAAAAGCCACTTTTGGTGGATATGTACCGCCACGCAATTTTAACTGGCAGACCACAAAAGCAGGATATCAAAGCCAGAATGGCGCTGTGAGTGTACAAGATGATGATGTATATGTTAATGTTACGATGCCGAGGAATAAATGCCAGGTGACATATAATGTGCGTACCAAAAACGGCTCTCCTATTTCTGGAGTGACTATAGAGGACAATGTAAGTTCTGGAGTAACAAGCTCTTCCGGTTCTGTATCATGGATTGTGCCATGTAACGATACCTATGCGTGGGTAGCTACAAGTCAGAATTATTTTACGGAAAGAGGAAATTATACGGTAGGTCCGGAAGAATTTCAAAAGACAATCAACATCACGATGGAAGATGGTGCGGTATTGGAGGTTCTTGTGTCAAATGGTATGAACTTGACACTTCCGGTGATGAATACAACCTCTACAGGACTTAACAATTTGCGTGTAAAATGGGGTGACGGCGAGCAGACAATAGGAACAAGCTCACACACCTATAATTCAAGCGGAACGAAGATAATTTTGTTTGATTTTAACGGCATGCAGGCTAATTTGTCATGGAGTGCTTCTAATTTTGCAGGTTTCCAGAATTGCTTGACAAAGGTAATAAAATGGTTTGTGGAAGATGTAAGGACTTCGTGGAATAAAGGGGCGTTCAAGAATTGCAGCAGCCTCTATTCGGTTGTAAGTTGGACTACAAGTTTAATGAGCGGTTCTACCGATTCTTTTTTTGAGGGATGTTCAAGTCTGAAAGGCGTACCAGAAGGATTATTTGGGTTTGTATCAAGTGGTACATTCGTGCAGACATATAAGGATAGCGGATTGAGTGGTCCCATAAATTTGTCAAGCATACTTGGAGGAAGTATAATAAACGATTACTCCTATTGTTTTAGCGGATGTAAGGGTATATCTTCGGTACAAGGACAATTAAGGACATCAAGTAATGGAACATTCTTGGATTATATGTTTTCTAAATGTACAGGAATGTCAAGTATAAGTAACGATATAGGCGCATTAAACATAAGTAGTTGCCAATATATGTTTAGCGGTTGTACTAATTTACAATCTCCTTGTAGAATAGTATTCAAGTATTTTTCGGGGAAAAGACAAGTCGCAAACGCATTTTGTATTGATTCCGGTATATCTTCTCTTCCGTCTAATATGTTTTCTGGCTCTGTACAGGAATTAACGATGGCTCAGGCGTTTTATGAATGTGAAAATTTGACAAGTATAAGTTCAAGTGCATTTAATTTTAGTGCAAACAGAGTGTTTTGTGACAGAATGTTTGAGAGGTGCAGCAGTCTGTTGAATGTGAGTGGGGTAATAATTCCTAACATAGTTAGTGCATTAGCAATGTTTAAGAATAGTGGACTAACAACGATAACATCTTCTTTGTTTTCAGAATCGACGGAATGTTATACTTATGTAGAGTGTTTCAGTGGGTGTATTAATTTGAGAACAGCAGGTTCACAAGGCAACCCCGTTACACCACCGGGACATTCTGTATCGGTAAGCATTAAAAGTATGTTTGAGGGGTGTAGTAACTTACAGACATCAGAATACACGTTTGGTGATGTAACAAATTCAAGCGGACTTAATGCTTTTATAGAATCCGGCGTTTTGAAACATGTATTTAATTGTGTAAATACGTTTAAAGACTGTTCAAGTATGACGGCACAGCCGAGATGGGTTGGTAAGATAGGCGGCGCTACATTACTAGCCGCATATATGCCTTTGATATTTGATTTAGGTAGAATATTCGGCGCACAAATTGGATTCCCTTCTATAGATAGAATTGATGGAAACGGTTGTTTTGCAGGATGTACAAGGATGTTCAGTTACGAAGATTACAAGAAACAACATCCGTCATGGTTCTAATTTTGTAAATAAAAATTTATTGATATATGGCTCAAATAAATGTTAACAGAAACACTTTCCTGGAAAAGGAAGAAGTGATGAATATGCAGTCTTTCCTACAGAATTCTCTGTTGGGAAAGATTTTAATTGCCGGAAGCTACTCTTTCGGCATAGTGACAAATAATCCTATTAAATTCAAGTCTGATTTCAAGACGGAAGAGGATTTTGTGGACAATAAGGCTTTTGATGTACAGCAAGGAACACAGGGAGGAACGGTAAAGATATTACCGGGTATGGCAGTAAATTCGTTGGGACAAGTGATAAATATTGCGAATATATACGATAATTATGCTATCCCGGCAGATAGTGTTTATTACTGGTTGAAAATCGGGTATTCGACAAAAAACTATGAAAACGGATATGTGAGTATCAACCAGAAAGGAGTTGTAACTGGAACGGTGGACTTTTCCGGCAAGGTGAGAGGACAGGCAGGGAAAACCCCGGTAGCGATAAAATTTTTGAAAGACGATGGGTCACAGCCTCTAAATAACGGTGTATACGAAATTGTCAATATAATAGACAACAAGAATATCGTGCTGACTTCGGAATCTGATTTTGTGGCAGAAACAAATCTGCAAGTAGTGATATTGGGAACCGTGCCATTGGGAAAAGTGTTTACGGATGCACAGATGGGAGGACTTTATACATACGACTGGTTTACATTGGGATTGACGCAAGAAGTAACATTGGAAACAGCCCCTACGAAATCAAACAATGAGTTTTTTATAGCTCGTGTACGAAATAATGGAGGAACGGTTACGATAGATAATACAGCAAAAAAAGAATATTGGTCTTTGGCAGGAATGCCACAATCAAAGAAATAAAGGAGGACAAGGTATGAGGCTATTGTATACAGTGAGTTCCGGCTATATGGCAGAACAACAGAATGTTTCCTATTCACTGGGTGGTTTTGTGTCTTCGACGGCAATACCTAATGACATGTTCGGTAATTTGTTTGACGAATTGAGTGTAAATACAATAAGAAATGCAAGGAATGAATACCGGGCTATAGTGCTGCATAATGACAGCCAGGAAGCGGCAAGGGATGTGAAGATATGGTTTGAAAATCCGGAAACAAATGTGTGTTCGTTCAAGGTGGGTGCAGTAGGAATGATGGAAGGAGAAGACGGAAGCCGATATATGGGAAGTGCACCTAATATATATAGCAGACCCTATACGGTACAGTTTTACGAGGCTACAGAAGATAATCCGGTGTCTATTGGAGATATGCAGCCGGACCAGATGATAGGTATATGGGTTGAAAGAAGCATAGATAAGGAAAAGGCTTTGGAAGAGTATAACAACGTTGCAGAGAGGGACTTAACCACAGAAACGAGATATAAGCCTATCAAGAAGGAAACACAAGAAATGTTAAATATGCAATTTTATTGGGAATAAGCTATTGCGTATGTCATAAACAAATCTTATCTTTGTGGTGTGATTGATAAGGGAGTATGAAAGCTCCCTTTCTTAATCGGGTCAGACATACACAAATATTATCTCGAATATGAACAATATCATAGAACTTAACGGATTGATGGGTGTAAAGGGTGGAAAGGTTTATGCCTATTTTTCAACCGAACCGGAAAAGGTAAGAAAGGCTTTGGAGCTTGAAATAGCTTGTACCGGGGCTGATGATAACGGAGCATATAACATCTATTTCGATGATGAAGAAAATATATGTTGTGAGTATATGCAACGTTGTGTTACAAAGGAGTTTAAGAAGGTGGAAACGATAGAGGAAGCCGTATTGTGGATGGAGGGGTATTTTAGATGAAGATATTAATTTTTGATGTGATGCTGAATGAGCAATACATACACACATTCAAATATAAATATAATCCTTTGTTTCCTATTGAGGAGGAAGAGTTAAGGAAGTTTGTGGAAGAAAGGTTGCCGACATTGAAAGGGAAGAAATTCAAGATTTTGTTTTAGGGTATGAATCTGAATGCTATCATAAAGAAATGGTTCTGTCGCCATGAATGGGAGCTGATGTATGAGAGAAAGGTTACGGCATGGGATGAGTTAGGATGTAATAAATATATCGCCAGATATTACGTCTGCAAGAAATGTGGCAGATACAAGAAAACCAAAAGTTATTGATATGAAACAGACAGTAGAAAAGGCTTCAATAGAATATGCTGAATCGGTTATTCGTTCATTTGGAACATGTGGGGTACCGAATGGAATTTCTGACATCAAGGAAATGATTGTTAATGGTTTTAATAGTGGTGCTGAATGGCAGAAGGAGAAAGCTATTGAAGCTTTGTCTTCTGTACTGGAGGACTGGGTACATGGTGGTGATGCAGACTGTATAATTGCAGAATTTGAAGAAAAACTGAAATGAGATGATTGAACGAATAAAGGTAGCTTGGTATGCCCTTACAAGAAAAGAATATGCGTTCTTTTCAATTCAAAGACACGAAATCGGGAATAGTGGAGGTAGGTGTATTATATCTGATAATGCAACCCCTATTTTCTTGAACTCAATTATTGAATTTACAGAAAAATACATTAAGGAGAAAGGAGATTGAAAATGAATGAAAGGAAAGTTCTTTTGTTTAAAAAGACATGTTATGATGTTGGAACACGTTTTTCTTTTGTTGTAAATGGTAAGATTGTTGAGACGGTTATAAGTGACGTAATGATTGATTATCATAAAAACATCAATTATGAAAAGCATTCTGTAAGGTATCATTTCTGTACTATGGACAAACACACATTTGATGAGTTTTTGGAAAGAGAAATAGAGGATATGATACATAGAGGTCTTGTTTTATATATTGAGTAATTGAAAAAGCCATGAAAGGAAATATATTTGACAAAATAAGAAAAGCATCTAATAAATACATAGAGTATATGATTGCTTGTGACTGTGTAGCTAAAGAAGTACAAAAGCATATAGATTGGAACAATGATGTTTCGTGTGAATATTATCCCGGTGATGGAATATGTATAATGATAGAAGAACATGTTTGTTTTATTGATACATTTTTAGACTTGGTAGAAGAATCGGAAAACGGTATGCTTGATAGGGGAACTTTTATGAGAAATTGTATCTGACATGGAAAGATATAGGATTGTGAAAGAAATAAGGTATAGCGGCTGTATTCCGATAGTCGTGTATTGCGTACAAGTAAGAAAAGACAAACGTCTTTCGTCTGAATGGGTGGAATGTAAAAGGTTTTGATACCTATAGGAAAGCAAGAGAGTTGTTGTATATTTTAAACGGTGATTGATATGGAAATAGTTCCGGATTTAACAAAAAGTAATATATCTAAAAACCAGGTAGAATATATTCAAAAGAAACAGCATGAATATAAATTGACGGACAAGAAGAGGAGGGTTCCGGGCCATATTTTATTTTCATTCAATCTGAAAACGAAAGAGATAAAGAGAGCTTCTATTACTAACGAAGTTTCAATTGGATTAAACGGGAAACCTATAATGGAAACCAAAACAGTTATTGAGCCGGATTGCTATTACGAACAAGCTTTGAATGAAAAGAATTTTAGAAAAAGATTAAAGAGGATTGGGTTAATATGAGTAAATATATATACAATGAAGTGAAGAACTATATCCACAACGAACTAAAGTTGACTAAAGAGGATATAAAGGAAATTATGATTCCAATTGTGAAAGAGGAAGTTAAACGTATCTTTCAAAACACCTATGGGAATGATGTCGATATAGAGAGGGCGGCTGCATAGTTGACGTGACTTCTTCAAAAGGAAAAAGTATTTATGTATATACAGATAATAAAGGTAACAAATTGGCTGAATGCCCTAATTGTATTTGAATATGGAAATAAAGAACGTAGGACAACTTAGAAAAATCATAGAGAATCTTCCCGATGATTTTGAAATCGAGATGCGCGTCAGACGCAAATTAACGGATGAAGAATTGAGACATTGCAGATACCCTTATCCTTATGATACAGAGTATTTAATTCTGGAATTTGAAGATATAGGTGTTTCAAACAAAGTGTTGTGTTTGGGTGTAACTTTTAAAAATGATTGAAGTATGAGGAAAATAAGACTGATACTCCGATGGTTGCTCATCCCTTTGTGGTTCGCCATATTCATTGTCTATCTGCCGATATGGTACCTGCAAATGAGTTGGTATTATTTCGACTTTAGCGATTACTGGGATAGCTATATGGTATTATGGGACAGGATAATGTTGTTTTTAAAACTTAAAAAGAAATAGAAAAGGCTATGGAAGTAAAGAACGGAATAATAATAGATGGAGTATTACATGAAGCTGTGAATTATAGTAATGATAGTTCTTGTAGTATATGTTCTCTTCGCAAGGAATGTGATGAATTAGAGAATCGTTGTGATGAATGGATTTGCAGGCTTATTGATTGTATGTATTTTGTCAATCGTGGCAAAGTAACGGATATTAAGATAGATAAGGAGGAATAAATAATGCACCAGTGTAATTATTGCTGTTGGTATAATGAAAGATACGGGAATTGCGATTGTTCGTATGTAATGAAGAAGTTGGTATGTGATAAGGCTAAAAAGGAGAAAGAAAGGAGTGAGAAATGAAGTCAGAACAAGTATTATTAATCGAACAGATGAAGCACTTGCAAGAACTTGGATTAAATACAAGTGATGCAAGTATGTATTGGGCGAGGGTGTCACATGGAAGTCGTGTTGATGATAAATCAAAAGGTAAATGGTTCTTGAGCTTACAGAAGGGGTTTCAGACTTGTGGGTTTATGTCATATGAAACCTTTCCTACTTATACTTTGCAGGATATTCTCGATAAGCTACCGGAACATATACAGATATATGATTTTTACATGTTTAAAAAAGTTGGTTTATGGTATTTTATGTATACAGATGGATATGAGGATAAATCATTTCATTTTGAAAAATCACTTCAAGCAATAGATGCCGCCTATTATACGTTATGCTGGTGTATTGAGAAAGGATATATTAAAACTAAAGAATAGTTATGGAAGCACATGTAATGAAGCTTGAAAACAACTGTGTGATTGTTGACGAGGAATATTTTAATGAGATAAAGAAGAAGGCAGAATTTAACCAGGAAAGGGTAAACGAGATTGCTGAGGAAAGGTTCTTGAAATACGTCAAAGAAAGCGGTATCAAACTTTCCTATGAAGTGAACGGAATGCCTTATATATTTCATCATGACTTGTTGAGTGAATTGAACTATGAGGAAAGAGGATATCCGGAATCCGTGTCAGAAAAGGTGAAGCATGTTATCGCAGACGATATAACCGAGGCTTTGAATGATAAGTTTAAAGGACTGAAAGACGAGGCTTTGAATTATGCGTTAAGCGAGTTTGACAAGCGGAAACACGGTTTGGAGGCTACTGCAAAAATATGGAAATGTCTTGCATTGATATTTTTCATTATGACTATTGTTTTAGTAATAGGCTTGCTTTTATTGTGAAATGATGTTAAATAACTAACAATTTAGACATACGCACTTGCGTATGTCATAACATAATATTATCTTTGTACTGTGAGATTAAGAGATGATAAGTCAAACAAGTAAAAGAAATAAGATTATGAAAGCAAGAGTTTTAGAAAAGTTCATCATGATGGAGTTTGTAAAAGGGAATTTGGATTCACAAGAACAAGTTAATGAAATGATAACTCTAATACAAAAGAAATTGGGTGTATCGGTAGAGAATGCAGGAGATTTCTTAAGAAAAGCGGTTGGATTGATTTAACAACAACAATTTGTTTTCTTCATATTATAGGGCTATGTTTGTAGCCCTAATTTCTAAAATCTAATAAAATGGCTCAAAAGTTGTCTGCCGGATTTATGGCAGAATTATTCAAGCTTGTATATATGGATTTGAGTATTACCCGGATAGTGGTAAATCATCTGTCTTATCAATTGATACCCAAAGAGTGGGCAGGATTCAAATTTCTATTAAAAGAAGCTACAGAGGTATTAAAAGAGAAAGATAAGGTTCCTTCTTTAGGTGTTGTTTCGCAAAAATACGCTGACAGCGATTTTGTAATCGAGGCGGTAGATGCTGTACAGTCAGCCGCTAAAGTAGATAAGGAAATCATTATAGACCAGTTGGAAGCGTACATTAAAGACGTGGAATTCCAGCTACTTTCCAAAAAAGTACATGATTTGTACGAAGAAGGAAAGAAGGAAGACGCTATACGGGTAAATGCGGAAGAGAGCCAAAGAATATTATCCCTATCATTAAGACATGAGGCAGGCGGTTTCCAAAAGGTCTTTGCCGATTTTGACAAGCGAATGAGGGGAAGACGGGAAGAGGAAGACGGGGAAATTCCGTCACGTGTAATGTTCGGACTTGACAAGATAGACGATATTTCGGAAGGCGGCGCCACGATAGAAGATACGGTGTTATGGATAATGAGGTCCGGCGTGGGAAAATCCACGGCATTGAGATATCACGGCATGCAGGCAGCCTTTGACGGACACCCGGTCTTGCATATACAGTTGGAAGGTGGAGCACGTGCGTGCTTGGAAAGATACGACCAGTTCTGGACGGGGCAAAAATACGGGAATATCCGAAAGGGTGTTATAGATGATAAGCTGGCAGAAAAGCTTGACAAGGCGTTTGAAAATATAAAATCCTATTCTAAGGACATAGACGTATATTCTTTTGAAAAATTCGGACAGGCTACAATGGTGGATGTCCGTAATGTGATAATATCCTATTATAAGAAAAACGGTTATTATCCGCATGTATTGATATTGGATTCTTTGGACCTTGTAGCAACCGGGACAAATCGTGTTGTGGACAATAACCCTACATTCAAAAAAGAAAAGCTACAGACGTGCGCACAGCTTTTGAAAAACTTATGTGTAGAGTTTAAGATGGTAGGATTCACGGCAGCACAAGCCGGGAATGTGCCGTTGGAAATATGGGATAATGCAGACAAGGTGATAGACAGAAGCTATACGGAAGGAGACAGGACGCTTGTAAAGCCGTTTTCTTTTGTGTTTACCGGGAACCGGACAAGGGAGGAAAAGAAACAAAACAAGATGCGTATCTATATGGATAAGGTACGCGATTACGATACAGTAAAAGATACCTTTCCTATTGTGACGGATTACGGAAGGGGACGTTTTTGCGATAAGGCGTTGACAGCCGAATATTACGGAGGCGATAAGGGTTTCACATCTTCTACTTCTGACAAGAAAAAGAGGAAAAAGAAGGAAGGAGACAATGAAATGCAAAATGATGTTAAAACAGAGATGATTTAGACATAAGCACTTGCGTATGTCATAACATAATCTTATCTTTGTAGTGTCTTCTTAAGGGAGGC
>ERZ894223.82-NODE-82-length-99416-cov-84.906070_pt1 | contig 99416 bp, 80 predicted proteins | sample MGYA00380293_ERZ894223 | MGnify/ENA primary metagenome ERZ894223 (study PRJEB32331, sample SAMN06328445) | human gut metagenome | biome: human gut microbiome; feature: stool | host: Homo sapiens | collected 2014-11-05 ...
ACTGTATTTCAATTAATTCAAAGAGCGATTAGTCCACTTTAACGGGACAGTAGTGTATTAATATAGAAAGAATGTAATGTCACCCCAAACATCAGATAATAACAAGCGGATAGCTAAGAATACTTTGCTACTTTACTTCCGTATGCTCTTTATGATGGCGGCGTCGTTATATGCAAGTTATACTATAAATATAATATAAAAGGTGCTGTAAGTACTGGGATAACTACAAAGAAATACGATGAATAATTACAACGATATACAAATAATAATAATGGCAGGCGGCGTTGGCAGCCGTTTCTGGCCTATGTCAACCCCCGATTACCCAAAGCAGTTCATTGATGTGATGGGGGTCGGCCGTTCCCTCATTCAATTGACAGTAGATAGATTGAAGCCAATCTGTCCTGTCGAGAACATGTGGGTAGTGACAAACGAGAAATATATTAGCATTGTCAAGGAGCAAATCCCAGACATGCCAGTAGATAACATATTAGCAGAGCCGGAGGCTCGCAATACCGCTCCATGTATCGCTTATGCCTGCTGGAAGATTCAGGAAAAGCATCCTGATGCCAACATCGTGGTGACACCATCCGATGCCCTGGTCATCAATACCTCGGAGTATCAGCGAGTGCTCAGCAAGGCATTGAGCTATACTTCCGATAAGAACGCCATTGTTACCATCGGTATAAAGCCAAGCCGCCCAGAGACAGGCTATGGCTATATCGCCGCAGCAGAGCCAACATCCGTAGATGAAATCTACAAGGTAGAGGCTTTCAAGGAAAAGCCAAACCTGGAGACTGCTGAACAGTACCTAGAAGCTGGCAACTACTATTGGAATGCCGGAATCTTCGTATGGAACATCGATACCATCAGCAAGGCAATCCGAACCTTCCAGCCAAACCTTGCCAACATCATGGATGAGATGGCACCTTCTTTCTATACCGAAAAGGAGAAAGAGATAGTAGGCAAACTCTTCCCAACCTGCGAGAAGATAAGCATCGACTATGCCGTGATGGAGAAGTCGAAGGATATCTATACTTTGCCAGCCGAGTTTGGCTGGAGCGACTTAGGCAGCTGGGGCAGCCTCCGCACCCTCCTCCCGCAGGACGATAACGGCAATGCCAAGGTAGGCAAGGACATCCGATTGTATGAATGCAAGAACTGCGTGGTACATGCAGCTGATGAAAGCAAGGTGGTTGTTCAAGGATTGGATGGCTACATCATAGCCGAAAAGCACGGCCAGCTTCTTGTCTGCTCTTTGAAAGAAGAACAGAGGATTAAGGAGTTTGGAAAGTAGTATATTTGCGTATCTGTATTCAAATATTTTGTTCATATAACAAGAAATAGTGATGTATCATATACGATTAGATTATTTTGATAATAAAATAAAGGTGGTTAGGACATTCTTTGAGTATGACTATCCGTCTAAGGAAAATGTTGTCAACGATGTATTACTTCCTTATTTACAGGGGAAGTCTTTTATATTCGGAGGAGCTAAGGTTGAAGATGGGGGAATCCGAAAAGTAGAGATATATGAAACAAAATCCTCAATAGATAAAGCTGTTGAGATGGTGAATGGAACTGCTTCGCCGATGAAGACTTTTATCCCTTATACTAGAGAAAATGTGTTAAGAGATGAATTGGTTCCGAAAGTCACTCGTCAACTTATCCAAGAAGTACAGGAACAGATCAAGCTGCAGAAAAAGAATGAGCAGAAAGTTGAGACAAAGAAAGAAAAGCAGCCATTGCTTTTTATAAGCCATTCTTCAGAGGATGAAAAAATAGCCACTTCTATGGTTAAGATGTTGCGAACATTAGGATTCAATAAGAAGAACTTGTTTTGTAGTTCCGTTCCAGGTTATGACATTCCTGAGGGGGAAGATATATATGATACTCTTGCAGCAAAGTTTGTGGAGTATGATATTTACGTAATCTTCTTATTATCGAATAACTATTATGATAGTGTCGCTTGCTTGAATGAGATGGGAGCAACGTGGGTACTGAAAGCAAAGTATTCTACAATTATTTGCCCTGGCTTTACTGTACCTGAGATAAAGGGTGCGGTCAATCCTAGAAAGATGGCAGTGGTGCTTGGTGATTCAAAGCGAGTAAATGGTAAGTTGAATCAGCTGAAGGATCATTTGATAGATTTCTTTCATTTGGCAGAGGTTGAGGATGATACAATTTGGGAGAATGATAGAAACGAGTTTTTAAAATCAATAGAAAAGAAAAAGTAAATGTCAACCCAAACATCAGATAACAACAAGCGGATAGCTAAGAATACTTTGCTTCTTTACTTTCGTATGCTATTTATGATGGTGGTGTCGTTGTAGCACATATACAAATCAAGTCAGTTTCATTTTGGCATGTCTCTTACCAGATAACTTTACAATTAATTCAATGATTAGACCACTTTAACGAGTGGTTGTGAAGTTTACTGTACAACAAGAATCAATAAAATATAAACAATATTATTATGGCATTTGCAAAAGGAATGACAAATAGAGAGTGGATAATTCATGAACAGGCGAGATGTCTCCATTATCTTCTCTCTTCAGTTATTAAAACCGTTAACGATATGAGAGCTTCATTTGAAGTTAATATCTCTAAACTGGCAGAAGAAGAATCAGATGGAGATCCTCTGATTAAACATGAAAGAGAACTGTATTATCTCAATCTTTTCAATTGTTCTATACCTGACGATATGGAGCGAAATTTTCTTCAGTCAATGGTAATTCAGATATACTCATATATAGAATCTATCCTTAAGGACATAGCTCAAGACAAAAGTCAGGATAAGTCACTAAGCAAAATAGAGTCATATTATAATCATATTCAAAAGGAGAAAAAGAAAGAGCTCGGTCCGATATCTATCTATTTTTCAAATTGGAAACGGTTTCATAATATGAGAAATGATATATCCCACGATGGATATACTTCTGAGAAAATCTCAGAACAAGATCTTGAATGTACTATAGAACAAGCAAGACTATTCTTAAAGGCAGTAGAGAATGCATAAAACATCTTTATAAAACACAAATTATTAATGTCAAATCAAACATCAAATAATAATAAGCGAATAGCGAAAAATACCTTGTACATGTATATACGCATGGCAGTAATAATGCTTGTACAGCTATATACATCGAGGATAGTGCTGCAAGCACTTGGAATTAACAACTATGGAATTTATAATGTTGTTGCTACATTTATAATTGCATTTACATTTCTAAGTAATCCATTAAGTTCAGCAACTCAAAGATTTTTAAGCTTTGAACTTGGTAGAAGAGACTACGAACAAGCAAATAAAGTATTTAATTTGAGCCTTTTGGGATATGTTCTAATGGCATTTGCACTTGTCATTATAATAGAAATTGTAGGCTTTTGGTTTATAAACAGTAAAATGCAAATACCGGATGGGCGATATACGGCAACTTTATGGACTTTCCAATTATCTTTGTTTGCATTGGTGTTTTCTTTACTAAAGACACCTTTCGATGCTTTGATTACATCTCATGAGAGAATGTCATTTTACGCATACATGAGTATTGTCGAAGTGCTAATGAAATTGGCAAATGCAATATTGTTGATGTATGTTACATTTGATAAACTTATTACTTATGCTGTAATTCAATTGGCTATTATAATTATAGTAGTGAGTTGTGAGTATACATATAGCAAAAAGCAATTCTCTTATTTCAAAATCAAACGATTTTGGGACAAAGATTTGTTTAAACGCCTTTTGTCTTTTTCTGGTTGGACATTGCTTAGTTCTGTATCTACAATGGCTGCCAATCAAGGTGTAACTATTATCTTGAATGTCTATTGTGGAGTAGTAGTAAATGCTGCCATGGGAATAGCACAACAAGTTAGTACTTCTATTAATCAGTTTGTCACAAATTTTCAGGTATCCTTCAATCCGCAAATTGTGAAATACTATTCGGCAAGAGAATTAGATCTTATGAGGAAACTTGTTTATCGGGCATCAAAATTTTCATATATGTTATTATTTATGATTATTTGTCCAGTCATATTCAATATTGATTTTATTCTGAAGATATGGTTGAAAACGCCTCCGGAGAATGCCGGACTGTTCTGTGCTTATCTAATGGTTTGGTCATTGCTTGAGTCTTTAATGGCACCATTGTGGACTTCAATTACCGCTACAGGAAAAATAATGGTTTATCATATTTGTATGAGCGCACTTATTATCTTGGTATTCCTTTTGTCATGGATATGTTTGGGATTTGGGCTTCCACCAGAGTCGGTTCTTATAGTAAAATGTCTTGTAGATGTTGTTTTACTGATAGTAAGGATGGGTTTTGTTAAGAAACTCCTAGGTTTTTCTTTGGAATCTTTTGCAAAAGAAGTTATAATACCAGTTTCTTTTACTACATTATTGTTTGCCTTCCCTATGTATTTCGTTTCTGAACTCCTCGCAGAAAGTTGGATGAAATTATTCACAATGTTAACATCATTTGTGCTTTTATATATACCTGTTTCTTTCTATGTCGTGTTGTCAAAACATGAGAGAGGAATGATAATACAAACTATAAAAAATAGATTTTCAAGATAAATATGACTTCAATTATATCTACATCAAGAAATGGAGATTTCAAAGTAATTTCCAAGAGAATTCCAATGTTAGACTATGCAAGATTATTGACAGCATTCCTTGTAATCTATGGTCATTTGTTCCCTTATGAACCTAACAATTACGTTCGTGTATTTATTTACCAATTCCATATGCCATTGTTTTTTGTCATCAGTGGAATGTTGCATAAGTATAATGGCTCCGTGCAATGGTATAAGTATGTCAGAACGATATTGGTACCTGTCGTATTCTTTGCTTTTTTGTTCTTTATTGTCACTGGCTTGTTATATTCCTATAGCTATGGAAATTACAAAGAATCTGTCTTAAATGAAATTTTTGGGGGCAGCTTGTGGAAAACATATATTAGCTATTTTGTTTTTAGCATAAAAGGTATGGGCAAAGGAACAGTGATGTTAGATGGACCTTGTTGGTTTTTGATAGCTCTGTTTTATTGTAAAATATTTATGGATGTTTGTATATTAAAGAAACGGATTGGAATATTGGCATTGGCAGTACTTTTCTTTGTGTTATGTATGCATGTACATAGGTATTTGTTCATGGCGAATTCTGTTATGGCAATGCCGTTTTATGGGCTTGGTTATGTTTATAAAGATAAACTGTTAGCTGTAGCGAAAATAAAGCATCCACTTGTTTTGTCGTTATTTACTTTTTGCATTGCTTTATTGATAATGTTAATAAATGGTTCTGTCAGTATGTGGGCTGTATCATTTGGAGCTTTTGGTAATTTCAGTATACCTCTTTTTTATATGCAAGGGTTTGTCGGAACATTAATGATATTGTCTTTGTGTTCCATAATAAATAAATCGTATTCAATAGTAACGAAATGCGCCAATTCTCTAATAAGTATATTAGGATTACAAGCCCTGTTTATTTTCTTATCAGATAATTTCTTGAAAGTAGAATGGACTTATCTTGAGGCAATACTTATAAGTAGCGTCATCATGCTTTTGTGTATAGGTTGCAATGAAATAATAATTCGGTATTGTCCAATATTAATTGGAAAATTTAAAAAGTAATAAACAATGAACATAGCATTAATATTTGCAGGAGGAGTTGGCTCCAGAATGCATACAAAATCACGTCCCAAGCAGTTTTTGGAACTGAATGGGAAGCCTGTGATAATTTATACGCTTGAGTTATTCGATAATCATCCTCAGATAGACAAGATTGTCGTTGTCTGTGTGGAACCTTGGATTCCATTTCTAAAGAAAATGCTCAAGAAGTTTGAGATAAACAAAGTGGCAACTATTATTCCAGGAGGCAGTACGGGGCAGGATTCAATATATAATGGACTCTGTGCTGCAGAGACGTTGGTAAAAGGGGATGAGGAACACACAACGGTTTTGATTCATGACGGAGTGCGTCCTTTAATAACAGAAGAGACTATCACAGACAATCTTGATAAGGTTACAGAGTGTGGTTCTTGTATCACTTGTATACCTGCAACAGAGACATTTGTCGTTAAGAAAGATGATTCCTCTTTGGAAATTCCAGAACGCTCAGCTTCCCTGATAGCTCGTGCTCCACAGAGTTTCATCTTGAATGACATTCTGTCAGCCCACCGTAAGGCCATTGCTGAAGGACGACATGATTTTATAGACAGTTGCACGATGATGAGTCATTATGGCTATAAGTTGGGCTTGATAGAAGGCCCTATGGAGAATATTAAGATAACCACACCTACGGATTATTTCATCTTCCGTGCTATGGTGGAGGTTCATGAAAATCAACAGATATTTGGATTTTAAAAACAATAAAAATGTTTGGATTTAGTAATCAGATAGTTCAAGAAGATTTAGAAAGAATCTATTTGTCAAATATTTCTTGGGACATCTTTAATGGAAAGACAGTATTAGTGACTGGAGCCAATGCTATGCTTGGCACTTATACTGCTTATTTCTTTCTGTTTTTGGCAAAAGTAAAAAACATTTCGGTCAAGACGGTTGTGCTGACACGAACTCTTTCGAAGACAGAGATTTTATATAAGGATTTCTTAGGGGAAAACTATTTTGATATTATCAATCAGGATATTGTGATGCCTATCCATTATGGAGGAAGTATTGATTATATTTTTCATTTTGCAGGCAATGCATCTCCAAAGTTTATCAATACAGACCCAGTTGGCATATTGAAAAGCAACTTGATTGGAACAATGAATGTCTTGGAGTTGGCAAAAGAAAAACATTCTTCACGTTTGTTGTTTGCTTCGACAAGAGAGGTGTATGGAGCGGTATCAGCAACCACTTTAACAGAAACTTCGTTTGGATATTTAGATCCGATGGAAAATCGCTCGTGTTATCCAGAGAGTAAGCGAGCTGCAGAGAGTCTTCTCAGAAGCTATTTCATTCAATTTGGGGTGAATAGTGTAAGTGTTCGTATAGCACATAGTTATGGTCCTGGTATGAAAATTGATAACGATGGTCGTGTGATGGCGGATTTTATATCAAATGCCGTTCATCGTCAGGATATAGTATTGAAGAGTACAGGGGATGCCGTGCGTGCCTTTTGTTATGTTTCGGATACAGTAGTAGGTATGGTATTGGCATTACTAGAAGGAAAAGCTGGTGAAGCCTACAATTTGGCGAACGAGTTGGAACCATATCCTATAAGAGATGTTGCTAATCTTATTTGCAATAGTTTTCCTGAAAGAAATATAAATGTTGTTTTTGCTGGTGAACAACCTAATGGAGGATATTGTAATTATCCACGTGTAGCATTGGATATGGCTAAAATCGAGGAACTTGGTTTTAAGCCACAAGTTAAATTGAATGAAGGAGTAAAACGTACTGTTTTAAGTTTTGATTAGTAGTATGAAAAAAGAAATTACAATGGAGGAATTGAGAACCATTCAGCTTGATATTCTTGATAAGATTCATGCGTTTTGTACAGAGCATGGTATTCGTTATTCTTTAGGTGGTGGTACTCTATTAGGTGCGGTTCGACATAAGGGATATATTCCTTGGGATGATGACATAGATATTATGTTGCCTCGTCCTGACTATGAACGATTTTTGAAAGAGTTTGATGGCAAATATGCAGAGTTAAATCTTCAACATTATGGAAATGATAACACCTGTTGTATACCTTTTGCTAAGGTATATGACAACAGAACGGTATTGATAGAGAAACTTCAGAAAAGTGGAATATACATTGATGTCTTTCCTATTGATGGCCTTCCTGAAGAAAGTAGAATCCATGAATATCTGACTCTGTATCATAAATATCTGCACAAGATATATTTTATGACTCCTTTTTATTTGGTTACGGGGTCTTTAATGAACAGGATAAAGTATTATGTAAAAAAAGTATTATTTCCACCACGCAAAAAGTATATAGCTGATTTCTATTCCTACTTATTGTCTTTCAATTTTGGTAAATCGGTAAATGCAGGTGCCATTTGTGGCGTTTATGCAGAAAAGGAGTTGATGCCGAGGAAAACATTTGAAAGTTATATAACAGTCGAGTTTGAAGGTCGTCATTATATGGCAATAAGAGATTATGATGCTTATCTGACCAAGCATTATGGTGATTATATGCAGCTTCCTCCTAAAGAAAAACAAGTGAGTCACCATGTTTTTACTGCTTATTGGAAGTAACGTTTAAAGGATCTAAAAAAAACAAATGATATATTTAGTGGTACAAGATTGGTCTAACACGACCAACAATCATGCTGGTATTAAATACTTGTGCAACCGATTGCAACAAAAGCATCCAGAAGAATTTGAGGTTATTTTGATACCGGATTTTTATCAAGCCTTTTCAGCAAATTTGATATTGCGTAAGATTAATATCTTTCTTGCACGAAGAAAGTTCTTTAGCAGATTGAATCATGTTTATAAAGAACTGCACGCTAAGTTGAAAACTGGCGATAAGGTTTTTTTGATGGAATACATGGAGCAACTTTGTCCTCAGTTGTCGTTGGCAGTACGCTTGAAACAAGAGCATCCTCGAATTCCAGTTTATGCAATGGTCCATTTAGTACCTGAAAAATTGGATGACAATTTTCCGAAGGCCGAGTTTACAAAATGGATAAAGCCTATAGACCATATCGTAACTTTAGGCTCTTCTTTGACTAAATATTTTATAAAAAGAGGGTTTGATGAAAGCAAGTTAATAACTACGTTTCATTATGTAGAAACCGATTATTATACCCTAACTGATAGGGTATCTTCGCAAAAGCCAATAACGGTAATAGCTATGGGAAATCAAATGCGTAATGTATCTCTTTTGCATGAAATCGTTTTGCAATTGCCGCATGTGAAATTCATTATATGTCAGGGCGTAGGAAATATGGAAAAAGATTTTTCAGATTGTTCTAATGTTTCACTCATACCGTTTGTTCCAGAAAGCAAACTACGAGAGTATATGGCTTATGCTGATATTTCATTGAATGTGATGAAAGATACAATTGGCAGTAATGTGATAGTAACTTCAATGGCTATGGGGTTGGCTATGGTATGTAGTGATGTAGGATCAATCCATGACTATTGTAATTATACGAATTGCATTTTCGCAGACAATAACAATCCAAGTGATTTTGTAAATGCGATAAAGTTTCTATCTGAGAACGTCGATAAATTAAATGATATGAAACTGGCTTCATTAAATAAATCATCAGACTTGACAATAGATAAATTCTATAATAACATTAAACCTTATTTTAGTTAGAATGTTACGATATATATTTTTCTTTATAGCAATGATATTTGCAGTCTTTGGAAATACTTATATCTCTGACTATATTGGATATACAATGCGAACAACAGTTGCATTTACATTATTGCTTATTTATTGTATATTCAAATTGTCAAAAGGTGAATATTCTCATAAACAGGATAAATCATATTGGCTATTCTTATGGACAGGCATATTGTTGTATTTGTTTCATGTTATTTTGGGACATGATTATTTTCAAAGTATGTTGACGATGGTTTATTTGCCATGTATCTTCTATATATTTTTTCTAAAATTTAATACTAAAGAAAGGAAAATAATTCAAGTATCCTTGTTGATATTCTTTGTTACGAATTGTATAATGGCAATTTGGGAGCATTATCATGTTACATATTTCATTCCATATGAAATCCCTAAGATTGATTTAGAGGAATCGTGGACTTTCAGAGCGCGAGCAATGTTGGGACATCCTTTGGCAAATGCTTTGATTATGTCAACAATGATAGTCTATATCTTAGCAAGTGATTTAGACTTTAAAATAAAAATGTTTTTTTTCTTGTTGGGAGAATATGCTCTTTTATGTTTTAATACTCGCTCTGGTATATTAGTAACAACATGCTGTTCTTTGCCAATTATTATAAAAAACATTAAACATAAAAGGAAATCAACTCGAAAATATTATTATTTTATAATTGTTGGCATTTTGGTCTATGCTACATCTTATGTATTGAATAGTGAAATTGGAGGACGTCTTGTTAATCTAAGTTCAGATCAAGGTTTCTTAAATGATAGTAGTAGTCTTGCAAGATTAGAAATTTTAGATTTTGTCAATTATATAAGTTTACAGGATTTCTTGTATGGTAATCCTAATGGATATGAACGTATTTTGGTTGTAATGAATCTGATGGGAGTAGAAAACGGGTTCGTGACAATTGTATTGTACTATGGCGTTATAGGTGGAGTACTCTTGTTTGTATTCATGAACAAATTCTACTGGAATAATATGAAGAAATTAGGTAAGTTAGAGTGTATCTGCATTTTTATATGTTATTGGGGAATTGGTTTAACAAATCCTCATATTGCATACGCTTTAGCATGGTATTATTTCTTTTTTGATTACTTTGCATTTGCTCCAAATTTGATAAAAGAATCTAATTAAATGAATATTGTTTTTAACAAACTATATAAGCTCTATTATACCTCTTCTTCTAAAAGATACATTCAATATCTCAGATCAGGGGGGGGGTAAAAGTTGGTGATGGTACTTTTGTGCTTGACCCAAAGAAAATCCAGATAGATATTTCCCGTCCTGAACTTTTAGAAATAGGCGAAAATGTATTCTTGCATAGAGGTACTATTATCTTAACTCATGACTGGGCATCTTGGTGTTTTGTCAACTCACATAACGATTTTTTGCCAAGTCACGGAAAAGTAAAGATTGGCAATAATGTTTGGTTAGGTGAGAATGTCACAATACTAAAGGGAGTTACTATAGGCGATAACGTAATAATAGGTATAGGCTCTGTTGTTACTAAGGATATTCCTTCGAATAGTGTTGCTGTAGGAATTCCTGCAAAGGTTGTAGGTTCTTATGAAGAATACTATAAAAAAAGAAGAGAAATTTATGTGAATGAATGTGTTGAATATGCACAAGCTATTTTGGCATCTGGGAAGGATTTGACAAAAGAAATGTTTTATGATGATTATCCTTGCTTTGTAGACGGAGGAAATTACCAAGAATATGATTATCCTTACCATCGCATATTCAATCCTATTCAATTTGACAAATGGAAAAAGTATCATAAGGCTATATTCAAGGGATTTGATGATTTTGTGGATTTTGTCAAGAAACGACCATAATTCCTCATGAGTATTTATATCATGCAGAGACCTTGAAAGTCATAAGGTAATTAAGGAAAGCGATGTATGATAAAAAGTAAAACTGAATTAAATAACATCATTAGTTTTGAGAAGAACATATATTGTCAATATATGTTTCAGACACGTTTACGCAGAATAATGGCATTTATCAAGAGAGAACCTTCATGGCTAATTTTGAAATGGCAAATGTCTGCTCGTTTTGTAGATTACTATAAATATAGATTAGAACATACCCCGAATTTCATCGAAAAGCTCAAGTATCTATATTATATTAGAAAAAGAAACAATCTTGGAGCTCGTTTAGGCTTGGAAATAGGAACAGAAAATATTGCGCCGGGCTTATTGGTTTATCATTATGCTGGTGGGTGTGTCGTTAATGGTGGAAGTGTTATTGGCTCAAATTGCCATTTGCATGGAAATAACTGTATTGGTAACGCTGGTCCACATGATTTGCGATGTCCAATTATTGGTGATAACGTTATGGTCGGAGTTGGTGCCAAAATTATAGGTAATGTGAATATCGCAGATGGTATTAAAATCGCTGCAGGGGCAGTAGTAGTTCATTCTTTCGATGAGCCAAACATTACGATTGCTGGTGTTCCTGCGAAAAAAGTAAAATAATTATGAAATATCCAAAAGTAAGTATAATACTCCCAATCTACAACGTCGAGAAATATCTCGACCGTTGTATGGACTCTTTGCTTAATCAAACATTGAAGGATATTGAGATTATAATGGTGGATGATGGTTCGCCTGATAATTGTCCTCAGATGTGTGATGAATATGCAAAGAAAGATAATAGAGTGAAAGTCGTGCACAAGAAAAATGCTGGACTTGGTTTCGCACGTAACTCCGGTCTTGATGTTGCTAAGGGTGAATATATAGCATTCGTTGACTCTGATGATTATGTAGGCTTAAATATGTATAAGACGCTATACGATAGAGCTGAAGCAGATAAATGTGATGCTGTGTTTTGTGGTTTCCGTACAGAGTTGAAACAAAACAAGTGGGTGTATAGCGATGAGGTAGATGCAGACAAATTATGGAGAGGTAAGGATGTGCAGCTGTTTATGTTAGATATGATAGCCTCTGGGGCTGGTGTAAAAGCCGAAAGATTATATCAAATGTCTGTATGGCATTCTATATATAAGCGTTCTATTATAGAAGATAATCATCTTCGCTTTGTTTCTGAGAGGGAAGTCGCTTCAGAAGATATTCCTTTTCAGGTAGATTATCTGTCCAAAGCAAATACTGTTGCTTATATAAAAGAGATGTATTATTCATATTGCTTGAATGGTACTTCTCTAACTGCTACATTGAAGCCTGAAAAATATGCAAGATATAAGCAACTGAGAGCTTGTTTGCTGACCAAGTCCTCGGATGCAGAATATGTCAGTAGAGTAAATCGGTTGTTTATAGGCTATACTCGCACTCATCTGTATGATATAATAAATTCGGCTTGGAAAAATAAGGTGGCAATGATGAAGGATATACAGACTGATAAAGTTTGGAAGGAGATAAATCAAAGTTACTCTCCTGTCAACTTGCCATTTATATCTAAGAGTATTTATAAGTTCTTACTGTTGCCTTCTGCAAGTTTATTATTTGTTTGGATGTGTCTGATGAATTTCGCTCGTAAGAAACTTGGGGGGGCAGATCTTTTGTCTTATGAACTTGCTGAAGATATAAAACGTTTCGACAATCATCGTCCTACTTTAAAAGATCGTATTCTCCATAATGAAGTATGGTACATATATCATTATATACGCCATCTTCGTTATGTGGAGTATTATCAAGATAAGAACAAACTGAAATTCTTATGGCATTTTTTCTGGTACAAACGTCTAGGGTTCAAACTTAGAATGACTATTTATCCAAATACTATAGGTCCAGGTTTTAGAATCTATCATGCTGGTGACTTTGTTCATGTTGGACCAAATGTCAAAATCGGCAGAAATTGTACGATGCTTCCTGGAGTAGTATTTGGTAATAAAACTGAAGTTCCTGATGATAAAACTGTAATAGTTGGAGATGATTGTTACTTTGGGTTAGGTGTTAAAATATTAGGCACCGTAAAAATAGGAAATAATGTGACAGTTGGCGCCAATGCTGTAGTAACAAAGGATATTCCTGACAATGCTATTGTTGGTGGTGTGCCAGCTAAAATAATAAAAATAAGGAAATAATGACAATGAAAAAGATTGGTATTTTGTCTAAAAATTACGCTGCAAAGCGATTGTTCTTGAACAAAATTGGCGAATGTCAATATAAAGACATTCGTTTCTATAATTGGTATTTGTGGAAAAATGCACATCTTTGGTTACTACGTGCAATAGGAAAGTTGAACATGACACCAGAAGAAGCTGCTGCAAAATTGTTTTATGATTACAAAGCGATTGCCCCAACTGGTTGTGATGTATTTCATTTCTTTAATACTATCAATCATTCTAATACCCCCCATTGGGTTATTAGCGTAGAATCTTGTGTTCCTTGGCCTCTTGAAGTAACAAGAATAGTCGAATCTGATAATCCAGACTTCTCTTTAATCAAGGATAATTCTTATGTGTTAGAGGCAATGAAACGTTTGGCAAGTAATAATTGCTTGGCATTATTGCCTTTAAGTCATTGCTCTTATAATATTCAGAAATGCCTTATCACTCAATTTCCACAATATGAAAAGCGTATTAGCGAGAAACTAATAGCTCTTCTTCCTCCTCAAGAATTAAAAATAAAGAGTCTCGATGAAAAAGGTTTGTCGTATGATGAAGCTGAGACATTTACATTCGTTTACGTAGGTAGAAACTACTTTAGAAAAGGTGGACGCGATACGGTTGAAGTATTGGCAAAACTTCATAAAAAGTATCAGTTTAAGCTGATTCTTATTAGTGCGTTAGACAAAGATGAAGCGAAATATGAACGTACTGACCATGATTTAGAGGATGCACAAGCGTTGATAGAAGCAAATAAGGAATGGATAGAATATTATCCGTCTTTACCAAATAATCAAGTGTTGGATAAAATAAAGAAAGCTCATGTTGCTTTACTTCCAACATGGATGGATACTTTTGCTTATTCCGTATTGGAATGCCAAGCTTGTGGAACTCCCGTTATCAGTACCTCTCTAAGAGCTTTGACAGAATTGAATGATGCTAGTGTTGGATGGCTTATTGATGTTCCTGTTAATAAACTCAATAACCCCATAATGAATACCCCCGAAGATTTTATAAGATTTGAGAGTCAACTTCAGAAAGGTTTGGAAAGCGCAATTTGCCATGTTTTGGATAATAAGAGAGAAAGCTGCAAATTGCTTGTTAAGAATTCAAAAGAGACATAACCCTCAACGATACAATGAATGCTTAAGATTGGCTTATGAAGGTAAAGTTGGGGAAATAGAAAAGATTTTAAATGAAATATAATCCTAAGGTTTTAGTAATAGCCACTTCGAGAAAGACTCGAGGTGGCATCACGTCAGTTGTGAAAGCTTATGAGAATAGCCCTTTGTGGAATAAGTTTCGCTGTAAGTGGATAGAGACCCATCGGGACGGAGGAGCTTTTACTAAACTTTCTTATTTGCTGAAAGGTTTCTCGCAGTTCTTGCTTAACGTACCTTTTTATGATATCGTGCATATTCATACCAGCGAGCCCCCTTCAGCTTTGCGTAAGGTGTTGTTTATGGCAGTGTCGAAGTTGTTGGGAAAGAAAGTGATTGTGCATTTCCATTCTTTCTCTGTGGATACTACTATAAATAGCAAGTATCAGTGGGTATATAGATATCTATTTGGAAAGGCAGATTGTGTTTTGGTGCTGTCAAAGTATTGGCAGGATGAATTATGCGACACCTTTGGTTTTAATGAGGACAAGGTAAAGGTGCTTTATAATCCTTGTACTACAGAGGTCTCTAATAAAGTGTATCCGATGAAAAAAGAAATTCTGTATGCTGGTACAGTTAATGCTCGTAAGGGATATGCAGATATGATCAATGCTTTTGCTAAGGTTGCAGACAAGCATCATGATTGGAGTATTGTGTTTGCTGGCAATGGTGAAATAGAAGAAGGTAAAGCTTTGGCTTCACGTCTCGGCATTGATAAGCAGACCGTTTTCCTTGGATGGGTAAGGGGGGATGACAAGGATAAAGCCTTTAAGGAGGCTTCTATATTCTGTCTTCCCAGTTATGCTGAAGGCTTCCCTATGGGAGTACTTGACGCATGGGCGTACGGCTTGCCGGTCATTACTACACCAGTAGGTGGAATTCCTGATATTGCAAAGGATGGAAAGAACTGCTTGTTGTTTAATCCTGGTGATACAAACAAACTTGCTGAGCAAATGGATAAGATGATATCATCAGAAACATTGAGAATAGACATTGCGAAGGAGTCATCAGGATTAGCAAAAGGCATTTTTTCTGTAGAAGAAGTGACAGGCAGACTTGAGAATATCTATAGAATGCTAAAATAAAGAATATAACCGGATACTATACCTTTGCTTTATGCTAATTTGCTAGTGGTATAGATGAAAAAGTAAAAGCTCTTCTTTAGGATGATGAAATCTGAACACCTATATATCATCGGTAATGGCTTTGATCGCTATCATGGGGCTAAATGTTCTTACTCTGATTTCAGAAATTATTTGTTGAGACACAAGCCTTATGTTTTGGCTACTTTCGATTTGTATTTCGGACCGAGATCGTTGAAAAACAGCTTCGAGAGTTTCAAGGATTTTATGAAATGTTTCGAGATTTCATGGGATTGCACGTTTGATGGTGTTTACCCGAAGACAACATGGGCTGAGAAAGAATTGTGGTATAGTTTTGAAGAACATCTGGCTGACCTGAATAGGGAGAAGGTGTTTGATATTCTTGATATTGTCTTGCCTAACTGCGATGAGGATTCTGATAATTTCAGATATAGTGACTATTATTTAGGGTTAGACAATATTTCGGATATGCTGAATACGTGTACTTTTGAGATGAGGTACCAACTGCATAGATGGATAAATACTTTGCAGTATAAGAAAGGTTTTAAAAAGCATCTGCTTGATATAGATAGACATGCTCGTTTCTTGACATTCAACTATACTGACTTTTTGGAGTCTGTGTATGGTATACCTAATGACCAAATCAATTATATTCATGGAAGTAGGCATGAAAGATTTGGAAGTTTGATAATAGGACATAGTGCGGACGACAAGGCGAATTTAGAGTCATGGATAAAGAGAAATGAACATCGTCGAAGGTATCGTCCTAATCTTAAGGATAAGAAGAGACGATATTTCGCGAATGACAAGCTTGCATATCTTGCTTATTTTCTGGAAGATGAAACTAAGGGTAATTGGAGATTGCCAATCAGATATCATGCTGTGCAAGAAGCGTTGGGAAGATTTGAAGATTATTATGCTATTAATATGAAACCTACCAAAAGCATAATATCTGCCAATGAATATTTTTTTGATTCCTTATCTACGATTAAGAAGATTACTGTTATTGGGCATTCTTTAGCCAAGGTGGATATGCCGTACTTTGAAAAGATAAACGAAAAAGTAGGTGATGACGTGGTGTGGAAGTTTAGCTTCCATACCAAGGATGACAAAATGAGGATTGATTCTTTTTGCAAAAGGTTCTCAATCACTTCAGATAGACGAAAAGATTTTGATTTATAGGAGAGTGGCTCTCCGAGGCATCCATTCGCATTTTGCGATTTGATATAATCTACGGTATGGATGCAATCTTAGTGTCAATAACATTGATGCTTAAACCAGTCCTTTTAGTAGCTCGGTCGAACGATGGATGATAATGGTTATGGTGGTAAGGACTTGCTTCTTACCACCTTTTTAAATAATCTTTTCACAATTTGATTATAATTTTTATACTGATATGTTTCGATTAAAAAAATTAAATATACTTGGTAGTAAGGCGGAGCTTGCCTCGCTGCCTGAGGGTAAATTGCTCATTAATACGATTAATGCTCATTCTTTTAATACGGCAAAGAAGGACAAGCTCTTTGCGGAGGCGCTGACCAATGGCGACGCTCTTATTCCTGACGGGGTGAGCATCGTAAAGGCGTGCCGATGGATTAAAGCGAAAAGCCAACCTAAGGAGCGTATTGCAGGATGGGATTTGTTCGAGTTTGAAATGAACAAACTCGAAGAATGTGGAATGAGGAATGAGGAATGTGGAGTGAATAAATCTTCATTGGATAATTCACAATCGGCTTCAGCCGACAACTCAAAACTCAAAATTCAAAACTCAAAATTCCGTGAGCGTCCGCTCACGGTTATGTTTATGGGCAGCTCGCAGAAGGTGCTTGACTTGATTGTGAAGCGGGCGGCTGATGTTTATCCTCATCTGAAGGTGGTGACTTACTCGCCTCCTTATAAGCCGGAGTTCTCGGACGAGGACAATAAGGCTGTCATTGAGGCTATCAATGCTACAGATCCTGACCTTCTGTGGATTGGCATGACGGCGCCGAAGCAGGAGAAGTGGACCTACACGCATTGGAAGGAGCTGAACATTCATTGTCATGTGGGTACTATCGGGGCGGTGTTTGATTTCTTCGCCGGTACTGTGGAGCGTGCTCCGATGTGGTGGCAGCGTCATGGACTGGAATGGCTTTATCGTCTGCTGAAGGAGCCGAAGCGTATGTGGCGCCGATATATCATCGGCAACGCTCTCTTCCTTTGGAACATGACAAAGGAATAATACAGAATTGTAAGGTTGCATGACTTCCGTTTATTTTCGTTTCGTACAGTTCTCTTTGGGCATTTACGAAGGGAAAGAGTTTCTTGATGGGTCTGCATTGAAAGGCTTCGATTGGGCCGCCTTTTATGAGTTTGCAAAGAAACAGACGCTTATCGGAGTTGTCTTCGATGGTATTCAGAAGCTGCCTAAGGATGTAGCTCCTCACCTTGTATTGCTGATGCGTTGGCTTGGCATGAGCCAAAGGATTAAGCAACGTAATGAGAGGATGAACGAGGCTACGGTGGATATATATAATAAGGTGAAGGCTGCCGGATATTCTTGCTGCATATTGAAGGGGCAAGGGAATGCCGCGATGTACCCAAATCCATCGGCACGCACACCAGGCGATGTTGACATCTGGGTGAATGCCGGGCGTGAGGAGATTCGCAGGCTTGCTCATTTGCTTGTAAAGAAGGCAAACGGAAATGTGGATGACGAATGTTTTAACCACATAGGTATTAGCGTGAACGGCATTAGCGTGGAACTGCATTCTACGCCTGGCTTCATGGCTAACTTCGTTTATAACCGGAGACTGCAAAAGTGGTTGAAGCGAAATGTTGGTTTGCAATGCAGCAATATTGAGGAACTGCCTAATGGTGTAGGAGCTGTCGCTGTCCCTACCCTATCGTTCAATATCGTTTATCAACTTTATCATCTCTATCATCATTATTTCTATGAGGGTGTAGGACTAAGACAGATTGTGGATTATTACTACGTAATTTTGAATTTGGAATTAGGAGTTTGGAATTGTCGCTTATGCGATGAGGAGTTGAAGAATTGTGAATTGGAAATTCAAAACTCGCTAAAGCATCTCGGTCTGTGGAAGTTTGCTGGAGCCATGATGTATGTTCTGCATAAAGTGATGGGACTGTCTGAGGACAAGATGATTGCACCTATGGACATGAAGAGAGGAAGAATGCTTCTTGACGATATCCTGAATGGGGGCAACTTCGGACAGTATGATAGACTGCCTTGTTTTGGCAAAGGTGCTTTGGGACATAACCTACAAAGATTGTATCGTGACGCTCGACTGTTGAGATTTTATCCTTCTGAGGCTTTGAGTGAACCAGTGTTTAGGGTTTGGCATTGGTGGTGGAGAAAGAATGTCATGCCTTGATGCGATTACAAAGAATTCTGATATGAAGAAAATCAGACTATATGACTATCAGCGGGATATGCTGAGGGATATCATAAACATGCTGACTGCGCAAAGCTTGCAGGTTGGCAATGTGAATGATAAGAAGGTCGGATTGGGTAACTCGGTGATGGTGCAGATGCCAACGGGGACGGGCAAGACATACGTGATGGCTTCGGTGGTGGAATGGTTTCTTGACCGCTATGACGAGGGGGAGGTGTGGATTGTGGCTCATCGACGTGAGTTGGTGGAACAGATGCAGTTGACGCTCGATCGCTTTTGCCTTAAATATGGCGAGAAGGAGGCTACGCTGAAGGCTAAGGTCAGGGTGAGGGTGCTGTCCATACAATGGCTGACACGTCATGTTGAGGAGTTGGAAAAGGAAGGTTGTTCACCAGGACTTATCATCGTGGATGAAGCTCACCATGCCATTGCCGATTCTTATCAGGACTTGTTTAACAGAAACTGTCAGGCTATGAAGCTTGGCATGACGGCTACTCCTTGTCGTATGAACAAGAAGTCTTTTACACGCTTGTTCAGCAACTTGCTGACTTCGCCTTGCACCAATGACTTCATAATGCGTGGTTATCTCTCGTCTTACGATTATGTGGTGATAGGAAAGTTCTCTGCCGACCAGCAGACCGTAAATCTGCTGAAAGGACGAGGAAGTGACGGTGACTATGCCATCAAGGAGATGGACGAGAAACTGAATATTCCTGAGACCATCCTACGTCTTTATGACAGCGTGAAGAAGTATGCTGACGGCAAGAAGGGCATCGTGTATGCCATCGACATCAATCATGCTCAGGCTATTGCTGCCTGCTACAATGAGCTCGGTCTGAGGAGCGTGGCTCTTGACAGCAAGACTCCTGCCAAGAAACGCAAGGAGATGGTGGAGGCTTTCAGACGTAGCGAGATTGACTGCTTGGTGAACGTGAATCTCTTTGATGAGGGATTTGACTGTCCTGACGTGGAGTTCATACAGATGGCTCGCCCTACTCTATCGCTTGCCAAGTACTTGCAGATGGTGGGACGCGGACTGCGCATCAACAAGGAGAATAAGGACAAGGTTTGCATGATTATAGACAACGTGGGTAACTACCGCAAGTTCGGATTGCCGGACAAGCCACGCAATTGGGAGAGCATGTTTGCTGGAGTGAGGGCAGGCAAGGGGGTTATTCCTACTTACGTGAAGAGGGTGCAGAACATCATCGCTGCCAATGACGAGATGGTGACTGTGAAGAAAGCGAATACGGCAAGGAAGAAAATGACTGCCGAGCAGCTGAAGGAATACTTGGAAAATGTCACAAAGTTTGAAAAAGATGGCAGATGGGGTCTGAGGGTGATGGACGACATCATCGTGAAGCCCATCTATACCTACATTTCCAACTTCAAGGGCGATTATGCTGTCTGCGGAATTGGCATGCAACGCCGTTTATATGGAATATTGGACAGACGAGGCAATGTCATCATTCCACCAGAATATAAAGACGTGCATCTGTGTAACGAACATAAAGTAAGGGTAAGCAGAAATTATAGTGACAGCAAGAGCATAGAATTGTAACTCCAGTAAGTGACCAAATAGAACAAAGGCTTTACATCAGGTATGCCGGGAAAAACGTTCTCGACAGACCTAATGTAAAGCCTTCTTTTTATTTAATTGTATTGCAGCTTACTTCTCCTCGTACTCAGGACGGAGCTTTCGTACGGTTTCGGCGGCACGCCACATTTCCTTGTCGTGCATGGCCTTAAGCTCGGCGTTGAGCTTCTCGCGATAGTCGGGCTGTGAGTTAGAGTCGATGGAAATCTGTGCTTCCACACCTGTCTTTACAGAGAGATAGAGCCATTCCATGACGGGCTTGATGGCCTCGCGGAAACGTGGAGCCCAGTCGAGAGCACCGCGCTGTGCTGTGGTGGAGCAGTTGGCGTACATCCAGTCCATACCCTTCTCTGCAAAGAGCGGCATAAGGCTCTGTGTCATCTCCTCAACAGTCTCGTTGAAAGCCTCGGAAGGAGAGTGGCCGTGCTCGCGGAGCACCTCGTACTGTGCCTCGAAGAGACCCTCCATAGCACCCATCAGCGAACCACGCTCACCGGTAAGGTCGGATGTTGCCTCACGCTGGAATGTGGTCTTGAAGAGGTAGCCGGCGCCGATGCCGATACCGAAGGCAAGTGTCTTGTCCTCAGCCTTGCCAGATGCGTCCTGATAAACAGCGTATGAGCAGTTGAGTCCGCGACCCTCAAGGAACATTGTGCGGAGCGATGTGCCCGAACCCTTCGGTGCCACCATGATGACATCCACGTCAGCAGGAGGAACCACGCCGGTGCGGTCGTTCCAGTTAATGGCGAAACCGTGTGAGTAATAGAGTGTCTTGCCGGCAGTAAGATACTGCTTGATTTTAGGCCATACGGCTATCTGACCTGCGTCAGAGAGGAGCATGCAGATGATGGTGCCCTTCTGGGCTGCCTCTTCGATGGAGAAAAGAGTCTCGCCCGGAACCCATCCGTCAGCCACAGCCTTGTCGTATGTCTTGCCCGGACGCTGTCCGACGATGACATTGAAGCCGTTGTCGCGGAGGTTGCCGGCCTGACCAGGACCCTGGATGCCATAACCGAGAATGGCTATTGTCTCGTTCTTAAGAACCTCACGTGCTTTCTCCAAAGAGAACTCTTTGCTGGTGACTACTGTCTCTACTACGCCACCAAAATTCATTTCTGCCATATTAGTTAACTGTTGTGCAGCCGGGGTCGTGCCGCTGTTTATTATTTATTGTTTAATTGAAGATTCTCTGCGGTTTGTTTACATTATGTAAACTGAACCAAATGCAAAGGTAATAAAATATCAGATAACACCAAACAAAAGTGTCATTCTTTCACAAATTTAACCTTACATCTGCATACTTCCTTTAGGTCTGAGGCGTCCTCTGTGGTCTGCTTCATCACCTGCACGCAGAACTCGCCCTCTCCAGCTTCGTCCACAAAGAGATGGAGCTTGTCGCCGCAATGCGACTCTGCCACGTAGGCGATGTCGAAGCGCTGCAGGCGGTTGTGACGATAGAAGTCGAGGTCCCATAGGTCAAGGATATGCTCAATATACTTGACGCTGTTGATATGTCCGTTGACGTCCACATCGCTGTAGTAGGTATCGACAATACGCTGGCAGCGTGCTTCCTTCGAAAGCTTCACACGCTGGAAGGGCTGTATGGGGCACGGCTTGTCGGTCTCGATGTACTTGGTGATGAGTCCGTCACGCTCGGCAAGGATGTCCACCGGCTGGCGCGTGTCCGTATCGATCATCGCCCAGATGCTTCGTCCGTAGCCGAGACATTCGCCATGGGTGTCGCGGATGGCATAGTTGCGGCTGGTGAAGAAGCGCATTACGCCTTCCACCCATGTGTCGACGGTAATACGGTCGTAAGCCTTCGGCATCTTCTCCATCTCCATCACGAAGCGTGAGAGCACCCATGTCTTGTGTACGGTGTTGAGATAGTCCATGCCATATCCACGCTCGTTGCTATGGAAGTCGGCTGCATTGAGAAGATGATTGCCGAGATGACCGAGGAATATGCGGTTAGAGAAATCGCAATGGAACGGCTCGACGAGGAAATCATAACTTCCAACTTTGCTTAATAGATTCATAGTGTTACTTGAGTTTTGGGGTTCTGCTTATGTTTTTTTCAATTAGATGTCCTTGTTCTTATGGAGGAATTCGGCAAGCGGCTCTTCCGTACTTCGCGTCACAGCCACCCTACCCGAGCGCGAGTACTGGAGCAGACAGCCGAAGGCATTGAGCTTGTTGTAAAGATCCTGCACGTCGTCAGTCAGTCCTGCCACCTGCACGGTGGTGTACGTGGGATTGACCTCCAGCATACGCGCTCCGCTGCGTCTTATCACGCGCGACACCTCCGGATTAGCCATAAGAGCCGGCGTGGCAATCTTATAGATGGCTATCTCATGGATAAAGAGTTCGTCGTCCAGATAATAGTCGGCCTTCACCACGTCTATCTTGCGCTCTATGAGCTTCGTGATTTTCTTTATCTCCTCCTCGTAGCTCCATGCGGTGATGGTGTACTTGTGGATGCCGGATACGCTGAATGCGGAGGCATTGATGCTTTCTATGTTGACCTGCTGTCTGGTGAAGACCGCTGACACCTGACTGAGGATGCCCGGCACGTTCTCGGAATAGACAAGCAGGGTGTAGAGTTTCTTTTCCACTTTCTTTAATGTGTTAAGTTTGACATTTCCCTATAGATTCACTTCGAGCAGCATCTCGTCCACGCTCTTTCCCGGAGGTGTCATCGGCAGCACGTTGTCTTCCTCCTTCACGGCACACTCAAGGATGAACGGTCCGGGGGTGGTGAGCATACGCTCCACCTCACGCTTCAGATCGTCGCGCGTTATGGCCACGCCGTAATTGATGGCATAACCGTCGGCTATGGTGCGATAGTCAGGATTGAGCATTCGTGTGAACGACTTGCGCTTGTTGAAGAACATGTCCTGCCATTGTCTTACGTTGCCGAGATAGTTGTTGTTGAGGAGGATTACCTTCACGGGAGCTTGCTGCTCCATGATGGTGCCAAGCTCCTGTATGCTCATTTGGAACGATCCGTCGCCGGTGAAGAGGCTGATGGTGCGGTCGGGTGCGCCGAAGGTGGCTCCAACGGCAGCCGGCAGTCCGAAGCCCATGGTGCCGAGTCCGCCACTCGTCACGACGCTGAGCTTGCGACGAAAATGGAAATAGCGACATGAGAACAGCTGATTCTGACCAACATCGTTGACGAGAACCGCCTCGCCGTGCGAAGCCTCAGCCACTACGTTGACCACCTCGCCCATGAGCAACGGGCCTTCGGTGGGATGGATGGCAGGCTCGATGACGCGGCGGCGCTCCTCATCCCAGTAAGGACGGAAACTCTCTATCCATTCACGATGGCTGTTCTTATTGAGGAGGCGCGTGATGGCTGGCAGCGAAACCTTGCAGTCGCCCACTACGGACACGTCGGTCTTCACCACCTTGTCTATCTCAACGTTGTCGATGTCGAGGTGTATGATTTTAGCCTGCTTGGCGTACGTGTCGAGTCGGCCCGTATCGCGGTCGCTGAAACGCATACCTATGGCTATTATTACGTCCGCTTTCTGCGTCAATACGTTCGGAGCCAGATTGCCGTGCATGCCGAGCATACCCATATTGAGGGGATGGTCGGTGGGCAGGGCTGAGAGTCCGAGCATCGTGCGTGCCGCAGGAATGTCTGCCTTCTCAAGGAACTGGCGCAGCTCTTCCTGTGCTCCGCCAAGCTCAACGCCGTGTCCGACAAGTGCCAAGGGGCGTTCTGCACGGTTTATCAGACTGGCAGCGGCTGCCACATGGTCGTCCTGAATGTGCGGATAAGGCTCGTAACTGCGTACGGAGGTGACCTTCACTGGGCGCCATTCGCACTTCTGCACTTGCGCACTCTTCGGGAAGTCGAGCACCACGGGGCCCGGACGACCTGAACGAGCGATGTAGAAGGCACGGCTTACTGCCCACGAAATATCCTCCGGACGACGTATCTGATAGCTCCACTTGGTTATGGGCTGCGTCATTCCGACGAAGTCGACCTCCTGAAAGGCGTCGGTACCAAGGGCTTCGGTGCCCACCTGTCCGGCAATGACGACAATCGGCGTAGAGTCAATCATCGCGTCAGCAATACCCGTAAGCGTGTTTGTGGCTCCCGGACCGCTGGTGACGATGCACACTCCCACCTCACCACTAACTCTCGAAAAGCCCTCCGCAGCATGAGCGGCGGCTTGCTCGTGGCGCACAAGGATGTGATTGAACACCTTATTGTTGCCACGCGTATAATCGTAAAGAGCATCGAAGGTGGGCATTATGGCTCCACCCGGATAGCCGAAGATAGTCTTGACGCCCTCGTTCTGAAGGGCACGCATCAGGGCTTCTGCTCCTGTTATCTGTTCCATAAGAAAATAGGCAATTTAAAAGATTATATGATTCGGACTCCTCCCTTGTCTGCCGAGCTGACGCTCTGCGCATAAGCTCTGAGAGCCTTGCTGACCTTACGGTCGCGCGTCAGCGGCTGCTGCGGACGTGCTGCGAGCTCGTCGTCGGATAGGCGTACGTTGATGGTGCGTGCAGGGATGTCGATGTCGATGATGTCGCCGTCCTTCACCTTGCCGATGTTGCCGCCGGCTGCTGCCTCAGGCGAGATGTGGCCGATGCTGAGTCCGGAGGTTCCGCCGGAGAAGCGTCCGTCGGTGATAAGGGCGCACTCCTTTCCAAGATGGCGACTCTTGATGTAGGACGTGGGATAGAGCATCTCCTGCATTCCCGGACCACCCTTTGGACCTTCGTGGGTGATGACCACGCAGTCGCCACTCTGCACCTTTCCTTCGAGGATGCCCTCGCAGGCTGCCTCCTGAGAATCGAAGACGCGAGCAGGTCCGCTGAATTTCCAGATGTCAGGGTCGACACCGGCTGTCTTGACCACGCAACCGTCCTGGGCGATGTTGCCGAAGAGCACAGCCAGACCGCCGTCCTTCGTGTAAGCATGCTCCAAGGAGCGGATGCATCCGTGCTCACGATCCGTGTCGAGCGATTCCCACTGGGCGTCTTGGCTGCCCATCTGCGTGGAGAACTTACGGCCGGGTGCGCTATGATAGATGCGGCTTGCCTCTTCCTGTATGTTATCGCCCGTGATGTCGTAGGCGCTCATAGCCTCAGCAAGGGTGGTGCCGTCAACACGACGTACCGAACCGTCGACGAGTCCGCCACGATTCAGCTCGTTCATAATGCCAAGTATGCCACCGGCACGATTGCACTCCTGCACGCTGTACTTCTGCGTGTTTGGAGCCAGCTTGCAAAGGCACGGCACATGACGACTGAGACGGTCGATGTCCGCCATCGTAAAGTCTACGCCTCCCTCCTGCGCCACAGCAAGAAGATGGAGGACGGTGTTGGTGCTGCCGCCCATGGCAATGTCGAGCGTCATAGCATTGAGGAACGCCTCACGGGTGGCAATGCTACGCGGAAGAACCGAGTCGTCGCCATCCTCATAGTAAGCAAGGGCGTTCTTCACAATCTGACGTGCTGCGTCGCGGAAAAGACGGACGCGGTTGGCATGCGTGGCAAGGATGGTGCCGTTGCCGGGCAAAGCCAGTCCGATGGCTTCGGTGAGAGAGTTCATCGAGTTGGCGGTGAACATTCCTGAGCAACTACCGCAACCAGGACATGCGCAACTCTCAAGCTTCTGCAGGTCGGCATCGTCCACACTCGTGTCGGCACCCTTTATCATTGCAGTAACAAGGTCGGCATTCTCGCCGTGCCAATGTCCTGCCTCCATCGGACCTCCAGAGCAGAAGACCGTAGGTATGTTGAGACGCATGGAAGCCATGAGCATTCCCGGCGTGACCTTGTCGCAATTAGAAATGCAAATCATAGCATCAGCCTTATGTGCATTAACCATATACTCCACAGAGTCGGCAATGATGTCGCGCGAAGGCAGCGAATAGAGCATGCCATCGTGTCCCATGGCAATACCGTCATCGATGGCAATAGTGTTGAATTCTGCAGCATAGCATCCCATGCTCTCAATCTCTTTCTTTACTATCTGACCTATCTCATGCAGATGCGTATGACCGGGTACGAACTGTGTGAACGAGTTGACGATGGCAATGATGGGCTTTCCGAACTGTTCGTGCTTCATACCCGCTGCCACCCAAAGGGCTCTCGCTCCAGCCATACGACGACCTTCCGTACATACTGCGCTTCTCAACTGATGTTTCATTTGCGTGTTTTTGATAATTAAATTGCTGCAAAGGTAAATAGTTTTTACAAAACAGCCAACTAATATGTACGTTTTTTAAGGGTTTTAAGAACAGGTTTGGTGCTAAACCGAACAAAAGCTTACCATACGTCAACAATATGGCACAAACGCTATTTATTTGCGCATTATTGCTTATTGAGGATTTTCTTCCCGTCCACTATTATGATTCCCTTGCTGCGCGATGACGTTTTTCTGCCGGACAAGTCGTAAGCGACTGTAGGATTAGACGTAATGGTTGGGGCATCAATGAATGTCTCCACATTAACGGAATAGACGTTTTGAGCGGCAGCACCAGTAAGAGTGGTGGAGGATTTTACGTCGGGAAGGACAAAGTAAGCACGCATTGCCTTAAACTGTCCTTCCCCATTGGGCGTGACAAGGCGCGTGCCGTCGGAGCTGATAAAGCGTGTGGTGCCATTAGCCTTTAGAAGGACAGGGGAGAATGTGCCCTGAAAGCTGTAGCTATTATAGTTTGCATTGACGGTCACAACTTTAGGTTCTGCCGCTTCTATCTCACGATTTAAGAATACGGGATCGATGATATCGCCGCCTTCCACCTTTATTATATAAGGCTCGCCGGCAATAATCTCCCTCACACGACTGAACGAAAACTCCACCTTGTCGGTTTCTTTACTGATGGCTCGCATTAATCGCATGACCGCAACGCCGGGCAACGACTGGCTGAGGTCGTCACTGTTAAGGCTGAACGGTAGGCAAAGCGAATAGAATCCGCCGTCAGCAACGAAGGTTCGCTCAAGGCGAACGCTCTCCACCAGACAGCCTGAAGCTTCCTTCAGAGCCGGTGTGTTGTCAGCATCCTCGCTGAGTGTGAGGGAAGCCATACGGCGGACACGACGATAAATTTGGATATGCTCCTGCGAATCGTCGTACAAATAGCAGCCAAACTTACCTTTAGGATTATACTTCAAGTATTTATAGTTCTTTACGCCAAACTCTATTATGGCGTTTCCGTCAGCATCTACCATTACTTCTGCCAAATTGCTCTTTGCCTTTGGCTTGTCGCTGCTGAAAGACAACTCATAGCTTACACGTGAAGAAGCCCACAGCCAGCCTTTATCTTCATTCTTGAAACTCCACGATGATCCACTCTTCTCCATAACGAACACAGCCACGCTGTCGTTATTAACTTCTACGGCAGCGCCATTCTGCAATACGTCTACGTGGCATGACTTGATGTAAGGTGAGGCTTCGTACTTGCTGATTGCAGCACAATAATCGCGACTGACAATAACCACTTCGTCGCCGACATGGAGTTGAGAAGCATTTGTGACAAGACAGAACTGATTGGACGATTCGGCAAACGCTTGCAAAAGGCAAAGCGAAAACATAAGGAAAAAAGCGTAGAGTCGTTTCATAGGATATTGTTATGATGGGTTTGACGGATAAGATGATGACAGGGTTGATAGAGGATTGGTTGTTATTCTGGCTGGCGCCATTTTGCCACAAGCGGCAAATGGTCGCTGAAACCGTCCATATAACGCGGTCCGAGATAATTGCGGCGGGGCTTCACACCGCCAAATTTTTCGTCGGGAACAAGAAGGAACGGGGCGTCATAAACACAGCATGACAGCATGCGGGAGGCAAGCGAAGGGCTTACAAGTATATGGTCGAGGCTGCCCCACTCTCCCTGATAACGATACGTTCCCTTTGCACCATTATGTCCTTTGGCATCTGCCGAGATGTCCGTGAAGCCACGATTAAGAATCATAAGCAGACTCTTCGATTCGGAATAGTCATTAAAGTCGCCCGCTATAACGATGTTGGCGTCGGGCGAAACAGCCTTTATGGAATCAGCAAGGGCGCAGACCGTCTTTGCTGCTGCCATACGGAAGGGACGCGAATAAGCCTCTCCTCCCCTACGACTGGGGAAATGCGCAACCATGACATGCAGCGTATCACGTCCCCATACAAGTCCCTTTGCGTACAGAACGTCTCGTGTGGGACGCATGCCCTTCACTCTCTGTACGCTTACAGCCCTGCTTTCGAGCAACCAGAATGTGTAAGGCGAATAGAGAAGCGCAACGTCGATGCCGCGCTCATCAGCAGACTGCGTCATGACATACTCATAACTGGCGTTTCTGAGCAGCGAACGCTTTGTGAGGTCGCGCATGACGCTGTCGTTCTCCACCTCGCACAACGCCACAAGGTCAGGCAGTTTCCAATTCCATCCACTGCCATTCTCTTTCTCCTTATCTTTCAGATTCTCCCCACAACGGTCCTCACCGCAAGCTATGATGGTCTGACCGATGCGGTCAAGCTTGCGCCAATAACGATATGGCGTCCAGTGATAAGAGCCTTCAGGAAGAAACTCCGTGTCGTTCTTCAGCGAGTCATGACGGCAGTCGAAGAGATTCTCGCAGTTTAGTTCCACGAATGTGAAGACGGAAATTAGCAGCATGGAGAATGTCATATAAAAAAGAAGATTAGGCGTTTGACTGTATGGGGTTGTCTTTCAATGTAAGCGGGCAGCCACTCCATCATTGCGAGGAATGGCTGCCCTTGTTATGTTTGCATATACATGCAGAATGATTAGTCCTTCGTTACGTCGTTGAACGTAGCAACACGGTTGAACTCCACCTGCTCGAAGAGTTTGTCTGTGGCACCCATACCCTTTGCTGTAAGACGGTCAGCAGAAATCTTATATCTCTTTATGAGAATGTTTCTTACGGCGTCAGCACGAGCCTGTGAAAGGCGAGCGTTGAGTTCGGCAGAACCTTCAGGAGAAGCATAGCCTCTGATCTCCACCTTAGCGTCCTTGTGGTTCTTCATATAGTTGGCGATAAGCTCGATGGGAGCATACTGCGCAGCGTCAACAGACGACTTGCCCTGACCGAAGATTACGGTAGGCTGGAGGTTTGTGACAGTGGTTGAGACCTTAGGAGCCGGCTTATTCTGACATTCCTCAAGGGCTTTATGGAGGCTGTTAATCTGCTTGTCCTTGTCAGCAAGAACCTTATTATACTGAGCCTCCTGATTGTTATACTCTTCGCGGAGACTGTTGATCTGTGCGTTGAGAGCATCAACCTCAGACTGGTCGCGACCTACGGCATTGACGAAGTTGTGTGTACCGTTAGAGTTCTTAAACTTATAAACCAAGCCCACGTTCAGCTGAAAAGCAGAACGATTGATGTTGTATTCCACGCCCTCATAGCCGTTGCCGTTGAGAGCATAGTTAAGGGACGGCTCGAAATAGAGCTGCCAAGCCTTCTGTTTACCGAGATTGAATGCGAAGTCGAGTCCTACCTTAGATGTAAGGAAGTTGGCTGTGCTGAGGTCCTTGCGATTGGTGAAGCGATGTCCCCATCCCAGTCCGTAGAGAGCCGAAACCTCGAATGTGCGCGGAGCACCAGGATAACCGCCGAACCAGTTGATAAGGTTAACTGTTCCGAGGAGTGATGTATTGATGTAGTTTACGATCGTACCTGTTGTGTAGCCGCTTGTCTCCTTGAAGTAGACGTTGCTCTCTGCAGCCAGACCGAAGACTGGTGTGAAGTTGCGACCTATGCGTAAGCCTACGTTAGGAACAAGATCCTCAAGCCATGATGCGTGTCCTGTAGTTTTTGTTGCAACGCCAGCGTTGATACCAACATAGACATTGTCGAATGTTTTGCTCTCAGCTACAGTCTGTGCCGAAGCCGAAACTGCCATCACGGCAGCAGCAAAAAGTGTAGTAATCTTTTTCATAGTCTTATTGTTTTATAATTACTTGGTCTAAGAGTTGTATTTCTCTCGATGTTATGTTGCAAAATAACCGAAAAAAAATGTAACGTCCAAATAAAAACAATAATATTTACATTTTGGAATACAAAAAGCAGAATTACATCTGTTCGATATCCTGCCTTACGTTATTTCGGATTTTCGTCAAGTAAGCTTTCATACGGTCAGCGTCTTTCTCGTCTATGATGCTGATTAGCTCGTTCAGTTCGTCGCGTATCTGCTCCACCTGTGCGCTGGTATAGGGATTGAAGAGTATTTCCTGCAGTAGGTAGTCGTCTTCGCCCAACACGCCTTTGGCAATGCGCAGATGGCGCTTGAAGGTTGTTCCTGGCGCGTCTTGATGCTTCATCACCGCCGAGAACACGAAGGTGCTGACGAAAGGCGTGCTCAGCGAGTAAGCCACGGTCTTGTCATGTTCTTCAAAGGTGTATTCATAAATGTTGAGTCCGAGACGTGCGTAGAGGTCCTTGAAGAAAATCCGTCCCATATAGTCGCCCTCGCTTATGATGATGGCGTTCTCCTCGGAGAGTTGTCCGAGGTTGGCGAAGGTAGGTCCGAACATCGGGTGAGTGGAGACATACGAATGACCCGACTGCTCATAAAACTCCTTCAGTCCGGTCTTGACGGACGAGATGTCGCTGATGATGCAGTCAGCGGGAATGACGGGCATCACCTCCTCGAAGGCTGCTATGGTGTACTTTAGGGTAACGGCGTTGATGACGAGCTGCGGCTGGAAGGCTCGTATCTCGTCCAGCGTGGTGAAGCGCTGGCAGTTGTATGTGAAGCGCATGCGCTTAGGGTCTTTCTCGTACACCGCCGTCTCATGGTCGAAACTGAGGACGTCGAGGAAGAAGCTGCCCATCTTCCCCGCGCCAAGAACAAGTATCTTCATTTTCTTTTACTTCTGATTAACTATCTCCATCTGCTGTCTTACTGACTCCTCATGGATATGCTCGAATATCTCCTTCACGAACTCTGAATCCATGCCGGCAAGCGAGCCTTGCGCTCCGCGCTTGTCCAGAATCTCGTTGTAACGAACGGTCTGGAGCACGGTCATGTTGTGTTCCTTCTTGTATCTGCCGATCTCGCGGCAGACGCTCATTCGCTTGGCAAGGAGTTCCATGATGCCGTTGTCTATTTCGTCTATCTGCTTGCGGAGCATATGTATGCCTTCCGTCACCACCTTCTCGTCACGGATAACAAGGAGGCTGAGGATATAGTTGAGCACGTCCGGCGTCACCTGCTGCTTGGCGTCGCTCCATGCTGCGTCCGGCGCACAATGGCTCTCCACCATAAGTCCGTCGAAACCGAGGTCCATCGCCTGCTGGCAAAGAGGAGCTATGAGCTCGCGTCGTCCACCGATATGACTGGGGTCGCAGATGACGGGCAGGTCCGGCATACGTCTGCGCAGCTCTATGGGAATCTGCCACATGGGAAGGTTGCGATAAATCTTCTTCTCGTAGCTGGAGAAGCCGCGGTGTATGGCAGCCAGACGCTTTACGCCTGCCTGATTGATGCGCTCCATAGCTCCTATCCACAACTCCAAGTCGGGATTTACCGGATTCTTCACAAAGACGGGGATGTCCACTCCCTTCAGACTGTCGGCTATCGCCTGCATAGCAAAGGGATTGGCAGAGGTACGCGCTCCAATCCAAAGGATGTCAACGTCGTACTTAAGGGCAAGCTCTACGTGCTCCGGCGTTGCCACCTCTGTGGAGATGAGCATGCCTGTCTCCTCCTTCACGCGCTTCAGCCACGGCAGCGCTGTCTCGCCGTTGCCCTCGAAGCCACCCGGCTTGGTGCGCGGCTTCCACACTCCCGCACGAAACATTCTGAATCCGTGCGAAGCCAACTGACGTGCTGTTGTCATCACCTGTTCCTCGGTTTCAGCCGAGCAAGGTCCTGCTATAACGAACGGGCGGTCATCGCTGCCCGGTAAGTTCAATGGTTTGAGTTCTATATCCATAGTTATGTTTATTTTCTGTATTCGTAGTTCTGTTTACTTTCAGTGGGTCCATCTTATGCGCCTCATTCTCTCCAGCGCCTCATCCATCTTCTCGTCCTTGGCACAAAGGCTGATGCGCACATATCTGTTGCCGTTCGACCCAAAGATAAATCCCGGCGTGATGAAGACACGAGCCTCATTGAGCACGCGCTCCGTAAGTTGCTCGCATCCGTCGTAGGCGTCCGGAATGCGTCCCCAAAGGAACATGCCCACCTGCTGCGGATCGTATGTGCATCCGAGCGTTGTCATCATCCACTCTGCCTTGTCGCGGCGTCGGCGATATGTGGTGATGTTGGCTTCGCGGTGCCATTCCGGTGTGTTCCCGTTCAGAGCGGCAGCTGCGGCGAGCTGTATGCCACGGAATGTTCCTGAGTCGACATTGCTCTTAATCTTCAATATCCACGACGTGAATGTGGGATTGGCGATGCACATTCCGACACGCCATCCTGGCATGTTATGACTCTTCGACATCGAGTTGAACTCAATGCAGCATTCCCTCGCTCCCTCCACTTGCATGATGGACATCGGATGTTCGTTGAGGATGAAGGAGTAAGGATTGTCGTTCACCACCACGATGTTGTGGCGTAGTGCGAAATCGACAAGTCGTTCGTATGTCTCGCGCTGTGCGTTTCCTCCTGTCGGCATATTGGGATAGTTGGTCCACATCAGCTTCACATTAGAGAGGTCCATGCTCTCCAGTTCGTCGAAGTCGGGCTGCCACGCGTTGTCCTCTCTGAGGTCATAGCTTACCACCTTCGCTCCGAGAATCTTGCTTAGCGACGTGTATGTGGGGTAACCCGGATTGGGGACAAGCACTTCCTCGCCGGGATTAACGAAGGCAAGCGTAACATGGAGGATGCCCTCCTTCGATCCGATGAGCGGCAGCACTTCCGTCTGCGCATCCACGTCCACTCCGTACCAACGTGCATAAAAGTCTGCCATAGCCTGGCGCAGTTCGGGCGTGCCCATCGTGGGCTGATAGCCATGCGCCTCCGGCTGCGATGCCACCTCACAGAGGCATTCCACCGTACGCTGTGACGGCGGCATGTCAGGAGAACCTATAGCCAGCGAGATGATGTCGCGTCCCTCTGCATTAAGGCGTGCCACCTCCTTCAGCTTCCGCGAAAAATAATACTCCTGTACGTTGGAAAGGCGTGTTGCGGGGTGTACGGCTGTTGTTAATGTAGCAAGGTTCTCCATAAGCATGTGTGTTTTTTTAATGATACATTATATTTACTTGCCCACGTATTCGCCGAGAATCTTCAGCGATCGGGTCAGCGGTATGATGGCGTCGATACTCTGTCGGTATCGCGTCAGGCTGTTGAATGTCAGGTCCACATAGAAGAGATATTCCCATTCGCATCCTATCACGGGCAGCGACTGTATCTTCGTGAGGTTGATGCCGTAGAAGGAGAGGATGGTCAGCACCTTCGAGAGGCTTCCCTCCTCATGCGCCACGTGGAAGACTATGCTCGCCTTGTCTGCCTTCTCAAGCGGACGAAGGAAGTCTGCCTTGTTGGGATTGGCTATGACAAGGAAGCGCGTGAAGTTGTGCTTGTTGTCATGTATGTTATCCTCGAGCACCTTCAGCCCGTACATCCTCGCCGCCGAAGCATTGCAGATGGCTGCCCATCCGTGACATTTATGCTTGGCAATGTATTCAGCCGCGCCTGCCGTGTCGTCCGCCTCCACCGCCTTCATGTCAGGATGACGAGAGAGAAAGGCGTTGCATTGTGCAAGCGCCACGGGGTGCGAATGCACCTCCTTAAGCGTGTCCCAATCGTCCTCGGGCAGACAGCAAATGCAATGTTCGATGTGCAACTTGTGCTCTCCCACCACCGTAGCACCAGAGGCGCGAAGCAGTTCGTAATTGTGGAGCAGGCTTCCGGCTATGGTATTCTCTATGGCTGTCATGCCAATTACGGTCGGATCGCAGCGCATATTGTCGAACACCTGCTCGAAGGTGGCGCAGCATATCAGCTGTATCTGCTCGCCCTGGAAATACTGGTGGGCGGCAATGTCGTGGAAGGAGCCTTGAAAGCCCTGTATGGCTATTCTCTTCATATTGGATTTCTCGATGTTTCTTCGCGCCCTGAAACGCGAAAGCCCCGCTTTCACTGTCAACGTGAAGCGGGGCCCGGATTATAGGATATATTAAATATTTTCCCTTTCTGTCATAAGTTGAATTCACACGCAACTTCCCGCTTCACAATTCCTTGCAAAGTAAAAGTAAAATCGGTAAATGTATGCGAAAACGTTACTCATAACTAATTATTGTTTTTATTCAACGCAAAAGTAAGACATTTATTTGTTTTACGCAAATAATTTACGATAAAATGTCATTAATCTTCACATTTTTGCAACACATGCCTCATCACTCCTGCCTTTTCCTTACCTATTCGTTATTGAATATCTTGTAAGGATCCATCGATTTCATGCGGTCTTTCACCTTCTCTCCGATGTCCTCACTCGGCTGCTGCTGCGACGCACGAAGCTCTTCAGCCGAAGCCTCGTCCTCTGCCGCTCCTGCCTCATTGCCAAGCTGACGGCGTACCTCACCACGTTCCGCAAAGGCGTCCACCGAGAACGGATTAACGTCCAGCACACCGCAGTAAGTCTGTTCCGCCTTCTCCATGTCGCCCATAGCCTTTGCCACACGCGCATTGAGCATCAGCACGTCTTCGTTGGCCCCGATGCGCTTCAGGAGTTCGTCAGCGTCCTTGCCGGCTTCCTCCACATCGCCGTTGGCAAGCAGCGTCTCGCCACGCAGAAGCCTTGCCGCCTCGAAGTCGTCATACTTGTCGAGCGCCTTTGTCAGCATAGCCACGGCATTAGGCACGTCGCCGAGTCCACGATAAGCCTTGGCGTAAAGATAGAGAGCCTGCGGATCTGCCTCGTCCACTTCTATCGCCTTCGCACAGGCGTCAGCCATGGCGGCATAATCCTCCATCATGTACGCCACGTCAGCCATACGTGTCAGCACAGCCACATTGTCAGGACAAGCCGTGGAGATGCTCTGCAACTGCTCGTAAGCCTTCTCCATGTCGCCCATGGCGATGTATGCCTGCGACAGATAGTCGCGACACTCGAGGTCGGTGGAGTTAAGCTCCAAGGCATGCAGGAAGCATTGCACGGCATAGCCGAACTGCTGCATCTTGAGAGCACGCACACCATCGTATTTGAGTACTTCGAAATTCTTCTCTTCCTTCTTCTCTTCGGCTTGACTGCTACGTCCGCCGAACAAAGCCTTGAATATGTTCATTGGTATTATTCTGTATGTAAATTTAAACGACTATTTAAAACAGCGGTAAAGGTAACAAATATTTTTCAATTTACGGCTACTTACGTTTTCAGCCAATTATAGATTAAGCATAAATTATAGTTAAAGTGTATGAAAAGCCTTTCGGTTTACGTCCATAATGGCTAATTTTGCTGTTGATAACGCAGATTTTACAGTTATGGACAATACAAGAAAGTTTTTCATATTAGCAGCTTTCGCCTTTCTCTTCACCGTCACGTGTAAAGCGCAGGACGTCAGCCTGAACGCCAAGGACATGCCTGCCCGCTTTGACGAGTCGGCTCTTCAGCGCATCATGCCCACACGTTACGGCGGACGTTCACGCCAGTGGCGCGAGGAGGCAATAGCGGAAGCCGAGAGGCAGAGCCAGCATCAGGACTCGCTCATGCTTCCTCCACTGAACGCTCAGGGTCAGGTGGACACCACCTGCCGTTATCCTTTGGCTTTCGGAGGGTGGAACAGCTGGGGACTGCATCGCGGACTTAACGTACAGATTGGCGCGTCGGTCTTTGCCGAATTCGGTAAAGGGGCGCACAGCGGAGCCGGTTTTCAGCAGAACATAGCCCTCATGTACGCCATGCCAATCAACGACAAGCTGTCCGTAGCCGTCGGAGGATATCTTAACAACGTAAACTATGCCGGAGGCAACTGGCATGACGCAGGTCTGTCCGCCGTAGTGGGCTACCGATTCAATGAGCACCTGGAAGCCTACATTTGGGGACAGAAGTCTATCAACAACAACGTAGGCAACCGCCTGCGCTACGGTCTTTACGACGGATATTACGGCGGATACGGTTTCGGAGGATATGGCTTCGGAGGTTTCAGCCGCAACTTCTACGGCTTCCCCTCCTACTCTGCCTACGACCTCTCAGGCATCGGCGACCGCATCGGAGCCACCCTCCGCTACAACTTCAACAACAATATGAGCATCGAAGTGACGGTGGAGAACAGATGGATGCCGAGCAGATAAAATATCTTACTTCTTATACTTCAGCCTGAGACTGTTCGTCACTACGCTCACGCTCGACATTGCCATTAGGGCACTTGCCCACATGGGCGTTATCTGGATGTTGATGCCGAAGACGTGGGGCAATCCGGCTGCGAGCGGGATGCACACAATATTATATATAAAAGCCCAGAAGAGATTCTGACGTATCATGCCCACTGTGCGTTGCGACAACTGGCAAGCCTCGGGGATGCGCCGCAGGTCGTCGCCCATCAGCGTCACCTGCGCCACGTCCATCGCCACATCCGTGCCCCGCCCCATGGCTATGCTGACATCTGCGAGAGCAAGAGCCTGCGAGTCGTTGATGCCGTCGCCAACCATAGCCACGCACTTGCCTTCCGTCTGGAGGCAGCGCACCATATTCTCCTTGTCCTGCGGCATACAACGGCTCTTCCAGTGCTTTATGCCCGTCTTGCCAGCCCAGTAAGCGGCAGCCTCTTCCTTGTCGCCACTCATCATCCATACTTCCATACCACGCTCCTGCAGCAATGCCACAGCCTCGGCAGCATGCGGCTTCAGACGCTCACGCTGATTGATGGCTACGTCGTCAGCCAGCTTAAAGTTGATGTCTTTATTGGGAACGGTCAGCGTTCCTGTCTTGTCGATGACCACAGCGTTCACGCGGCAGAGCTGCTCCACAGCCGTGGCGTCCTTAACGAGGATGCCCCTCTGCGCTGCCTTTCCGATACCCACCATAAGGGCTGTGGGCGTGGCAAGTCCCATGGCGCACGGACAGGCAATGACCAGAACGGACACCGCTGACAGCAATGCCTGCGGCAACATAGCCTCACCGCCGACTACCATCCATACCACAAACGTAAGCACAGCCAACAACAGCACGCACGGCACGAACACCAAGGCAGCCTTGTCCACAAAGCGCTGTACGGGAGCCTTCGAGCCTTGCGCCTCCTCCACCATGCGAATGATGTTGGCAAGGACGGTCTCTGAGCCAACCTGCTCGGCACGGAAGCGAAGACAGCCCTCGCCCACTATGGTTCCGGCAAGCAGACGGTCACCGGCATGCTTGCCGACAAGCAGCGGTTCGCCGGATATCATCGACTCGTCCACACCGCCTTCTCCTTCGCTTACCACTCCGTCCACCGGCACTTTCTCGCCCTGACGCACCTCCACGATGTCGCCCTTTGCCACGGCAGCAAGGGGCACGTCACACACTTCGCCCATGCAGACGACATGCGCCTGCTTCGGCACGAGTCCCATAAGCGAGCGTATGGCAGAAGCCGTGGATTTCTTCGCACGCTCCTCAAGACAACGACCCGTCAGCACAAAGGTAATGATCATTACCGATGCGTCGTAATAAGTGTGCCACTCTATGCCACGTGCTCCCCAGAACTGTTCGCCCCAGAAAGTATTGAAGACGCTGAAGAGGAACGAGATGGCTGTGGACATCGCCACAAGCGTATCCATATTGGCTGAGCGATGAACCAGCAGTCGCCAGGCATTGGCATAAAACTGCCGTCCGCAATAAGCCATATTCGCAAGTGCGATTATCAGCATCGTCTGATTGGCAGCGTCACGTCCGCCCACCGCCAGCCATCCCATCGAGACAGCCATCGTCAGCAGCGCCAACACCCACGACACAGCCATGCGCCTCAGCTGCAGACGATAGCTGTTCTTCTCTATCGTGTCCACACGGGTCTCCTCGTCGATGATAAGCTCAAAGCCAGCCGCGTCCACCACCTTCTTCATGTCGGCAGGCGTAACCTTGCTTTCGTCATACTCCACCATCGCCGTGCGTCCCGGCAGTGACACTGCCACACTCTTCATTCCGTCCATAGCCTTCAGCCTGCGCTCCACATTGGCGCTACATCCGGCACATGCCATACCCAATACGGGCAATATTTTCTTTTCCATACATGCAAAGTTACGAAGTTTTCGTCATTCACACATTACATTATTATGGATGAAGTTTATAGGAGCATGCACCACTACTACTTGTATGGGTACTTGTATGGGTACTTGTATGGGTACTTGTATGGGTATCAATATAGCCATTATTAGATAGCCGTGCACCACACCGAATTGTGAATTAGGAATTGTGAATTAGGAATTGTGCGCCATGGCAGCATTGTAAATTATTCAAAATTCGAAACTCCTAATTGAGGGTGTGCAAAACTAATAAGATGAGAAGAAAAGGCTAACCGTAGGAGGTGCTGGCATTCCTGCCCGCACCACTGCAAACAGCCGTATTTACTTTTCATACCCCTCATAGTAATAACTCTGCTCTATCCCCTTGAATATCACTTCGCGGTTCTCCGTGTCGGAAGTGAGGTTCTGACTGAGCAGATATCGCAGCTCGAGGTCATTGATGGGAGAACGTTCTATGGCTGAGAGGTATTGGTCTTTGTCAACATACTGCCAATTAACAACTTTGCCTATAGAGCGTTTGAGCATCATGTCGAGCCAGATGCGAGTGGAGCGGCCGTTGCCCTCCATGAAAGGATGGCAAACATTCATCTCAACATACTTTTCTATGATTTGCTCAAAAGTGTCTTCAGACATTTTCTCAACTGCCTCAAGGGCGGCCTGGAGGTAGAGACTATTAGCGAAGCGAAAGCCTCCTTTGGCGATATTTTTGTTACGGATAGAGCCTGCGAATGGATACAGACCGTCAAACAGATAATAATGTATCTGCTGAAGGCCTGCCGTAGTTCCAATGGGAATTTTATCTATATCGCCCGACTCAAAGAGACGGCGTGCGTGATCTAACGACTTTTCGTCAATTTCCTTTGTTGTCATAATCAATTGAACTGTTACACAAAGATAAAAACAATCCTTGATAATCACGAATGATTATCCTGAATTATTTGATTTTTCGCCATACAAATATTGTCTATAGAGTAAAAACATGTTACAAAATAATAATCGGTTTTAGAGATTTGTCTTGCTGTTTTTGTGTGGTTTCGTTGCATTTGTGACACACTGATTTATCAATACAGCCTCTTTTACACTCCAATAGTAACCCTATAAGAGTGAAAGAGAGGCTGTATTGCATGACAAGAGAGGCTATATTGGAGTGTAAAAGTGGCTCTATAGCAGCCCAAAGATGCTTGTTTTGCTCCGTCATTCATTGCACATGACTTTTCTTAACAGCATAACCAGCTGTTTGTCAGCACACTATCGCTGCACGCTCAAAACTCAAGAATTTCGCACCAAAGATTTCTTAGTGCGCTGAACAAGGAGTATTGAGCGTCAGGAATGCAAATATAGTCTTCGAAGGAACCGCCGAAGAATTAGGAATTTTGAATGTATCATTATGCGCTATGGTCTCAGTTTTTTTATAGAACTGGCGTATAATTCGCTTTTTTTATGTAAGTTTGCCAAGTATAATCAATATGATTCCGACATTGAATAATCACACGAATAAATGCTATACCGCTGACTGCGCCATGTCCTTCTTTGACCAACTGGAGGACATTGCCACAGCTGACATCCCTATACGCGAACGCTATTATGTTCTGCGCGATACGTTTAAGCGTATTGTCAACCAAGCCATCGCGCTGAACAGCATCAACTTTATCGGACTGTTCGCCAAGCTTGACTACATCATAAAGCAGCATGACATTCCGGCTGAGGACGCCATCCTCATACATGACACGCGAAAGGTGCTCAACGCCATTCACGACACAGCGGACAACGACCTTACTACGTCGCTGCCATACGACATCAAGGCAACGGCTCTGCTCGTGTCGGCGATAAACGGCAGGATGAGCATACCGCAGTCGCTCGCAAGGCTTTTCCCAAAGAAGGACCGCAAGACAAGGTGGAGCAAGATTGACATCAATATGCTGCGCGTGGTGGTGAACTCGTGGGACGACGACTATATCTACGTAACGGAGGAGCAGAACGCTTCAGAGATGAAGGTGTGTTACGGAACGCAAAACAGATATCTCACGCATAACGGCAAGGGCGACTGGACTTACCTGAAGCAAATTCTTGCAAAGGACTCGCAGCTCAATCTTGTGCGCATCCGCATGGAGGAGAATGTCTGCATGCCGGAACTGATAATCTTCGAGCCTGACTACCTCATCGACATCACCACCATAGCCTCTTGCTTCGAGACGTACGCCGAGTCGCCTTACGTGAATATGGTGAACCGTCTGAAGCCGCAAGCCAACACCGTGCACATCCATCTGGGAAATCTTGCAGGACGCTTCCTCGACGACACGGTGCACAGTCGCGATGTGTCGTTCGGCGAGGGCGTGATGGAGTTTTTCAAAGCCAACACCATCAGCCTCACGTCATGCGACGACATGAACGACAGGGGCACGGTGGACAAGTTCTATACGGACGCACGCATGCAGAAGCAGAACATACAAAGGCTTATAGGAGAGCGTCTGCCAAGAGAAATAGACGAGTATGACCCGAAGGCGGTGGTGCTAGAGCCAACTTTCTTCAGCGAGGTGCTGGGCATTCAGGGACGTCTCGACTTTCTGCACGACAAGGAGGGACGCACCACCATCATTGAGCAGAAGTCGGGCAAGGGCGCTTTCGTGCCTTTCTCGGCTCCGGGATTCAATCCCAACCGACCCGAACCACAGGAGAAACACCTCGTGCAGCTGTCGCTTTACAGGGCGCTGTTCAGCTACGAATTCAGAAAACACTCTGACGAACTGCGCCACTTCATGCTTCTCTACTCGAAGTATTCCGAGGGACTGGTGTCTATAGCCAACCTCCCGGAACTGACGCTGCGTGCCATCCGCATGCGCAATCTGCTGACATGGTGCGACACCACGCAGACAAGCAACGGACTGAGGATGCTGGAGAAGCTCACGCCGGAGATGCTCAACCGCAAGGGAGCCACCGGACGACTGTGGGACGAATGGACCCGTCCCGAACTTGACCGGCTGCTCTCGCCCATACATGAAGCCTCGCCCCTGGAACGTGCCTACTATTTCCGCTTCATGGAATTCGTAGAGCGCGAGCATCTTCTCTCCAAGGTGGGCAACAAGACGAAGGACGACAGCGGATTTGCCGCCATCTGGCTGGACACATTGGAGGACAAGCGGGCGGCTGGCAACATTTACGAGGAACTGACCATCAGCTCGTTCGGACAGAACAAGGACGGCATGGTGGAGAGCATCTCGCTGAACTTCGCAAGGGAGCAGTCGGCTGATACGTCAAACTTCCGTAAGGGCGACATCGTCATTCTCTATCCCTATAAGGCGGACGCCACACCCAACGCCTGTGCGCAGATGGTGAACCGTGCCTCCATCAAGGATATTACGACGGAGGGAGTGGAACTGGTGCTGCGCAACTCGCAGACTGACCGTCAGGTGTTCGACACGCCCGACGGCACGTTATGGGCTATAGAGCACGACATGTTCGAATCGTCATCACGCGCTCTCTACAGCGCCATGCACAGCTTCCTCTCCGCATCGAAGCAGCGACGCGACCTTATCCTCAACCAACGACAGCCCACCATTGACGAACACGTGCACATGCGGGGCGAGTATGGCGCTTTCAATACACTTGTGGAACGAGCCAAGCAGTCGCGCGACCTCTTTCTCGTTATCGGCCCGCCGGGTACGGGCAAGACATCGTTCGGTCTGCTGAACATCCTCAAGGAGGAACTAACAGACCCTCACTCCAACGTGCTGCTGCTCTCTTACACTAACCGTGCCGTGGACGAGATATGCTCAAAGCTGGTGGAGAGCCAAATAGATTTTCTGCGAATAGGTTCGCCGCTAAACTGCGATGAGGCTTATCATGACCATCTGCTCTCGGAGCGCGTGCAGCAATGCCGCACCTCGAAGGAGGTGAAGGACGTGATAAGCGGCATGCGGGTGTTCTGCGCCACTACGGCTGCGCTCAACGCCAACATCCACCTCTTCAAGATAAAGCACTTCGACCTTGCCGTCATCGACGAGTCGTCACAGATACTGGAGCCTCATCTTATCGGACTGCTCAGCGCACAGTCGGGAGGGCGCGACGCCATATCGCGCTTCGTGCTCATCGGCGACCACAAGCAGTTGCCAGCCGTGGTGCAGCAGACACCGGAGGAATCGCACGTAGATGACGACGAACTGCGCAGCATAGGACTGACCGACTGTCGTCTGTCGCTCTTCGAACGACTGCTCTCCAACTTCAAGACTGACCACGGATATGACCCGCGCTACGTGTATATGCTCACACGGCAGGGACGTATGCACCGCGACATAGCTGAGTTTCCGAACTATGCTTTCTATGGCAACCGGCTGGAAGTGGTGCCGCTCCATCATCAGACGCTCCCTATAGAGACCTGCCATTCGCAAAACGGCATAGATCAGATGCTCCGCACACGCCGCATAGCCTTTGTGGCAGCGCAGAAGCCAAGGGCGGCTGCTTCGGTGAAGACTAATCAGGTGGAGGCGGAAATGATTGCCGCCACGGTGGTGCAGATATATAATATATGTAAGGACAGATTTGACGAAAGCCAGACGGTGGGCGTAATTGTGCCTTATCGCAACCAGATAGCCACCATACGCGGAGCCATCGACCGCTACGGCATCGGCGTTCTCCACAACATCACCATCGACACCGTGGAGAGATATCAGGGCAGCCAGCGCGACTATATCATCTATGGCTTCACCGTACAGCAGCCTTACCAGCTCAACTTCCTCACCAACAACGTCTTCGAGGAGGACGGAATGGTGATTGACCGTAAGCTGAACGTGGCAATGACGCGTGCACGTCTGCACCTCGTGCTCGTCGGAAATCCCGACATTCTGCGCGAGAACTATACGTTCTACAATCTGCTGGAGTTCGTGAAAAGCAAGGACGGATACGTGGACGTTCCTACGGAACAATTCTGCAATGGAGACTTCAGAATGCCGACGGCTGCCCAACGGAACGGCGAGGATGACGCTTTCCTCGGCAACAACCGCGACGCCAACCTTGTGTTTATATGCTACGGAAGGTCCGACTTCTCACACGGAATGTCGGTATACAGCCGCGAAGAGGAAAAAAACATTGGCTTGACAGCCGCCAATCAGGTGGAGATATTCTGCCGTTACCTCATGCCGAAATACCAGAATGAGGCAAAGCAGACGTTCTTGGCAAGAAAAGAAGAGCTGATGAAGCTTGCCGCAGAATACGGCGGACGCTTGCAAATGGTGGACGTTGGATGTGGTCCGGCGACGTGCGGTGTGGCATTGGCGGAGACTATGGCTGACGATGACATCAATATTGAGTATGTCGGCATTGACGTTTCGGAAGAAATGCGGGCTGAAGGCGAAAGGCAGATGAAACGGTTCGGCGGACGAAACATCAGCTGGCGCTTTGCTTCTTCAATGGAAGAAGCGGCTGAAAGCCTGTCTGACGCAGCCCAATCGCCCACCCTCACAATATTCTGCTTCTCGCATTTCTTCGCTTCCATTGACGGCAAGACGGCAGAAAGGTTGGCGGAACAGATAATAAAGATAATGGCTGCGCGCAAGGAAGACAATCACATGTTCGTGATAATGCAACCTCAAGAAGACAATAGACTGATGGCGTTCAGAGCTTTCAGAAAAGTAATGAATGAAGTATAAAAGAAAATCCCCGAAGGAATGTTCCTGATTCAGGAACATTCTCTCCGGGGACTCACCTTAAAAATGTAGCTTATGATGTCTGAAATGACATTCGTTAGTTGTACCAAATGGAGGAATCTAAACGACCGTGGCGGTCATCAGGTTCGTTATAAACATTGTCCAGCTCGTATGATTCCAGATCATAACTGCGCTTAATAGTCTTCATCATAATATCCTCCTTTTCCAGCCTTTTGTCTCGTATAGGCTTCTACTTGTTAATGACTAAAGGATGTGAGACATTATCCTATGGTATATAGTAAGTACTATTATTTTTAATAGATATCGCAAATATAGCAATAATATTGACACGTGTCAAGAGATAAACCTAAGAAATTTACTTTTTTAACACAATTAATGCTAAATCTTTTACAATATGCAGTTTTTATACCATAATCATTACGTCTTAGTCCTTCAGCGAGTAGACGATGGTGGTCACGACGCGCACCTTTTTAATATAAGGTGTTGTCTGGTCGCGGTCGTCGATGGAGAACTGGCCTTGGTCAGCTGACACAATCTTGTTGAGCTTGCTCTTAGAGTTGGCAGCAAACTTCTCTGCTGTCTTCTGCGCATTGGCTATGGCCTCCTCCATCATCTCCGGCTTCATTTCCTGGAACGACACATACTCGTACTTTACAGGATTCTCGTAACCGCCATCCACAATAGCCACGCCTTCCTTGAGCAGGTCGGCTTGACGGGCAATGATGGAACGCACAAGCTTGACGTTGTTGGACGTTACGGTGATGACGGATGTGATGTTGTAACGGTAATTGCGGTCGTTGCTGCCATACTGGTTGGCATTAAGGTCGATAACGATAGGAGCGTTGACGCTGATCTCCGAGGCTTTTATGCCATGGGAAGTGAGGAAGCGCTTTATCTTCGCCTGAGTATTGCCGAGGCGCGTGTAAAGATCGGGAAGGTCATCGCCAAGTTCCTTTGAGACGATAGGCCACGTCACCTTGTCGGCGTCCACCTCCTTCTCAGCAAGTCCCTTGACAGTAACCTTGCGATCCTTGTTTGCGAAATTGTCAATACCTCCCTTGATGCATAAACCAAGGACTACGATGCCGAGCGCTATGAGCGCTGCGCTTAGGATAGAATACTTGTTGTTCATAAATGTTAGTTTTGGGTTTGTTGATGGATTTATGATTTTTATTAAGTACACCTTGGCTTGCGGGAGGATTGGGGCAGGACTATAAAGCCCTTACCCTTGGCATACTTCTCTCAATATCTGCACGATGCGTTCTGCGGAACGACCGTCCCAACGTTCAGGGATGGCACAATGCTTCCATTCGCCTGCCACCATGCGGCTGATTTCCTCGCCAAGGAGCACGGGATCTTCGCCGACGAGTACGTTTGATCCTGTCTTGACGGTCTCGATGTGTTCGGTGTAGCTGTTGAGCGTGATGCACGGCACCATGTTGAACGTAGCCTCCTCAGCCACATTGCCTGAGTCGGTCACTACGCCAAGAGCGTGTGCTGTGAGATAGCCGAAGTCAAGATAGCCGAGCGGGCTTACAAGATGCAGACCCTTGAAGAGCTGCGGATTCTCGCTTACGATGCGCTCCACAGCCTCTGCAGCACGCTTGCGGAGCGGTGCCACAACGGGCTTGTCGCCGGCATGCTCCATCATGCTTACCATAAGGCCGCGCAGCTCGTCAGTATTGTCGATGAGAGCCTTGCGGTTAAGCGTGAAGACGATGTAAGAGCCGTCCTCAAGTTCCAACTCATCCATGACAGCGGGACGCTGCATACGCTGATGATTGAAGCGGAGAGTGTCCATAAGGATGTTGCCCACCATGTATATCTTTGACGACTCAGCTCCTTCACGGGTTGCTGCACTACTGCCGCCGATGCCCGCTGTGAAGAGGAGGTCAGAGAGTCCGTCAATGACGAGACGATTGATTTCCTTCGGCATGTTGATGTCGAAAGAGCGAGTGCCAGCCACCAGGTGGGCGAGACGGATGCCCTGCTTCTTTGTGACGATGGCAGCAGCCATTGTGGAGGCGAGGTCGTCCACCACGATCACGGCGTCGGTCTTGTGGTTTTGCAGATAGCGTTCGAAGGCGGACATCACCTGTCCCGTAAGCTCGTTAAGGTTCTCGCAGTCGACACCAAGGAAGACGTCGGGACGACGCATCTGAAGGTCGTCGAAGAGTGACGGCTCAAGTGTGGGGTCATCCTCACGGCCAGCGTAAACGAGGCTGTGGCTGACTCCTGCCGCTTCCATGACACGAAGAATCGGGGCTACTTTGATAAAGTTTGGACGTGCGCCAACAAATATGCAAATATTCATAATAGTGTTTAATAAGTTCCCACTCCCTTATAGCTTCATAGCGAAGTGAACAGTATGCTGCTATCGCTTAAGCCGAGTGGGACAATCTTGTTATTAATTTATGTTTATTCCTTTTCCTTAAACAGTTCCTTTATTCCGCCCAGACTACCAAGCATGTTTGTAGCCTCGAAGGGCAGGAATACGGTCTTTGCCTGATTGCCCTGTGCGAGTTGCTCCATCATCTGGATATACTTCTGTGCGAGCAGATAGTTGGCAGGATTTGTGCTCTTGCCTACTGCCTCCGTTATTTTCTCAATGGCGATGGCTTCAGCCTCAGCCTTACGGATGCGGGCCTGTGCTTCACCCTCTGCACGCAGGATTTCCTGCTGCTTGGCAGCCTCAGCGCGGTTGATTGTGGATGTCTTCTCACCCTCTGACTTGAGGATTTCAGCCTGCTTCTGACCCTCAGACGTGAGGATGGTGGCACGCTTGTTTCGCTCTGCCTGCATCTGCTTCTCCATAGCCTGAAGCACGCTTGCCGGCGGAATGATGTCCTGCAGCTCCACACGGTTCACCTTGATGCCCCACTTGTTTGTGGCGTCATCGAGGACGGCACGCAGCTTGGTGTTTATGGTGTCGCGTGAGGTGAGCGTCTGATCAAGCTCCATCTCGCCTATGATGTTACGCAGAGTGGTCTGCGTGAGCTTCTCAATGGCGTTGGGGAGGTTGTTAATCTCATACACAGCCTTGAACGGATCGACAATCTGGAAATACAAAAGAGCATTGATCTGCATCTGAATGTTATCCTTTGTGATAACGTTCTGCTTATCAAAATCGTAAACCTGCTCACGAAGGTCGATAGTAGTGGAGTAAGCATATCTGCCACGATACATGGTCACGATGGTCTTGGCGCGATCCATGAAGGGGATGATGATGTTTATGCCGGGTCCGAGCGTTGCATAATACTTACCAAGACGCTCCACTATCTTTGTTTCGCTCTGCGGGATTATCACTACAGCCATCTTTACGAAGACTACAGCAAGCACAACAAGTGCTATAAGAAAGACGGTTATTACACTCATAATAATAAATTGATGTTGGTTAAAGTTAATATTGTTGGTTAAAGTACTTAATCTGTTCGCTGCATATCAGCGACATTCTTATGCCACCGGCTCCACCTTTACGATGATGCTTTCCCTGCCAATGATTCTGACACGTGCTCCGACGGGGATGTCATTCACGACATCGCTTTCTGCTTTCCAGTCGTCGCCGTCCAGCTTCACACGTCCGTAGCCACCGGCTTTCACAGATTCCGAAACCTCTCCCACTCTGCCTATAATGGCATCGGCGTTGCTTACGCGATGGTTGGCTTTGGCATTGAGCATGGCAACGAGGCGCGGACGCAGGAAATAAATGGACAGTACGGAGAACACAGCGAACGCCACAACCTGCAACCAAAATGGCGCCGGTGTGAGCGACACGCCCATAGCACACAAGGCTCCGATGCCGAAACACGTGATGAAGAAGTCGCCAGACGTCATCTCCATTATCAGGCACACGAAGGCAACCACTGCCCATATCATCCAAATGTGTTGCAAGAAGTATTCTACCATAATCATAAGGTTTTAATAAGGTTTAATAAGAATGCTGTTTTAACATTTTCAAAGTTACCATCTTTTTTCCTTACAGCAAAACGATATGACTTATTTTTTGTCCTTAAACCAACAATATGTCTTATTTCCACCAAACAATAGCGTCTTTATTAACATGCGAGTATCTGCTCCGGACGTTCCACGAGCGTGGTTGCTCCGTGTGCAAGAAGGAAGTCCTTGTCGCGGAATCCCCAAAGGACGCTGATGCAGGGCATGCCAGAATTGCGTGCCGTCTCTATGTCAACGTCACTGTCGCCTATATATACCGCCCCTTCCGCCGTTACGCCGAGCTGCTTCATAGCCTCTATGACGGTGTCGGGAGCCGGCTTCTTGCGTATGTCCTCACGCTCGCCGATGGCAACGGGCACAAGCTCGTCGCCGAAGAAATGACGGCAAAGCTCCTGTGTTGCCGCATAAAACTTATTGCTTACCACAGCCACCTTTTTGCCACGGCGCTTCAGTTCATGCAACAGTTCCATCACACCGTCGTAAGGACACGTGGTGTCAAGATTGTGCTGCATGTAATGCTGGCGGAAGTCGGCGTAGGTCTTGTCGAACGCCGGATTATCGAGACCGCCGGGAACGGCACGCTCCATGAGCTTCTTCACACCGTTGCCCACAAAACGCCTCACCTCGTCGATGGTGCGCTCCGGCATGCCATTGGAGGTAAGAGCATAGTTGCAACTGGCTGCAAGGTCAGCAAGGGTGGACAGCAGGGTGCCGTCAAGGTCGAATATGTAAGTGTTATACATGACTGATATATAAATTAATGGTGTATATTATTATTGTGATTATCCTCGTTGTTCAATCCGCTGCAAAATTACACATATTTTGTTTAAGACACCACTAAAATACTTCATCGAATTAAAAACACTTAATATATTTTGTCGTATGTCATAATTCTAATACCTTTGTACGGTATTAAGACACAAATTTGTTGAATAAAATAACATAAACAATGAAAAAGAACACAAGAAGAAAATACCTCATTCCGGCAGTTGCCTGTCTGGTGGTGATGGCAGGCTTCGTCTATTCTTACTTCTTCGCGTCGATGGCAGCAGGCAACGAAACGCGCTACGTCTACATCGACACGGACGACACAGTTGACTCGGTTTACACCAAGCTTGCCGACGTATCAAGTTTAAATGGTATGGAAGGATTCAAGACGCTCGTACGACATAGCCATTATGCCGACAACATCCACACGGGACGCTACGCCATCAAGCCTGGCGAGGGAGCCTTCACCGTATTCCGCCACATGAAGAACGGACTGCAGTCGCCCGTCAGCCTTACCGTTCCTTCAGTACGCACACTTGACCGTCTCGCCGCAGAGCTGTCAAAGCGTCTCATGGTGGACAGCGCAGCCATCTACGAAGCCCTCTCTGACGAAGCTATATGCAAGAAATACGGCTACGACACCGCCACCGTGGCAGCGCTCTTCATCCCCAACACGTACGACATCTACTGGAATGTCAGCGTGGAAAAGCTGCTTGACCGCATGAAGAAGGAGAACCATAACTTCTGGAGCGGACAGCGAGAGGATAAGGCACGTGCCATGAAACTGACGCCTGTGGAGGTGACAACATTGGCAAGCATCATCGACGAGGAGACTGCCAACGACGGGGAGAAGCCTATGGTGGCTGGAATGTACTATAACCGCCTCATGCTACGCAACGCGGAATATCCCGACGGCATGCCGTTGCAGGCTGACCCGACCATCAAGTTCGCATGGAAACGTTTCGATCTAAAGCGAATCTACAATAACCTCCTCTACATCAAGAGCCCGTACAACACATACAAGAACCCCGGACTGCCCCCAGGACCAATCCGCATTCCGTCCATCGCCGGCATTGACGCCGTCCTAAATCACGTACATCACGACTATCTGTACATGTGCGCAAAGGAGGATTTCAGCGGCACGCACAACTTTGCACGCACCTACGAGGAGCATCTCCAGAACGCAAAGCGATATAGCGAGGCGCTTAACCGCAGAGGAATAAAGTAACTGAACTTGCGAAAGTTCAATAAAGTGAGAGAAAAGAATAACGGTCAAGCAAAGAGCCAGTCAACCTTTCGTTGACAAGCCTTTGCTTGACCGATTTTCGTTTATCTATATTTTAATAGGGAGATAGTTTACTCAAACCCACAAGCTACAAGCGGCTCTTCTCCTCATTGCCGGCTCCCGTTCCCTTGTACTTGCTGCGCTTGGCATTGAAATTGTACGTAACCTGCAAGGAGACGTTTCGAGTGTAATTGTAGCAATCTTTCTTTGTGCCCGACCCAAGTCCGTACATCGTCCAACGTTCCTTAGCCGTCTTTAAGATGTCGTTTGCAGAAAGATAAATTATCCATGTGCGGTTGGCAAACGACTTGTAAAACCGCAGATTTACGCTGTAACAGCTCTTATGCATAAGAAATCCATCTGCATTGGATGTAGCGGCATAAAAATTCATTGCCGCTCCTATGGTCTCTGAAAGAGCGAAATGATTGTCGAGCGAACAAGACAGCAAAGGTTTGCCTAATGCCTTGCTGGAGCCATAATTCTCAGTATCGAAGAACTGCTGACTGTAATTTATTTTCCACGTAGGACGGAAGATGCCGAACCTTGGCGAAACATTTACAGAAGCATAAAGCAACTGCTTATGATCGAAGTTCAACGACGTATTATAAGCAAACTCCTTTCCTGGATAGATATACTTGGTCCACTCCATCACATCCTTCAGATATTTATAACCTACAGATACATTCAGCCACTTATATATCATCATCGCCTCAACATTCAACACCTTCTCCGGTTGCAAGGTAGGATTTCCGCCTTCATACAAGAAACGGTTGTCATACTGCATGAAGTTACCGAGTTGCCGATAGCTTGGACGGTGAATCTTCTCATTGATATTCAGCTGCCAATACCAATTGCCTTTGTTGCATGAAACGCTGAGATTAGGGAAGAAGTTGTTATACTTTCTGCTCACATCGTCCTGCTTCACTCCATCAGACAGATAGTCACGGACGATATTCTCGTAACGCACACCAAGCCCGACTGTCCACTTGCTGAGAACCAATCCGTACTGTGCAAATCCGGCAATATTCCTTTCATGGATATCCGTCTTTGTGGATGGCACCAGCTGCTCCTCGTTCAGAAACGTTCCGTGTGAGTCGGTCTTCGACAGCTCTGTTCCTACAGACATATTGCCTTTCCAAAGAGGAATATTCACAACCAGCTTGCCTGCCCACATATCGCTATTCTGGCGATTGCTTGAATGTATTTCCTGATACCCCAACTCCTTGCTGCTTTCAAAGCCCTCATCATTACGTCTGTTTTTGATAGCATAGTATGTGGCGTTAAAATCAACACCTACCTGTCCAACCTTTCCCACATAATATATATCAGCCTGATGTGAACTAAGAAAAGGCTTCATAACCTCATCCTGATCAATACTGCCCTGTGCCACACCATTCAGCAATACATCCTGCCGGCTAACACTATTAATTCTACCTTTCAACATTCCATAGTAGCGATAAGAACCACCAACAGAATTGCTATCATTAAGCGAATAATCAGCAGAAAGATATTCCGACAAGTAACGGTTTCTGAGTTCCGTCATGTATTTCTGATTGTTGTGATAATGCTTGTCAGGCAAATAGATATCAGTAATCAGATTATTATCTTCTCCGTCATGTGTACCCATAGTCCATAAACTATTGGCTATCTCGAATTTCTTGGTCTGATATCGGGCGCTGATAAGCTCGTAATCCGCCATCCATTTATTATATTTACCAAAAGCATCAGCACGCAAGCTGAATCCATTTGCGCGGCGTTCTTTGGTGCGGATACGAATTACCGACTCTACCTCGGCATCATATTCTGCCCCAGGACTTGTTATAACCGAAATCGACTTGATGTTGTCGGGAGTGATGTTTACAATCTCATTATTGTCATGCACACGCTTGTTGTTGATATAAACAATTGGCGCTCCTTTCCCGAATATGGATATGCTTTGCCCATTAACAGAGACACGTGGCAAGAGATTCAGGACTTCAAATGTATTAGCCATTTTAGAGAGCAACGTGTGCTCTATGGCAACTTCCATGCCTCCAGGCAACATCTTGTATTGAGGCCGGTCACCCTTCACCACCACGCCCTTGACAATCATGGTTTGGGGATGCAGTTTGATGATGCCCATCTCTGTGTTGTTGTATATTCGACATACTGTCTTATAACCAATGTATGAGATTCGGGCTAACACTTTTCTGGAATTGCAAGGAATGACAAAATTGCCATTCTCATTGCTCACTCCATGACCTACGATTGCAGAATCAATGGGCGACAGCAAGGCTATTGTTGCGTATTCAGCGGCATTGCCTCTCTCGTCAACAATACGTCCCTTATAACGATATGTCGTCTTGTGCGTACATTCCACCATAATGTTATTCTCCACCTGTGTCATTCTGATGGGATAAAAACCGATCAGCTGCATAATGGCATTAGGAACATTCTGGTTGCGGATACTCTTTGTAACCTTAAAGTCTTCTAACTCATCATACACAAAGTTGATGGTGTACTTATGCTGACGTGCATTAATATCCTTCAACGCCTCAGAGAACGACACATTATTATATTGTCGGGTGATGCGTTGGGCATAAGACTGCTGAGCCGAAGTCAACAGAAAGAAAAGATACAGCAGGATTACGGTCTTGCAGTTATCGGGCGTAGTCTTAAATATGTTTTTCATAATATGTCCTCCCATCTTATTTCACCATCAATGTGCCGTCCGCAAACTCGATCTGTATGCGGTCGAAAGCATTCAGAATCTCAAGGTTCTGCTCCAAGCTCTTGGTCTTATTCCAGTTAAAGAAGAGGCGAACGTGCTGTGTATTGGCATTGACATACTCTACTTTGACATGATAGAAGTATGCCATTTGCATAAGGATTGTTCCCAACTCAGCATTGTCAAACACCACCGGCTTCATGTCAAGCGAATCCTTACTCTCTGACGTCATAGCCTTAAGGCTTTCATTGGCTAACGGCTTCGGCTTGACTATCTGTTCTGTCACAGCATTATTATCCACAGCCTTTTCCGAAGCCGAGAACCTAAACCAACCGTTCTGCACAGCAGCAAAGGCTACACCCGAGAGAAAGATGATGCCTATGACGGAAGCTGCTATCTTCATTCGGTTGGGATAAGAACCATTAGAAAATTCCTTCCAAGCCTTATCCACGTCAACCTTCTTTGGCGCAGCTTTCTTGCCAGCCATTCTCGCAATAGACAAGTCTCGCAAAAACCCCTTCACTTCCTCATCATCAAGCAAGCGTTCCATCTGCTCGTCAGTATATTTCTCAGGATGCTCCTGCATGTCAAAGAGCATCATCCGCTTTTCGTCTTTGTTCATGTTTGTCATTGTTTTGCTCATTTTATACGTTCCTTAATCCAGTCTATCGCCTTAGAGAGATGATAGAACACCGTCACCTTGCTCACTCCTACTTCGTCAGCCACCTCTTTATACGACTTGTCTTGCATATATCGCATACGGAAGATAAGCTTTCGGATTGGAGGTTCAAGGTCGTCAATGAGAAGCAACAATTGTTCGAGACGCTCGTCCGTATCTTCAGATAGAATAACGTCGGCATCATCGGTCAGCAACCTTGCCACTCTTTCCTTCACACTCTTATGGGCAATCAGATTGAGACAGCGGTTGCGGACGCTCCGCATCAGATAACTTTCCTCGCTCTCGGGCAACAGGACCACATCATCAGCAAGAATCCGCGTGAACACTTCGCTCACCACATCCTTGCTTTCGTCATCATCCGAGAGAATGTATCTGGCCAAATTATACATCTTCTCATAATGCCGACGAAACATCTGTTCTATGTCCTTTTCCTGTGTCATACACCCTATATACAGTTGAGCAAAGAGAAAAACTAAGCAAAACAATGATTATTTTTAAAAAAATATAGATAAAGGTAATGCAAGCCATTACCTAACATACAAGTCATTACCGTAAAAATGATTATAGGGTAGCATAAACTGCTCTATGACGCATCTCAGTTTATACTACCCTAATTATCTATTTCAAAAGTTTCACAATGTTTTCAATATCAATACCGGTCATTGACGAAATCTGTTCTTCTGTCATTCCTTTATCAAACAGAACCTTAGCCATATTGCGTAACTGCTCATCCTTCTGGGACAACTGCTCACTCTGCTGGGACAACTGCTCACTCTGCTGAGACAACTGCTCACTCTGCTGCGAAAGCTGTTCGTTCTGCCGCGATAGCTGTTCCTCTTGTTCCTTCAGTATTTTGTCTCGCTGCATGATGGCAGTGTCGCGGTCCTCAATGGCTTTATAGTATTCGTCCTCAACGTTCATGTCCTGTCTCATCTCTGAATTTGCAGCAGCAGCAGTGAGCTTATGCAGCACGTACAACATGTCGTTGTCGTCAGCATACTTGTCCTCGTCTATCTTAAGCACCTGCTGCGTGTTGCCCTCCACTTGAGTCTGGTCGAACACGCTGAGCACCTTTTCCAGCCTGTTGTTCACATTGCCATGCAGAAGAGGAATCTGTACGATGATGCTGTTGTGGGTGAGACTCTCTACGAACGGCTCTTCGCTGCCATCCTTCACTACATTGCCGTTATAGTCGAACACGTCGTGATTTACGTACACTATCGGTTCTTTGATATTTCCGACACGGTGTCCAAGGAGATATACAGCCACCATAGGATAGGCAAAGCCTTTCTCATCAGCCTCACGTATATTGTTCTTGTTGCTGTATTGCGCTCCAAGATACTGGCGAAAACGGAGTGTTTCGGTATTGAGCCACGTCTTCTGCAGCTCAATCAGCACAACGCGGTCCTTCTCCACATCGCCTTCGCGCTCACGAACGGTAGCTGCAAAGTCAATGCGGAACATAGAGAGCGTGTCGCGTGTGGTGTTGCTGTATTCATGCGGACGTACCGTCACGTGCACCACTTCTTTCTTCAGCAAAGCCGACAGCATGGTCTTGGCTATGCGCTCGTCCTCCATGATGTATTTGAACACGGAGTCGTAAATCGGGTTGGCTACATGTATAAACATAAGGTTCTGGTTTTATTGTTTTTACAAAAGTAGATAAAAATTCCGAAAAACGAGTCTGTTTGTTGCAATAAATCTAACGCATACGTATAGAAAGACATCCGCATCGTTTTACTCGTATCGTATAGCCTCTATCGGGTCGAGCTGTGCCGCCTTTTTTGCAGGATACCAGCCGAAGAACACTCCCGTAAACGTACATACGGCGAAGCTCATGACGATACTCCAAGGTTGGATGAAGATAGGCCAGTGAGCCACCAGCTTCACTGCGTACGAGGCTCCGACGCCCAATGCCACACCGATGAGTCCACCCGTCACGCTGAGAAGTATGGCTTCGATGAGGAACTGATTGAGGATGTCCACACCGCGTGCTCCAACACTCATTCGCAGACCTATCTCGCGTGTTCGCTCCGTGACGCTGACATACATGATGTTCATGATGCCGATGCCTCCCACGATGAGCGAAATGCCTGCCACACAACCCAAGAGTATGGTCATCATGTCCGTAGTGGAGTTCATCATACTCGCCAGTTCTTCCTGCGAACGGATGTTGAAGTCGTCATCATCGGCAGCCTGCGTGTCGGTGGCGTCCTTCAGTTTATGGTTGCGGCGAAGCACCGTCGTAATCTCGTCGATGGCCTTTTGGGTTAGGTCTTCGGTTATGGCTGAGCAGGTTATGCCGCCAAGATAGGTCTGTGCGAGGATTCGCTTCATCACCGTCGTATAAGGAGCAAGGACGAGGTCGTCCTGGTCCATACCCATCGAGTTGTATCCTTTCTTCTTCAATACTCCTATCACACGGAACGGAATGGAATTGAATCGTACCACCTTGCCCACAGGATCGGATCCGTCAGGGAAGAGATTGTCCACGACGGTCTGTCCGAGAATACATACTTTTGCACTTGCCTTTATGTCGGCATCGGTGAACATCTCGCCCTCATCCACAGACAACTGACGGATGGTGAGATAGTCCTGATTGACGCCATAAATGGAGGACGGCGTGTTGTTGTTGCCGTATATCCACTGGCCGCTGCTGTTGACCGTAGGACTTATGCCCTGTATGAAGTGACATTCGTCCTTGAGCGACTCGTAGTCTGTGAACTTCAATGTCTCCATAGACGAAGCGTCCTGCCTTACACCTCCCGGGCCACGGTCGGCTCCCGGGCTGATCATAATCATATTTGAGCCCATCTCCGCGATGTTTGCCTGAATGCTCTTCTTCGATCCTTGGCCTATGGCGAGCATCGTGATGACCGACGCCACACCGATGATGATGCCAAGTGCGGTGAGGAACGACCTCAATTTGTTGGCGGCAATGGCGCGGAGGGCTATTTTAAAAAGATTGCTATAGTTCATTTCTTATAGGTTAAAAATGTTACTCACTGAACCTTCGCTTCCATTACTCATCCGAATTGGCAGGCAATGCCGCCAGTCCGTCCGCAGCCGAGAGGATGTTATGGTTATACTCGTCACTGATGACATGGCCGTCACGCAGCATGATATTGCGCGAAGAATAATTGGCAATGTCCGGATTATGGGTCACGAAGATGATGGTTCTGCCCGCGGCGTGGAGTTTCTGGAAGAGGATGAGAATCTCGAACGACGTACGTGTGTCGAGGTTTCCGGTTGCCTCGTCAGCAAGAATGACGGCAGGATCGTTAACCAAAGCACGGGCAATGGCCACACGCTGCATCTGTCCGCCGGACATCTGGTTCGACTTATGATAGAGTCGCTCGCCGAGGCCCACAGCCTGCAGCGCCTTAATGGCACGCTCCTCGCGTTCCTTGGCACTAACCGAAGCGTTATACATCAATGGTAGCTCCACATTCTCCACACTCGTTGTCTTCGGCAGAAGGTTATAGTTCTGGAAGATGAAGCCTATCTTACGGTTACGCAATACGGCACGCTGCGACTTCGACATCGTCCTGACGCTGACACCGTCAAGATAATACTCGCCCGAGCTGGGCGTATCAAGGCAGCCAAGCTGGTTGAGAAGAGTAGACTTGCCCGAACCCGACTTTCCCATGATGGTGACAAACTCGCCCTCATATATCTTGAACGAGACACCGCGCAGCGCATGTACCGTCTCGTCGCCGACGAGAAAGTCGCGCTTTACGTTGTCAAGCTCTATTACTACTTTCTTTTCGTCCATATCAGTATTGATTATTTTTTCTTGTTCTTTCCCGGAGGGCCTGGTGCAAACGGGCTGCTCTCACCGCCAGCAGCTTCTGCCTGAGGCTCCTCGCCTCCAATGACGCTGAGTCCGGTAACCACCTTTATGCCAGCCTGCACGCCACCAATAATCTGTGTATTTGTACCGTCAGCCATACCGATGTTCACCTTATGCGCAACAATGCTGTTGCCTTCAATGGTCCAAACCTTGTTCTTCACACCCTGCACGTCCACAATCTTCATCTTGCCGACAGTCTCCTTTGTAGGCGTAAAGCGCAGAGCCTTTGACGGAACGGCAAGCACGCCCTTGCGCTCTGCAGTATAAATGGTGACGTTGGCTGTAAGACCCGGCTTAAGCTTCAGGTCGGCGTTTGGGGCAGAGATAACCACCTCGTAGGTTACCACATTATTGGTAGTGGTGGCTTCCTGACGTACCTGCTTTACAGTGCCCTCGAAAGTGTCATCGGGATAAGCGTCCACGGTGAAGCTGACACGCTCGCCTTCCTTCACGTCGCCTATGTCAGCCTCGTCCACATCAGCCACCACCTGCATGTTTGTTAAGTCCTGAGCGATGGTGAAGAGTTCAGGCGTAGAGAAGCTGGCAGCCACAGTCTGTCCCTCCTCCACCGACTTGGAGAGCACCACGCCGTCAATGGGCGACGTGATGGTGGCGTAGCCGAGATTGGTCTGTGCACGCTGCACCTCCTCTTTGGCTGAAGCCACCTGCTCCACAGCCTGACGATACGAAAGCTTGGCATTGTCATAATCGTCGGCTGCCACAAGTCCCTTCTGGAAAAGAGTCTGATAGCGCTTGTAGTTTGCGGTCTGATAGTTGAGCTGGCTCTGCGCGGTGGCAAGCTGCGTCTTGGCAGTGGCAAGCTGACTGAGAAGGTTGGTCTTGTCGAGTTCGGCTATCACCTGTCCCTTCTTCACCACTGAATTATAGTCAACATAGAGCTTGCTGACGATGCCACTCACCTGCGTACCCACCGTGACGGAGGTCACCGGTTCAATCGTACCGGTGGCAGTAATGCTGTTCTGGATGTTTGCCGACGCGACGGGAGCCGTGTCAAACGAAATCTGCTGCTCTTTCTTGCCGCCTGAGAATGCCCATACGGCAACGGCGATGATAGCGACAATAGCCACTACCACCCATACCTTGCTTAATTTTTTCATCTCTCTAATATAAATCTCTAATTATTATTACTCTTTATAAAATCTCTATCTTATAAGGTTAGCTTGATTGCTTGAATGTGAGAACGTATCTATATAAGACAAACAGTAGGAGCTGCGGGCATTCTTGCCCGCGGCACTACAGTTGTTCTTTGATATTCATTATTATAAGGTTTCTCCTTTATAATCTTCTGTTACTTTATTTCTCCTGTGCGATAGAAGTCCAGCATGTTAAGGTTAAGGATGGCGAGATACTTGCTCTGCAGCTCGTTCTGCTGAGCCTGAAGGAGATGCGTCTTGCCCGTCATCAGTTCTACAATGTTCTTCAGTCCCAGATTGAACTGCTCGGAAAGAAGCTCATAGCTTGCCTGTGCGCTCTCCGTTGAGACACGCGCTGCCTTAAACTTGTTCTGATTGTTGACAGCTTGCAGCCAATAATTCTCCACCGTTGAATAAAGCGTGGTCTGCTTATCCTGCAGGTCCAGCAGGTAGCTCTCCTTCTGAAGCATCGCCTTGTTTACGGATGTCTTTGTCTTGCGGTTATCGAAGAGCGGGATGCTCACCGACACTCCACCGCCAACCGTGAAGTTGTTCTTCATCTGGTTGCCCCACCCGTTCTGACTCATAGAAGTGGTGGAAGTGGACAGTCCTGCATTCAGGCTTACAGTTGGCATCTTGCCTGCCTTGGCTATCTTCACGCTAAGGTCGCTACTTTCGATGCCAAGCTTTGCGTTCTGTATCTCAGGACGCTGTGTCAGCGACGCTGCATAAACATCGTTGAGGGCTGGCACGTCCTTAAGAGCCATCTCGTCCGTCGTGGAAGGAATGACAACGTCAAACTCGTCATTATCAGCTATCTGGAGCAACTGCTTGAGCTGGCGCTTATAGTTGCGCAGATTGCTCTCTGCCTCCACAATGCTATATTCGTCTTCGGCGCGCTGGGCGGTCAGCTGTGCAAGGTCTGCCTTGCTCATCTTGCCCACCGACACCATCGTCTTGCCGCGCTCCTCATTGGCTTGGCTGGTCTTAAGGCTCTCCTTCGTGACGGAGATGGCCTCATCAGAATAGAGTATCTGGACGTAGAGTTGGGCTATCTGCTCGAGCACGTTGTTGGCTGTGACAGCCGAATCGAGGCGTGCCTGCTCTGCAGCGAGCTTGTTCAGCTTGACAGTATTGGTGTTTTGTCCGCCGTTCCACACAGTCCAGTTGCCCGACAACGAGTAAGAACCGTTGTAATACACCTTCTTCACGTCTGCCTGAACCTTATTTCCGGCAATCATTGCCGAGCCCTGTTCAGGCCACGGATTGTAGCTTACGTTCTGTGATGTTGACAGACTTAGGGAAGGTAGCAAGGCTGACTGGCTCTGCTTTATGTCCTCAAGGGCAGAAAGCTGCTGCACCTTGGCTTTCTGCAACTGGATGTTATTTGCCAAAGCATAATCAATACAATCCTTCAGCGACCACTGTCTTGCTGCGCATTCCGTTGGCATCGACATAAGCATAAGGCCTGCCATTGACGCCATTGCTATTGTTCTCTTTGATAAAATCATGTTTGTTTGAATATGTGTGTAATTCTAAACTAATAATATGTTTTTATAATCTCTCTGACTTCTTAGATACAGATATCGGTCAGAAAGTTTATTCAGACTACTTAATATTAACAATTGTTTGGATTACTTCAGACGTATTTTGTCATTGGCGATATACATCACCGCCACAATCGCCGGCACCACGTACATCCATGACGACATTACGAAGAACTGACGATAACCTATGTTTTCCTCCAAAATGCCTATCATGCCGCCACATAGCGTTGCCACAACAGCCATCACGCCAAGCATGACGGAGCGACGACACACCTCTCCCCTGCCGCTCGCGGCGAAACGGGCGGTCACGGCGGACAATGCTGCAAAGCCAACGCCAGCCGCAACACCTGCAATACTGAACAAGAGGCAGACTATTGCAAGTGAGACGGAAAGATTGAAGCTCATATAAAGGGCTGCCAGACTCGGACCGGCGAAGAGCACAGCCATCGGCAGAAGGCACAGACGCAGCCCGTACTTACGACACAACCTTGTGCCGAGGACATTTCCGAAGAACACAGCGCCTACGCTTACCGTACCTACGATGAGCGCAAACTCCTGCGGTGACATGCCAAGACCACCGTTATGGGGCATATCAATGACGAAGAGCGGGATGCCAAGAAGAGGGAAGGACGCCGCCAACGCGAAAGAAGCCATGAGCAATAGGCTGACACGGTTGGACGAACCTGACAGGATGCCGTTCAAGGCTTCCTCATATTCGCCCTTGTGCAGGCCGAAAAGGTCGCTTTCCGGGTATGCGGGATGTGGTCTGACGGGAAGGAAGATGCTGTGCCAGAGCCAAAGAAAGAAAAAGATGCCAGCCATAACGTAAAACACAAGGCTCCACGAATAGCGTATGTTTCGGGTCAACACCTCCATATTACCTGCCACCATAGCCATGCAGCCAATGCCAAGCAGCATGGCTACACCACGAAACAGCTTCACTATAAGCGTATGGAAGCCCGGCAACGGAGGGCATAAAGGAAGGTAAAAGCGCTCCACAGCAATACGGTGGAGGACGATGGAGAATGTGAAGAAGGGCAAAAGACAAAGCGTGCCCTCAAGACGATAAGGCGTAGGAATGACGAAAGCCACACCCCATAACGCCAAGGCAGAGATAAACTCGGACGTGAGTATCCATACTTTAGTGGTGCCGCGGAAGTGTGCCACGACCTTCTCCAGCAACGGACGCAGCGAGAATGGTATGCAGAGCAACGCCAGAACAAGCGTGGACTGGCTGTTGTTCAGACCGAAACGGCGCAGCATCACAAGCAAAAGCACAATGACAGCCATCGAAACGCCGTCGCTGAAGGACAGCGAAGGGAGCCATAACCAGCTTACACGACGCGGCACACGCTGCCCTCCCTGCCCCTCTGTCTGAGGCTGGGAAGAAAGCGTGCAAGGCGTATCGCCAGTATGGTTATGGTCTGTCATTGGCTTTTATTTATTATTTACTTCTTTCCGAAGTCGGGATCAATCTTCAGAAAGGCGGTTACGAGGAACGTTATCAGGCAGCATGCCATGACGATGATGAAGAACATCTGGTAACCTACAAGGTCCTTTATGTATCCCGACACCATGCCGGGGAGCATCAGTCCAAGGTAAGAGATGCCGGTGCATATCGAGTAATGCGACGTGCGGAACTTGCCCTGACTGTAGTAAAGCATGTAAAGCGTGAGAACGGTGAATCCGAGTCCGTAGCCAAACTGCTCGATGAAGAGGCAGGTGGACACCACCCAAAGGTTGGACGTGAGCGTGTAACTCAGGAGGATGTAAACGGCGTCGGGCAGCGTTATGGCGCAAACCATAGGCCACAGCCACTTCTTCATGCCGTCCCTGCTGACCAGCACGCCTCCCAATATGCCTCCAAGCAACAAGCCTATCAGTCCGACCGTGCCCTGCGCCAGACCGTATTCTTCCGGCGTGAGTCCCAGTCCGCCTTCGGCATTGGAGCGCATGAGGAAGGTCTTGGTCATCGTATTGAGCAGAGCCTCCGGGAATCTGTAGAGCAGAAGGAAGAGCATCACGAAGAGCGTCTCCTTCAAGCCGAACTTGCAGAAGAACGAGCCGATGATGGTACGCAGCTCATGCGCCACCTCTGACACGCTCTTCTCCGAACTGACGTCTTCCACCGGTCGGGGCATCATCTTGCAATGGTATAGGTAGATGCCGATGAAGATGGCTGCAAGGGCGTAGAATATAAGAGTCCACGTATATACGATGGTCATGTGGAAATGATGCTCCAGCAATCCTGCCAGCGACACAAGCGCACCATTGACGAATATCACGGCAAGACGATAAAACGTATTGCGCAGACCCACATACTTCGACTGGTTGTGAGCGTCAAGCTCTATCATGTAGAAGCCGTCCGCTGAGATATCGTGCGTGGCACTGGCGAACGCCATCAGGAACAGGAAAGCCATCGAACCCTGGAACCACAAGGCAGTGGGCAGCGTGAAGGCAATGCCGGCAAGGGCGCTACCCATAAGCAGCTGCATTGCCAGCACCCACCAACGCTTGGTCTTGAGAAGGTCGATGAACGGGCTCCACAACGGCTTTATCACCCATGGCAGGGCGAGCCAGCCGGTATAGAGTCCCACCTCTGCATCGCTAAGCCCCATCTGCATATACATAACAATGGAGAGGGCAGTGACGACCACATTGGGCAAGCCTTCCGCAAAGTATAACGTGGGAATCCATGCCCACGGACTCGTCTTCTTCATATTTAGATCTTTATTTGTATATCTTCTTTATCTCCGCACCCTTATAATAATGTAAGAGGATGCTGTCGTAGCTGTATCCGTTGGCACCCATCACGGCTGCACCAATCTGACACATGCCCACTCCGTGACCCCAACCGGCTCCGGTCAGGCGGAATTTCTGAGGAACGCCGTCCTTAACGTCCAGCTTGTCCACTACGAAGGCGCTACTATATAGATGTGTCTCGCTGAGTGCGCGTCTTATCTCCAGCTCCTTACCGATGGTGAAGCTGCGCTCCGAACCGACAATCTTCAATCGGCAGAGACGTCCGCTTCGTCCGCGCTCCACTGGTTGGAGGTCAAGGATGTCGCCGAAGTCCATCTTCAGCTTTTCAGCAATAAGACTCTTCAGCTGTTCCTGCGTATATTCCACATGCCAACGATAGAAGTCAGTAGTCTCCTGATCGTAGTCGTTGAGCACCTCGGAAAGGATGGTCTTGTCTGTAGTGTTGCAGAACGACTCCGGCGACGTGCGTATCCAACGTTCAGCCTCTGCCTCAACGGTAAGGTCTGGCAGCGCCGGCTGTCCCTTAGCGTCAGCCACCGACACAAGATAAGGCTTGCGAATGTTCTCCCAGCAGTACTGGAATTCCTCCGTTGCACCGCCGCAGCACTTGCTGAAACGGGCATCGCATATCTCGTCGCCACTCATCAGTATCTGTCCGCGTGTGGCAAGCACAGCCTGCGCCACCTTCGGACTCGTGGCCTTGGTGATGCCCTGATAACGCTGACAATGGTCGTCGGCGCAGACATCGAAGATGGTGTGATCCTCACGGTCATACCACTTCACCAGCTCGTCGTCCTTGCGGATGAACGAGAAGAAGCCGTTCTGACCTGCGCTGGTCTGATGTTCGCGTCGCTGTTCTATCTGAGAGAGAAGCCAAGAGCGCGATATTACGGCGTGAGCCTTGAGCAGTTCCTCACTGGACGTGGCGCTCATCTCGCTGGAGATGACGCTCTCCAGATACGACTCCACAGGCAGTTCGTTTATGGCGCAGACCTTATCCGAGTCGACCACAAGGCGCAGCGTTCCGAGGAAGGTCTGCGTCTCCTGTCGTTCCCAATGGAAGTTTACGCCGATGGTGACGTCGTGCAAAGAGAACGAAGCGTTCTGCTGTTGCGGAATGAACGTCAGCTCGCGATATTGCGTACCGTTCCAAAGGATGGCTCCTTCGCTGAACTCCACCACCTGTTCGCCGTCAATAAGATTTCCCTTTGCCATATACGGGCCGTTAAGCGAGAAGGCTATCCTTGCTCCACTTACGATGCCTACGGATACGTTGGGCTGCTTTCCTGCGAAATGGTCGTTGGCAGAAGCATTTCCTGCCGCAATGGTGCGCAGCTTGTCGGCTATCTCGTCATAATCTGCCTTGGTAATGCCACACTCCTGTATGATGCTGACAGCCTCTTCCGGCGTGATTTGCTCGAAGTCGGTCTGACGTGGAGTAACGATGAAGCCCGACATATCGAGCGCTCCAGGGCTTACCAGACGCTGCTCCTCGCCTTCGGCAAAGTAACAGTCAGGGCGATGCTTGCGACGCGGGATTACCACCACCTGATAGTCGCTGCCGTCGCGCCATGCCACAATGTTCATCATCGGCTCCGTGTCGCCGCCGTGCATAGGCAGCGCAGAATATAGCACACGGAAGAGTTGTTCGCCAGCCGACTGGTCTGATGTGCATATGGCAAATACGGGTACGGCAAAACCGCGCACGCCTACAATGTCGCCATGTCCTTCCTTCTTGACAAGCACCTCGCAGTCGCGGCTCAGTCTGGGCCATTCAGTCTGCAAAGGCAGCATGCCGGAGCATATAGCCTGGAAGTGCATGTGGTCTGGTGCAGAAGCTCCACACTTCGGGCCGTTATAGAACACGGTCAGTGAGGGATATGCATTCAGCAGACGATAAATCTCGCCGTAGTTCAGTCCGATGCTCTGCGGACGATGTGCACGCAGAGGTATGGTGAAGTGCTGCGGCATGATGGGGAACGGATTGACAAGCAGCGTGAAGTTCTTGTCTACCTGCTTCTGCATCTGCTCCTTCGGGCGGTTATGCTCACAGAGGAAACACGGGCGCTTGGCTATTGTCTTCTTGTCGATGGCAGCACCGGTAGATACGATTCGTGCCGGATTGAACTGCACCTTCATCGTCTGCTCGCCACTTGCCAGTTCGCGTATCTTCACGTTGCGGAGGTCATGATAGTGCTCACGCACACTCTCCCACACCTCCAGCTGACGATTGAAGAAGCGTTGCAGCGAGTTGTCGGCAGAGATGTCTGCCTTGCCCTGTGAGAGCTGCTGGCGTGCCGACACCTCAAGCGTGCGCAAGCGGTCCTTATATAGGTTGTTGGCGTTCTGTCGTTCGATGCTGAGAGCAGAGTCGCTGTTGCCATCCCAGCGGCGGCAGAGATACAGCTCGTCGTAGATTCTGCCAATGCGATACTTGCGGCTGAAGGCAAGTCCGACAGCATAATCCTCGCCGTAGCTGGTGTTAGGGAACTGAATCTGGCGGAGTATTGGCGTAAAGAAAGCTCTTGGCGCTCCGAGTCCGTTGATGCGCAGGGCGTTGTTAGGTCCGTTATGGTCGGTCCACTCGGCATGGTCAATAAGTCCCGGCGGCAATGTCTCGAGCTTGAAGTTGCACATGCGGTACGATCCTACAATCATCGCCGCTCCCTGTTTATGGAATTCGTCCACGATGCGCTGCAATGTCTTGGGCGAGGAATAGAGGTCGTCGCTGTCGAGTTGTACGGCAAAACGACCGCAGCGCTGGTCTGTCGTGGCAACGTTCCAGCATCCTCCGATGCCGAGATCGGTACGTTCGGGGATGATATGCACGAGGCGCTGGTCCTTGGCAGCGATGTCGCTGAGAATCTGCGTGGTAGAGTCCGTGGAATGATTGTCCACGACGATGACGTTATACTTGAATGTGGTTTTCTGTTCAAGGGCTGAATGCACGGCGTCTGCAATGGTGCGCTCACGGTTGTAGACGGGTATGACGACTGTTGCCTCGCACGCGAAGTCCTGCTCGCTGAAGTCGGGCTTCAGGTAAGACGACGTGTCTACCGTTGCACCTATTTTCTCAAGATGTCGGGTAACCACCTGCTCCATCTCCACCTGCACTTCACGGTTGCGCGGATTGACATAGTCGAACTGTCGTTCTCCACTCTTTCTGTTGTCCGTCTCCACCTGAGTGTAGAGATATTCGTTAATGTGGAAGAGCGGTGCCTTTCTGCTTATGTAAAGGCGGAGGTCATAAAATCCTGCCCAGTTATATTCGGGGCGCTTGCTGGCTGCATAGGCGTGGAGCAGCGACGAGCGTATAAGGACCAGCTGTCCGAAGTCGAAGTCGTCACGAAGGCTACCCGTCTGATAGTCGATGGCGGGATGACGCTCCACCCCACTCTCCTTCTTCACGTAGCTGTCTGCATACACCAAGCCGGCACAACTGTCCGTAGCCACGCGCAGCATACGCTCCAATGCGTTCAGTCCGAGGTCCACGGGGGTGGTCTTCAGGCTTATGAGCACGTATTCGGCGTCGGTATGCTCCTCAATGGTGAGCATGGTCTTGGTGGAAAGAAGCGAGTCTACTGTTATCTTCGTACAGTCCGCTGGCAACATGGTATCAGAACTGCCGTTCTCCTCCGCACATTCTTGTGCATCGGTAACAAGAAGGTTTATATGCTGGATTGTCTTGCTTTCTCTGAGTGTCTGCAGCGTCTTGCCGAGCGTGTCAGCATCGCTGCACGGCAGAAAGCAGTCTATTTTCTCTCTCATATCATTTTCGGTTTGTTGTAAAGAGTGTTTAAGATACTGCAAATTTAGCGATTTTATTCTTCAATAAAGAAGAAAACTCCATATAAATAACAAGGTTAGTCTGCGCCGACAACGGATTTTATTGAACTTAACAAAGTTACATCTTAATATGTAACTAACAAAAAAATTGAGCGCAGTCAATCGACTGCGCTCAACCAACACAAAAACTAAACTAGACTTAACTAAGTTAATACAGGACTTTCACAAGCCCTGATATTATCGTTTGCAAATATAGCAATTCTTTTTCTGATATTTGCTTTTTATGCGATATTTTTTTCCACTTATGCTCGATTTTATTTAAAATCTATCATTCAATCTTCGATTTTAATGTTTTCTAACATAAGATAGTCCAGTATTGTCATAGCTGTCATCGCCTCCACTACGGGCACGGCTCTCGGCAGAACGCAGGGATCGTGGCGTCCGTGGGGGCAGAAAGTGGTGTCAACGCCTTGTCGGTCAACGGTGTGCTGAGGGGTGAGAATGGTGGCAACGGGCTTGAAAGCCGTTCTGAAGAAGATGTCTTCTCCGTTGCTTATTCCGCCCTGGATGCCTCCGCTGTGATTGGAGACGGTCGATACGGTGCCGTCGCCGTTGCTGCGGAAGACGTCGTTCTGCTGGCTTCCGCGTGACGTGACGCAGGCAAAGCCGTCGCCAATCTCGAAGCCCTTGGCGGCGTTGATGCTGAGCATGGCTCCACCGAGCATGGCATTCAGCTTGCCGAACTCAGGTTCGCCTACGCCTGGAGGACATCCCGTAACGACGCACGTGATGACGCCGCCGATGGTGTCGCCCGCCGCTTTCACCTCCATAATGAGGTCTTCCATCTGGCGTGCCTTAGCCTCATCGGGGCAGCGCACGTCGTTGATCTCTGCGAGCGAAAGGTCGTAACGGTGATAGTCAGCGTCAAGAGCCACGTCGCCCACCTGTGACGTATAGGCTGTGATGCGGATGCCGTGCTGGCGCAATACCAGCTTGGCAAGCGCTCCGCCCACACATCGGCTGATGGTGATACGCGCCGAAGTGCGTCCGCCACCCCGATGGTCGCGGATGCCATACTTCTGCTGATAGGTATAGTCGGCGTGCGACGGGCGGAAGATGTCGCGCATGTCGTCGTAGTCGGCGGAGCGTTGGTTGGTATTGCGGACAATGAAGCCTATGGGACATCCCGTAGACTTTCCCTCGAACACTCCGCTGAGCAGCTCCACACGGTCAGCCTCTGACCTTGAGGTCGTCAGCTTGCTCTGACCGGGCCGACGCCTGTCCAGCTCGCTCTGTATGAAGTCTGTGTCGATGACTATGCCGGGTGGCATGCCGTCGACCACTCCTCCCACGGCTGCTCCATGACTTTCGCCGAAGGTGGTAAGCGTAAATATGTTGCCGAACGTGTTGCGCATAAATCAGTTTTTGTTATTAATGGCAATGACCGCAACCGCCTTCACCGCAGTTGCCTTCGCCACAGCCGCCTTCACAACCACCCTCGCAGTTGCCGCCGCAATGTCCGCCGCAGCCACCGCCGTTGAGATGATTGAGCATGGTCTTTATCTCATCCTTTGTTGCCTCGCGGTTCTCGATGACGTATCCCTTGAAGTTGAGACACTTGCCAGCGAGCGGATGGTTGAGGTCAACAGTTACCTTGTCGCTTCCAATCTCGAGGATTGTGGCGATGAAGAAGTTGCCGTCCTCGTTCTTCAGAGGCACCTGTGCACCCTTGAAGATGTTCTTGCTGTCGAAATGTCCGTCTACGGAGAACATCTCCTTGTCGAGATTGAGCACACGCTCTGCCACGTGCTCGCCGAAAGCATGCTCCTTGTCCAGCTCGAAGTCGAACTTCTCGCCACGTGCGAGACCTTCCAGCTTCTCCTCAAGGGCGTCCAAAGCTGCGCCAAAACCGGTGATGAACACGAAGGGCTGTTCCTGTGAAGTTTCCTCTACGAGTGAGCGCTCTCCCTTGTCGTCGATGGCTAAGAGCTGATAATGTGCTGCAATGAGCTTGTTTGTCTTGTTTTCCATTATTTTATTTGTTGTTTTTGTTTTTTCTTGTTATTTAGAGCTATCTTTGCAAAGGTACTACATTTTTTCGTTACAAGATGAATATACTGTCAAGAATTAGGTTTTCCTTCGTATTATGTGCTGCTGCCATAGCGCCGTTGTTTGCCTCCACAAGCGACGACAACACCGCCTATTCCGCAGATGCAGCAGCGTCAAAACTGTCTTCTTCCCTGCGCAGATGGTTGCCGCGTCATAACGACCGCACGGCTTCGGCGCCACAGAACGACTTGAGGACGTGCGCATTCATAGAGAAGACCGACGGCGCCGACTCGGTGCTGCTCCGCAACGACTGCACCATACTTGCCGACTTCGGCGACATCGTCATTGCAGACGTTCCTCTCTCACGGGTCGGCAGCATCGCTTCGGACAGCCGCATCAAGCGCATTGAGGCGGAACAGGGCAACGTGCTCACTCTCGACTCGATGGCTCTGCATACCGACGCTGTGCCAATATACGAGGGCACAGGACTGCCGCAAGCCTATACGGGCAAGGACGTGGTGGTGGGGCTGATGGACGTAGGCTTCGACACGAGTCACCCAACATTCTATGACAGCGACATGAATCCGCGTGTGAAGCGGATGTGGGACCAGATTGGGTCGACTGGCGGCGGCAATGAGATGTACGTCGGGGCGGAATATACGGAGGAAGACTTCTGGCTTTATGGCAGATGTTCGTACGACTCGTCTGAGCAATATCACGGCACCCACACGCTTGGCATTGCTGCAGGCAACGGCGGAGGGACCAAATTCCGCGGTATGGCTCCAGAAAGCGACATCTGCCTTGTCTCAAACGCTGTGACGTCTGACGAGATGTACATCGAGGATAAGAATCTTTATAAGTATACACACGCCACGGACGCTTTGGGATTTAAGTATATCTTCGACTATGCCGACTCCGTCGGAAAGCCGTGCGTCATCTCGTTCAGCGAGGGTTCGAGGCAGACGCTGCATGACGACGACCGCCTCTATTATCGTGTGCTGGACCACCTGACCGGACCGGGACGCATCATCGTGGTGTCAGCGGGCAACGAGGGATTTCGCAATAATTATGTGGGCAAGCCGGCGGGACGCGCTTCGGCTGGCACGTTCATTAAGATATGGGGGCAACAGGTGGCGTTCTCCGTAACGGGAGAGAAAGGTTTCGCCCTGCGCACTATATTATATAATGTGGGAAACGACGCCAAAGCATCGGAAGGCGTGGACATCGCAGACAGCAAAGCCATGAAGGTTTTGTCGGCGGAAGACGTGGCTTCATGCAAGGATGCCATGCGACGCGACACAATAACCGTAGGAGAAAACACGTACATCCAGACCTCATACGCATATCGTTCGGCTTTCCATGAAGACCAATGGGCGATGGACGTTACGATAGACGGAACCGGGCACGTGGGCTACGACTATCCACTTTCGGTGGAACTGACGGGCGAAGGGTCGGCAGCGGAGATGTTTCTGATGAACGGCACGATGTGCGAAGACGACGCCAACCCCTACATAGCGGACGCAGACATCACGCACGGCATCCTCTCACCGGGAAGCGCTCCGGCGGTGATATGCGTCGGCGGCACAGCATGCCGCCCCGTATTCACCAACGCAGACGGCGAACGCATCGAACAGCCGTGGGGCGTAAACGGCGAGCGCGGCAACTACTCGTCCGTGGGACCTACCTTCGACGGACGCACGAAGCCTGACGTGATGGCGCCAGGAGCCAACGTAGTGTCTCTGATGAATCATGACTTTACGGACAACACCGACAATCCTAACGCGAAAGACCTCAAGTCATATACTGTGTATAAAGAGGACATAGACAACATCCATTACGAGTGGACGGCTCTTGGAGGCACGTCAATGTCAACCCCGGCTGTAGCGGGAATCATTGCTCTGTGGCTTCAAGCCAACCCTCATCTCACGCCTCAGGACGTACTCGGCGTGATGGAGCGCACCAGCCGTTCGTGCGGCGATTACGGCGAGAAGACGCCATGGTATTGCGGTTACGGAATGATTGACGCCTACAACGGACTGCTGGACGTATTGGGAATGACGAACATAGAGGGGCTGAGCCGCGAACAGTCGAACCGATGGGACGTACGTGTCACCACAGAACGCCACCTTATCATATACGACCGTACGCAGGAAGGCGGCAAGGCAAACGTGAAAGTGTTCGATACGACGGGCAGACTGTGTCGCACAATGACGTTCGCCACCGTCAACGCTCCTGAGGGAACGTATGCCGAAATAAGCCTCGCCGATATGCCGAAAGGCGTGTATGCCATACAGATAGACAGCGAGAAGCAACCCGGTTCGGCTCTGATAAGGCTTTAAAGGGAGAAGAAATGAAGGGAAAGTTTTAGCAGGCTGCATTAAAAAAAACGTATTTATATACTTTGTTATTGAGTTTTTTGTTACTTTTGCAGCGAAATAATAGAACATATGACCACAATGAGGGTCATAAAGAACACTAAAAGTAAGTAGTATGAAAAAGCTTAAGTACTTAGTAATGGCTGCGATTGCAGCCGTCGTTTTCGCATGCGGCACCACCCGCACCGTGCCTATCACGGGTCGTAAACAGAACATCCTTGTAAGCGACGAGCAGGTTCTCTCGCTGAGCAATCAGGAGTACACCAACTACATGAAGTCGGCTAAGCTGTCCACCAACTCTGCCAACACCGCTATGGTGAAGCGCGTGGGTCAGCGTCTTGCCACCGCTGTGGAGACTTATCTCAACGAGCACGGCATGGCTGCCGACGCAAAGGAATATAGCTGGGAGCTTAATCTTGTTCAGGACAAGTCAGTGAACGCCTTCTGTATGCCTGGCGGAAAGATTGTCGTTTACGAAGGACTGCTCCCCATTACGCAGGACGAGGCTTCGCTCGCCATTGTCCTCGGACATGAGATTGCGCACGCTGTGGCAAAGCATTCTGCCGAGCAGATGAGCAAGCAGATAAAGAACCAGTATGGCACGCAGATTCTGGGTCAGGTGCTTAACGCCGCCGGAGTAAGCTCAAGCACCACGCAGCTGGCACAGATCATAGCACAGAAGGGTCTGCAGTTCCGCAGCCTGAAGTATTCTCGCGATAACGAGAGCGAGGCTGACCACATGGGACTGATTTTCGCAGCCATGGCAGGTTACGACCCCAACGTAGCCGTTACGTTCTGGCAGCGCATGGCGCAGGCCACCGGCAGCAACAACCAAAGCGACATCTTCAGCGACCACCCGTCTGACGCAAAGCGCATCGCCGCCATCAAGCAGGAACTGCCCGAAGCACTGACTTACTATAAGCCGGTGAAGACCACGACAACAACTAAGAAGACCACTACGTCCACCAAGAAGAAGACAAGGACAACGTCAAAGAAGAAGACCACAAAGACAAGAAGAAAGTAAAGCTATCCGCATCCTTTAATATAAGTGAGGGTGTGTCAGAAGTAAGATATTCTACAAAATTCAACATCTTGCTTCTGACACACCCTCATTCTGTTATATAGGTTTCTATTTCCCTAACGTTTTAGAAATAGAAATTCATTGCTAAATTGCCACCGAACTGTCCAGTCTTGAGCTTGAAATTTGAATACTCCACACGTGAATAGTTGTTTTCATCATTATCAGAATTATCATACGTTCCCTTTGTCCATGTCTTGCAAATGCCGAGATCAACAGTTGCTGAAAGTGAGATATTGCGAGCCACGAAATACTCAACGCCTACATTCGCCAACAAACCAAGCGTATGTGCCGGATGTCCGTTATAAACTGTGACATCGTTTACCTTGTCATCATTGCGGGTGTAATTAGCATTTGAGTAGCAGTAGGCTAAGTTAAGACCGAGCACCGGCTGCAAACGCTTGCCAGGACGCAACAGTTTCTGTGCTCCGACGAGCACCATAAAGTTGTGTGAAGCATTTGTCTCTACAGAAGTCTTCTCTTCAAGGTCAGAAAAATCGTTATACTCATGCTTCTTCTTTGATTCGTTATTGAAACCAAGACCGAGAGTAAGAGCGAGGTCGTCCTCCAGCATATACTTGCCACTGATGGTAGCACCGTTGAAAAGATCAGAACCTAAGCCTTTAAAACCATCGAATTTCTGATCGCTTGTTCCATTGAACATGTTGCCAACGAAATTAATAACGGGGTCAGCACCGAACGAAATGGCAAAACCACCCTTAGTAGCACCATAATACGTTTCAGACGCTTTTCGTGCACAAACTGTAGAGCTAACAAAAACTCCTAATGCCAATGTTAATAATAACTTTTTCATAAAGTTTAATAAACTAATTTTAAATATATAAAAAATTAACGGTTGCAAAATTACGAAAAAACTATAATACAAAAAAGGATTTTGGCGTAAATATAATAACATTTTAGCAAAGACTACGTAAAAAGCATGCCATACACCTATGCAAATATCGTACAAAGAGTAAAAACATGTTACAAATAAAAAGTTGAAAATAGAGATTTACGGTGCGGTTTTTATTGTGTTTTGCGATGATAACTACACCCCACATTGACAATACAGCCTCTTTTACACTCCAATACTTCTACTATTGGAGTGTAAAAGAGGCTGTATTGTAAGATAACAGAGGCTGTGATGAGGTGCTAAAGTGGCTCTTTAGCCGTATCAAGAAGCTTGTTTATGCTTTAAACTTTTGGGCGTTCAGTCCACAAGCCTCGCAACTCACTGATTATAAACATTATAAACCAAAGCGCTCAAAACTCGAGAATTTCGCACCGAAGATTTTGTTGTGCGCTCAACTCGCAGTATTGAGCATCAGAAATGCAAATATCGTGTCACTCAGAAGCTGCATTCTCCTATTTCTTCAGCATATCCGCAATGGATTTTCCGGAGGACTTTTCCATTTCATTAGCGGCTATATCCGTGAACTTCGTGGCAAATACTTCCTTTTTCATCGCCTTGTTCACCACCCACATTATCTTGCCGATGTGCATGTCGCGCTCATACTGCGACGCCGCCTCATAGTTATTTAGCGGGAACTGACTGAGCAGATAAAAGCTCAGGCAGTCAGGTACGATGTACGAACGGGTCATCTGGCTGCGTTGGTGTTCGCTGTAGAAGCGGCGGTAAACGGCAAAGTCTTCACCTAAATACTTGTCCAAAGAGATGCCTATACTGTTGTTTCCGATTATCACGCTCTGGTCGAGAGCGCCAATCTGGGAGTAGACCACGGGGATGTTCAAGCCTGGAATCATCTTCTGAAGGCGCTTGAAGGCATCGCTCATCTGCTTGTTTATGTCGGACATATTGGCGTACTGTGCCTCCGCTTCGGCTATGATGGCCTGAAGAGTGGTGTCCTGATAGAAACTGAGAAACTTGGAATTGATTTCCGGATCATTCACTTCGCCAATCTTCAGCACGTCCTCAATCAAGGTGCGCGTCTCCATCGCATATTCGATGTTCATCTGCTGAAGAGCGGAAAAGTCGCCCGTTGTGAGATAACGACTTTGCAGACGGTCGTAACGTTGCACTTCCACCAACGTCTGACGACTGTCGTCACCATATTGCTTCAACTTGAGTTCACATGCTGTCGAAGCCAATAATACGATGCTTATTATTATGATATATATTTTTCTCACTACGGTTATGCCCAAATATCATTTCTTTTCTTGCTCTGCGAAGGCGCACAGAGAAGCGTTTTAGTATTTTCAAATGCAAAAATACTAAAAAAGTTTTTAACAAACAAGCAAATCAGCTAAAAAAGTTAAACGACAAGCCTATTCTTGTCGTTTAACCTTTAAAATATCAAAAAAAATGCGTATTATTTCGCTTTTCTCAAATATTTATACATGCGATTGCCCTTGACATAATACTGCCAAAGGATGGAGTAAGAGGCTCTTGGCAGCAGGTCAGCCACCTCGGGGTCGGTCCTGTCAATGCGCGAAGCCTGTATTCGGCGACGGTCTTCGGCAAAGTCGGCACGCCAAGCCTTGTATGCCTTGCGACCACGTATCACCGCACGGAATTCGCCCCAGTTGCGGTCAAGCAGCAATGACTTGAAGGCTGCCACATAGTCCAGCCAGAAACGCATGCGCATCACGTGGTGGAGGTCTTTCTCTGGCAGGTTCTTATAGAGCATGGTGAGGTTGTTGCGGAAGTTGAGGAAGGTCTTCATGGGATTTCCTTTTGGCAATGTGCCGCCGCCGACATGATAGACATGGCTTTGCGGCACGCAGAAGATACGCCTTCCGAGGTTGTAGAGTCGCCAGCAGAGGTCAATCTCCTCGTTGTGTGCAAAGAAGCGCTCGTCGAATCCGCCAACTCTCCAGAAGTCGTCACGACGTATCATCAGGCAGGCCCCGGTCGCCCAAAGCACCTCCACAATGTCGTCGTACTGTCCCTCGTCTTTCTCCACGGTCTCGAAAACGCGACCACGGCAGTAGGGATAGCCATAACGGTCGATGTAGCCTCCGCTTGCTCCTGCGTACTCGAAGTGGTCACGGGTGTGCTCAGCCAGAAGCTTCGGCTGGCATGCTGCCGCTTCGGGATGGGCGTCCATGAAGTCGACGAGCGGACTAAGCCAGTTCTCCCCCACTTCCACATCGCTGTTGAGAAGCATATAATAAGGTGTGCTCACTTGCTCTAATGCATGGTTATATCCGCCTGCAAAGCCATAGTTGCGGTCGAGCACGATAATGCGCACTTCCGGAAACTCACTCTTCAGTATCTCTATTGAGTTGTCCGATGAGGCATTGTCCGCCACCACTATCTCGGCTATGTCCGCGGAATGCGCCACCACCGTAGGCAGAAACCGGCGCAGCATAGCCGCACCGTTCCAGTTGAGGATTACTATCGATACTTTCTTCATTGTCTTTATTGTTCCTTTCAGAGACTCTGGCTGTTACAGCAATGATGCTTTCAGCGCCGACTTGTCATGATTGAAGTCGCCAAGACGTACGCGCAGCAGCTGATTGTCATACTCTTCCTTCGCAAACTGCGGCGCCAGCTCAACACGGATATAATTGCGTGTGAAGCCGTGCATGGCCTTTCCGCGTGTGGCTTTCTCGAAGAGTACTTCCTGTTCCGTGCCGATATACTTCTCATAGAAGCGGATGCGCTTCTCCTCGCTGAGGTCGAGCAGCTGCTTGCTGCGCTGTTTTTTGTCAGCGTCTGCCACTATGTAAGGGATGCGAAGGGCTGCGGTTCCGGGACGTTCGCTGTACGGGAATACGTGCAGCTGGGTGACGTCCATGGCCGTAAGGAAGCTGAGACACTCCTCGAAGCACTCCTCTGTCTCTCCACGACAACCCACCATAACGTCCACGCCGATGAAGGCATCGGGCATGCGGCTCTTAATGAGTTCTATCTTGTGAGCGAAAAGCTGCTTGTCATAACGGCGATGCATCAGTCGGAGCACCTCATCGCTGCCGCTCTGGAGCGGAATATGGAAGTGGGGCATAAAGGCACGGCTCTGTGCACAGAAGTCGATAAGCTCGTCAGAGAGCAGGTCTGGCTCCATGCTGCTGATGCGATAACGCTCGATGCCCTCCACGCCGTCAAGGGCTTTCACCAGGTCGAGGAAGCTCTCGCCGGTGGTCTTGCCGAAGTCGCCGATGTTAACGCCAGTGAGCACAATCTCCTTTCCTCCCTCTTCAGCCGCCTGACGCGCCTGGCTGACAAGGGAAGCGATGGTGGGATTGCGTGAGTTGCCACGTGCATAAGGAATGGTGCAGTACGTGCAGTAGTAGTCGCAGCCGTCCTGTACCTTGAGAAAATAGCGTGTGCGGTTGCCGCGCGAGCACGACGGGGCGAACGATTTTATCTGCTTAGTGCGTACGGAATGATACTGATGTAAGGCTCCGTCTGCCGTTTCTGTGCCCGCTTCCTGTTCGGCAGCGGTCTCCTTTGCAGTCCAAGCGTCGCTCAAGAACTGCACGAGGTCTGCCTTCTCGTTGGATCCGAGCACGAGGTCGACGCCCTCAATACGGCTGACCGCCTCCGACTCCAGCTGTGCGTAACATCCTGTCACCACCATAAACGCGCCCGGATTCTGCCTGACCATACGATGAATGGCCTGTCGGCACTTATGGTCGGCCACCTCTGTCACGGAGCAAGTGTTGATGAGGCAGATGTCTGCCTGTTCGCCTTCCTCCGCCTGTCGTACGCCAAGCTCAGAAAGCATCTTGCCAAACGTGGATGTTTCCGAGAAGTTAAGCTTGCAGCCCAACGTATAGTAGGCAGCCTTCTTATTCTGAAAAACTGATGTATTTATCATCTTTACCTTTTATATACCTTATTATATATATTATATAGAGGCGGCGGACAGACACATCCCGTCCGCAACCAGAATACAAAGTTACGTAAATTTCCTCATTAACATCCCCATTACAACCTGTTTTCGCCACAAACGTGTTGTTTTTCGTGCTCATGTAGGTTTTTTCCTGTAGCTCTAAAGAGCTTGTTTGCACGCGCACAAAAGTGTTAAAAACAGCATAAAAAAGGGTAAAGAAAGATGTAATGAAAAGATTAACATTTATTCACAGTTTGTATCTTATTGATATTCAATGTTTTCTGAGTGGGTTACAAAAAAGGCAAAAAAAAATCCTTAAAAGATTAACGCCGTATCAAAAAAATATATACCTTTGCAATGTTTTAATAAACAAATGATTGTTTTACAGATTTAAAAAGCAAAGAAAAAATGAAGAAATTGGTTTTAATGTTCGTAGCTATCGCAGCTATCTCTTTCGCATCATGTGGTAACAAGACTGCAGCTCCTGCTGCTAACGCTGACAGCGATACCGTACAGGTAGAGGATACAACAGCTGCTACTGATACAACAGCTGCTACTGACTCAGTTGCTCAGTAATTCGATAGTTCGAACAAAAAAATGAGAGATTAACCGCTGGTCCGATAGGGCCGGCGGTTTTTCGTTTTTATATATAACCGACTTTTCGTTTAACACAACCTATGTATGAAAAACATCTTACATATTCTCGCCACCACATCTTTATGCACTCTGCTGCCAGTTTCGTCAGCCACTTGCAGCCAGCCACGGCATGACAATAACAGACAAACCGTTGCCGTAAATGCGCAGCAACATGCCAATACACGCTCTGTCAGCATGCCGAAGGCTGCCAATAAGCCAGCATTACGCATACTTGAGGAATGGCAGGTAGGCAAAGAGGTGTCGGCTGAGGTCGTGAGAAAGTACGGCACGGACCGCTGCTTCGCCTCCATGCCCATAAGTGACGCAGTGTTCAGCAGGATTTACGGCAAGTCATACAAGAAGGACTGCCGCGTCCTACGCTCCTCGCTGCGCTACCTTCATCTCCTGCATTACACAGAGGACGGACGCATTAACTTGGGTGAAATGATTTGCCATAAGGACGTAGCCGAAGACCTTACGGACATTTTCCGTAAGCTATTCGAGGCGAAATATCCCATTGAGAACATGCAGCTAATCGACAATTACGGAGCTGACGACATACGGTCTATGGAGCATAACAACACCACTTGCTTCAACTACCGCACCGTAGCAGGATCGAAGAAGCTTTCCAACCACAGTCTCGGCAAAGCCGTTGACATCAATCCGCTCTACAATCCCTACATAAAGCGCCGCAAGGACGGCACGTATAAGGTCAGCCCCGAAAAGGGCAGACAGTATGCTGACCGCACCAAGACATTCAAATACAAGATTGACCGTAACGACCTTGCATACCGTCTCTTCAAGCAACACGGCTTCAGATGGGGTGGCGACTATCGTTCGCTGAAGGATTATCAGCATTTCGAAAAGGAAGACTAAAACAACTTTTTTTTGACATACTGATAGCAATAAATTAAAGATACAGACACAATTTAGCAGTTTTATTTGTAACTTCGTACCGATTTTCAGCATAACAAGCCTATAATCAATAGAATAAACTAATAATATGAAGAAAAATTTACGTACTGCCTCTCTCTGTGTACACGGAGGATATGAGGCAAAGAACGGTGAGCCTATCGAGCCGCCTATCATCCAGAGCACCACATTCAAGTATGACAACTCTGAGGAGATGGCGATGCTCTTCGACCTCAAGAAGGAGGGTTATTTCTATACTCGCCTGCAGAACCCCACCAATGACGTAGTGGCGCAGAAGATTGCGCAGCTTGAGGGTGGCGTGGGTGCAGTACTGACAAGCAGCGGACAGGCTGCCAACTTCTACGCTGTGTTTAACATCTGCGAGGCTGGCGACCATATCGTGACAAGCAATGAGATTTACGGCGGAACGTTCAATCTGTTCGGAGTTACGCTCAAGAAGCTTGGCATCGAGTGTACGTTCGTCAATCCTAACGACTCTGAGGAGGAGATTCAGAAGGCTTTCCGTCCTAATACGAAGGTTGTTTTCGGCGAGACAATCAGCAATCCCGGCTGTGCCGTACTCGACATCGAGAAGTTTGCACGCATCGCTCATAAGAACGGTGTGCCTCTTATCGTGGATAATACCTTCGCCACACCGGTGAACTGCCGCCCGTTCGAGTGGGGAGCTGACATCGTAACGCACAGCACCACTAAATATATGGACGGTACAGCAAGCCAAGTGGGCGGCTGCGTGGTGGACAGCGGCAACTTTGACTGGCTCGCACATGCCGAAAAGTTCCCCGGTCTATGCACTCCCGACGACAGCTATCACGGACTTACTTACGCCAAGAAGTTCGGCAAGATGGGCTACATCACCAAGCTGGTGGCTCAGCTGATGCGCGACCTCGGCTCCATCCCCGCACCGATGAACTCGTTCATCCTCAATCTCGGTCTGCAGTCGCTCCACCTCCGTATGAAGCAGCATTGCGCCAACGCTCAGCGTGTGGCAGAATTCCTGAAGGCTGATTCGCGCGTGGCATGGGTTCACTACAGCGGACTGGAGGGCGACCAATATTATGAGCTTGCCAAGAAATACCTGCCTAACGGATCTTGCGGCGTGATTGCCTTCGGACTGAAGGGCGACCGCGACGTTGCCATCCGCTTCATGGACTCGCTCGACATGATTAACATCGTCACACATGTGGCTGACGCCCGCACCTGCGTGCTCCATCCCGCAAGCCACACTCACCGCCAGCTCTCCGAAGAGCAGTTGCGTGAGGCAGGCGTTGCTCCCGATCTTATCCGTCTCTCTGTAGGCATTGAGGACGTTGAGGACATACTCGACGACATCCGTCAGGCTTTGGACAAAGCCGGAGTGTAACGGACGGCATACGCCATCCGAATTAGAATTTTTGAATAGAATGCACACCTTCACGCTAAGGTCCTGCATATATAATAAAAAAGGAGTTTTGAATCCCTTGTATTAAAGAATTCAAAACTCCTAATTCTTAAATTACTAAACTAAGAACAAATCCTTATTCCTAACTCGTAATTCCTAAATCCTATTTAATCTTATACATTCTGAACGACTTTGCTGGGAGCTTGTCGTTGAGAACCGTCATGTTCTTCTTGCTTTCGCAAGTGGCAGTAGTCTCCACGGGACGAATCAGATTGGGGTTGTCGAGAGTGTTCTCGGCATCCATATTGTCGCTCTGAAGAGTTGTGGCAGTAGCCGAACGCGAGCCCTTCAGACCGTTAAGATTGAGCGTAACGTCCTGAGCCTTGTCAGAAGTGTTAGCCACCTTCACGATTATCTCGCCCTTCTTCTTGTCCACCACTGCGCTGGCAAAGAGTCCGTCCTGACCTTCCTGACCAGCCACCGACTTGCCGTTCATGGTGAGAGGCAGTACGTTGGTGCCCTTGTTGCAGGCATACATCTGCTGAACGTAGTAGCTGACGCTCTTGAACATGCGTGTGTTGTCATACCAGATCATGTCGGGACGCCACTGCCATCCGTCAACGTGGGCGAACAGCGGAGCGTATGTAGCCATGTCCACAACGTCAGCGTTGCGCTCAAGGTCGGTCATGAAAGCAGCCTCGTAGAGCGAAGTCTCGAAGTGATTCCATTTCTTTCCCTTTCCGTGGCAGGCATATTCGCCGGCGAACACCTTCGGACCCTTGCGGTCATAGCCCTCATAGCGCAGACCGTGAGAGAGGAACCAATGCTCGTCGCGATAGAAATGCTCGTCCACGAGGTCCGCCTTCAGCTCCTTCATTGCCTTCCATCCCTTCTCAAACATCTCGCCTTCAGAGTCGGGACCCGATGTACCGATAAGCTTGATGTTGGGATACTTCGCCTTGATGGCTTTAACGAAGGGGCGCAGACGCTCATAGTAGAGGTCGTCCCACTGCTCGTTGCCGACAGCGAGGAACTTGAGGTTGAACGGTGCGGGATGTCCCATCTCCGCACGCTTCTTGCCCCATGTGGTATTGACGTCGCCGTTGGCAAACTCGATGAGGTCCAAACAGTCCTGAATGTAGGGCTGAAGATCCTTCACAGCCACGTGAGCTGATGGGTCGTTTTGGTTCTGGAACTGGCAAGCCATACCCACGTTGAGCACGGGCAGAGGCTCAGCACCGATGTCCTCGGAAAGGAGAAAATACTCATAGAAGCCCAGTCCGTAACTCTGATAATAGTCAGGGAAGAGGCGATAATTGAACGTTGAGAGCCAACGGTTGCCGTTCAGCGGACGGTTCTCCACCGGTCCGATGGAGTTCTTCCATTGATAGCGCTGGTCCAACGACGAACCCTCGACGATGCAACCGCCCGGGAAGCGGAATACGCCGGGATGAAGGTCGTAGAGAGCCTGAGCAAGGTCGCGGCGCATACCGTTCTCGCGGTCTTTGAACGTGTGCTTCGGGAAGAGGCTCACGTGCTCCAGAGCCACGCCGTTCTTGCCCTTCAGCAAGAGTCGGAGATTGGCTTTCTGCACGGTCTTGGGCGACTTAAGTATGAGTTCATACTTCTTCCATTCGTTGCCGCTGACCTTCAGTTCGGCAGTGGCAAATTCCTGGTGCTCCTCCATAGTGCTCTCGTCCACAAGCGACACCTCCACGTTGGCGTCGCCGCTTACAGTCTTAGCCCAAACTGTGAAGCGATATTCCTCGTCCTTATCGATGCCGATGCCGAAGTAGCCTTCGTTCTGCAGACCGGTAGCCGTATCGTTATGGCCGGAATAGTTGAGCACCACGTAATGAGGACAACGCTCGAAGGGTCCGTCGTTCTTCACTTCGAACTTGCCGAAAGCCTTCCAGCCCATAAGAGCATCAGGAAATTCGAACGAGCGGTTCTTCACCAGCTCGCCGTACAGTCCGCCGTCGGCAGCATAATTGATATCTTCGAAGAAGATGCCGTACATGGTAGGCTGCACCGCCGCCCCCACCTTCTTGGTGTTCACGTCGAAAGTGTGGGGCTGAGCGTATGCTCCAAGCAGCGACGAAGCAGCTATGATGCACGACAGGAGTCGTTTCTTGTTCATATATTAATGTAAGGTTATCGAACTATCTATAGTTCAGTAAGTTTAAAGCATTTCCTTCACCTGCTTGTATACATTCTCTGCGGTGAAGCCGAGTCTCTCGTCCAGAACCTTGTAGGGAGCAGAGAAGCCGAAGCTCTCCATACCCCAGATCTTGCCGTTGTCGCCTACGAGACCCTCAAGGTTGACAGGCAGACCAGCTGTGAGACCGAACTTCTTGGCGTCCTTCGGCAGCACGCTCTCCTGATATTCCTTGCTCTGACGACGGAAGAGTCCCTCAGACGGAACGCTCACGATGCGAACCTTTACGCCGTCCTTGCGAAGAAGGGCAGCACCACCGACGAGAGTGGATACCTCCGAACCGGAAGCAAGCAGAATGACGTCGTAGTCTGCATCCGAACATGCCACTACGTAAGCACCCTTGCGAGCTTGCTCGTAGTCGTTGCCCTCGGGAAGGCTCTCGATGTTCTGACGAGAGAGAACCATAGCGGTAGGTGTAGACATGTTCTCCATTGCCATAGCCCAGCAGACGGTTGTCTCCTCGGCATCAGCCGGACGGAAGACGCGGACAGAATCCTCACCCTTGTGGTTCTTGAGCTTCTCCATGAGGCGGATCTGAGCTTCCTGCTCCACCGGCTCGTGTGTAGGTCCGTCCTCACCGACGCGGAATGCGTCGTGAGTCCAGATAAACTTCACGGGAACACCCATAAGTGCAGCCATGCGGACAGCCGGCTTCATATAGTCAGAGAATACGAAGAAGGTGCCACATGCCGGCACTACACCTCCGTGCAGATACATACCGATGCACATGCAAGCCATTGTCAGCTCCGAAACGCCAGCCTGGAAGAAGGCTCCGCTGAAGTCGTCCTTTGTAAGGTCGTGTGTCTTCTTGAGGAAGCCGTCGGTCTTGTCTGAGTTGGAGAGGTCGGCTGAAGAGCAAACCATGTTGGGTACCTGCTCTGCCAGTACGCCGAGGCAAGCTGCTGAAGCGGCACGTGTGGCTGAGCCCGGCTTCTGCTGAACAGCTGTCCAGTCCACCTTGGGAGCGTTGCCGCTGAACCATTCCTTCAGCTGTGCTGCCTTCTCAGGATTGGCAGCAGCCCATTCTGCCTCGTTCTTGCGACGTGCAGCCACGATGGTCTTCAGCTCTTCGCGACGGTTGGCATAGAGCTGCTGAACCTCCGGGAAGATAACGAAAGGATTCTCAGGGTCGCCACCAAGATGCTTGATGGTGTTCTCATACGACTTGCCACCGAGAGGAGCACCGTGAGTCTTGATGCTGTGCTCGTAGCTTGAACCGTCCTCCTTCAATGCGCCCTTACCCATGATGGTGCGACCGATGATGAGCGTAGGACGCTTCTCTTCAGTCTGAGCCTCTACGAGAGCCTTGCGTATTTCGTCGGGATCGTTGCCGTTGATGGTTGTTACCTTCCAGCCCCAAGCCTCATACTTGGCAGCTGTGTCTTCCTTCATCACGACGTTACACTCTGTTGAAAGCTGAATCTCGTTAGAGTCGTAGAACATGATGAGGTTGTTGAGGCCGAGTACGCCAGCCAGACGACCGACACCCTGAGAGATTTCCTCCTCTACGCCACCGTCAGAGATGTAAGCGTAAATCTTGTGCTGCATCGGAGTCTTGCCGAGGCGAGCCTCAAGGAACTTCTCTGCAACGGCAGCACCTGCTGCGAAGGCATGACCCTGACCGAGCGGACCTGACGAGTTCTCGATGCCACGAACGATGTCGCGTTCGGGATGACCCGGTGTGGGCGAACCCCACTGACGAAACTCCTTCAGCTCGTCGAGAGTGAACTTGCCCTGCATGGCAAGAGCCGAATAGAGCATGGCTGACATGTGACCCGGATCAAGATAGAAGCGGTCGCGACCGGTCCATTCAGGATCCTCAGGGTCGTAAACCATGAATTCTGAGAAGAGCACGTTGATGAAGTCGGCACCGCCCATTGCTCCACCCGGGTGACCAGAATTGGCTTTCTCCACCATTGATGCAGCCAGTATGCGGATGTTGTCGGCTGCTCTATACATAAGTTGTTTTGAGTTCATCTTATTGTTGTTATTTTTTGTTTGCTACAGCCGCCTGCTCGATGGCAAGACCAGCCTTATAGCTTTCTATATATGTGTCGAATCCAGCTACTTCCTCAGCAGTTGGTGCAATCTCGACACCCTTGTTGCCTGCGAATACGTGCTTGTCCAGATAGTCGGCGAGCGATTCGTTGTCCTTATTATTAACCATGTATCCGGCGAGCAGGGCTATACCCCATGCTCCACCTTCTCCTGCTGTCTCCATTACGGAGATGGGCGAGTTGATGGCGGCAGCAAGGATGCGCTGACCTACGCCCGGAGTCTTGAACAGACCACCGTGACCGGTGATGCGGTCCACCTCCACATGCTCGTCCTTGAAGAGCACGTCGTTGCCTATCTTCAGCACGGCTACGGCTGCATAGAGGTTGGTGCGGATGAAGTTGGCGAGGTTAAACTTGTCGCCCGCTGTGCGTACGAACATCGGGCGACCTTCCTGCAGTCCTGTGATAGGCTCGCCAGAGAAATAGTTGTATGCGATGAGTCCGCCGCAGTCGGTGTCGCCTTCGAGAGCGTGATTGTAGAGCTTTGAGAACACGTCGCCCATATTTACGTCCACGCCGAGCAGGTTGGCATATTCCTTGAACAGCGATACCCATGCGTTGAGGTCTGACGTACAGTTGTTGCAATGTACCATAGCAACGGGGCTTCCACAAGGAGTGGTAACCATGTCGATGGCCTCGTAAGGACGGCTAAGTGCCTTTTCGAGCACAATCATCGAGAACGATGATGTACCAGCCGATACGTTACCGGTGCGCTTGCGGACAGCGTTGGTTGCCACCATGCCGGTGCCAGCGTCGCCTTCCGGCGGACAGAGCGGAGCGCCAGCCTGCAGATTGCCAGACGGGTCGAGGAGTTTTGCGCCCTCCTCGGTCAGGTTGCCTGCGTTCTCACCAGCAAGGAGCACCTTGGGAAGGATGTCCAGAATCTTCCATCCGAGGTCCTTTGATGCGATGAGGTTGTCAAACTTCTCCACCATTGTGGCGTCATAGTCGTTCGTTGTGGAGTCGATGGGGAGCATGCCTGAAGCGTCGCCGATGCCGAGCACACGCTTACCGGTAAGCTTCCAGTGGACATATCCTGCGAGAATGGTGAGGAAATTGATGTCCTTCACGTGCGACTCGCCGTCGATGATGGCTTCATACACGTGAGAAATGCTCCAGCGGAGAGGAATGTTAAAGTTGAAGAGCTTCGAAAGCTCGGCTGCTGCTTTGCCCGTATTGGTGTTACGCCATGTACGGAACGGCACCAGAATCTTCTCGTCCTTGCCGAAAGCCATGTAGCCGTGCATCATGGCGCTGATGCCGATGCCAGCAAGTTCGGTTTTCTCTTCATCGTACTGCTCCTTAACGTTCTTGCGAAGGTCAGCGTAGCAGTCCTGTAGTCCGTTCCAGATGTCGTCGATGCTGTAAGTCCATATCTTGCCCTCGTAGCGGTTTTCCCACTCGTGCGCACCCTGTGCTATCGGAGCGTTATGCTCGTCAATAAGCACAGCCTTGATGCGTGTGGAGCCAAACTCGATGCCGAGGATTTCGCAGAAGTCCTCCCAGTACTCAGCTGTGATGTCGTAAGAGAATGCGCTGTGGTGTGTACCGCCGGCGAGAATCCATGCGCCTGCGCCAACCTCGAATGAAGGCTGCGGAACCCAGAGAGCTGAAGCAACGGGGAGCTTAGGCATTTCCTTCGGCTCGATGCACTCCACTTCGCTTGCGATAAGACGGAAACGGTTGCCGAGGTCTACTACTGTGGCCTTAACGCCCTTGCCTGTCTTTGATGTGAAGACGAGACGAGCGGTCTGCGACTTGCGGATGCCGATGCCGAGGAAGTGAACCTCAAGCTTTGGCTTGTCTGTAGCGATAAGCGGGCAAACCTCGAGCATGTGGCTCTGGAGGCTTGATGTGCGGTCCTCAGCGAAGTTGAGCAATCTCAGCCTTTGCTGCGTTCTTCACCTTCTCCCAATACACTTCCTCACCAGACTCGTCAATCTTGATGGTGTATTCCTTCTTGTATTCCTCAACGAGAGCGTCAGCCTCTGCGTCTGTCACCTTCTTGAAGTAGTCCAGTAGCCTACAACCACCTTTCTCGGAACACGCATACGTGTGCAGATGTGTCCGAACTCGATGTCGCCGTGAGCCGACTGGTTGAGGTTCATGAAGTCCATATCTATAGTCTCCCAAGGGAGTTCTGCATTATACTGTGTATGGAAGTGGAGGAGCGGCTTCTTGAGAGCCTGCAGACCCTTAATCCACATCTTGGCAGGTGAGAAGGTGTGCATCCATGTGATGATACCGACGCACTTCTCGTCGTTGTTGGCAGCCTTCATCACGGTTGATGCCTGACACGTTACCCCATGTGAATATCACGAGGTTGTGCTTCACCAAGTCAAGATTGGCTTTAAACACTTTTTCTTTGAGTGCGCTTAAATCTTTCATTTCTCTATGTAATGATTTGATTCTTTTTTACAGTTTAAAGTTCGGCTCTTCGTTGTAAGCCTTTTTGTTAAAGCGATACAGATAAGCACCGCGTTTGGATGTGAGTTTGTCGATGTGGTCGGTCTTCTCAATGAAGTCCATCTCCTTGATGCGCTTGCGGAAGTTACGCTTGTCCACTTCCTCACCGTTCACGGCCTCGTAGACCTTCTGGAGTTGCGAGAGGGTGAATAGTTCGGGCAGAAGATTGAAACCTATCGGCTCGTGCGAAATCTTCTCCTGCATCATGCGACGCGCCTTGAGCACCATCTTGCGATGGTCGGAGAACATCTCGGGCAGTTGCTCGATGTTCACCCATGCCACATCGTGCTCCTGCTGCTGTGCCTGATCGTAGTCAGCCACATTTATCATCGAGTAATAGGCTATGGACACCACCCTGTTGCCTGGGTCGCGGCCTACATCGCCAAATGCCCCTACCTGCTTCATATATAGGTCTTTCAGTCCGGTCAATCCGTAGAGCACGCGCTTTGCGGCATCGTCCACACTTTCATTCTCGCCGACGAAACCACCGTACAGCGACCATTCGCCACAACCAGGATTCATCTTACGCTTGCCCATAAGGACTCGCAGTTCGCCCTCGTCGAAACCAAAGACTATACAGTCAACTGCCACAAACAGCTTGTCGTGTTCGTTATAGAAATTTTCCATAATCAATATATTTTTTTAGATAGGGTTACTTTTAGTTCGTTTTTTTGTTATTGATGGGGTGTTGGGGTATGGGTGTTATTACCAGAAATACCAGTAGAATGCGCTGCACAGACCAACTACGAGCAATGTGCCGACGATATTCCATAAGTTTCAGCTTGAGCGGATCATCTTGCGATAGTCAGTTGTGAAGGTGATGTCCAGCGTATTGTTGCTCAACACCTTATACGTGGTATGTGCCGTAACGGTTCCGGGGAAGTTGTTGTCGCCGTCGGGAGATACGATGGTGAGGATGAGTGTCGAGTCGTTAGGCTGCTTGGCATCGTAAACCTGATACATCCAACCTGAAGGACCGCCGTGGAGACAATGTCCGAAGTTGTTCTGAGGCAGCTGGTATGTCTTGCCAGCAACCGTGAGCTTGCCGCCGCCGATGCGGTTGGCGTAACGTCCTACAGACGAGCCGAAGTCGCTCGGGCTGTTCACAGAGTCGGTATACTGCTTCAGATTGTCATAGCCAAGCACCACGTCGGTGGGTTTGCCGTTGGCATCAGGCACGACAAGCGAAACCACGCGACCGCCGAAATTGGTGATACACACTTCCATACCGTTGCTGTTCTTCAGCGTGAAGAGTGCAGTCTTCTTATTGTTTACAATCGAATCGAAACGTGCGGGGTTGAGTCCAGAAACAGTCTCTTCCACCGGTTTGCCCGATGTGCATGCCGTGATGGCAAGGGCTGCTGCAGCAACACCAATAAATGCTGGCTTGAATAGGTTCATATTTACTTTCGTTTTTAGTTATTTTTTATGTACTTTGCTTTTATGGGTGTAAAATTACCACTTATTATTTTATCCACAAAATGTTTCAGTAGTTTTCTTCTTGCAAAAGTGTTCTTTTGACACTTATGCACTATAATTTAACATTTATAAAGACTTCCAGCCGTTTTTATGGTGACAAATCGGCGTTATGGCATCATAAAAGCGAAGCCTTGGATTTCGTAGATATAATCGGCTATAATATATAAGATGAATAACATTATATAAAAGAGGTATGGAAGTTATATAAAAGAGGCATGGAAGTTTTCCGATTCCAGTAATATCCACCATGCAAATATCGTCCAAGCGGTAAAAACATGTTACAAAATAAAAAACGGTTATAGAGATTCATTTGGCTGTTTTTGTGTGGTTTTGCTTCGATAATTACCCCATAACATACAAGAAAAGCCTCTCTTGCCTTCCAATACAGCCACTGTTGGAAGACAAGAGAGGCTCTTTTGTATGACAATAGAGGCGGTATTGGAGTGGTAAAGTGGCTCTATAGCAGCCCTATTGTGCTTGTTTTGCTTCGCCATACATTGCACACGTTCTTTCCTAATAGCATAATTAGCTGTGCATCAGTACGCTATCGCTGCACGCTCAAAACTCAAAAATTTCGCACCAAAGATTTCTTAGTGCGTTCAACTCATAGTATTGAGCATCAGAAATGCAAATATTGTCATCGGCGAGCTTCCCTTTTACGCATGTTCGGGAAGAATCTTGCTACACAATATACGGTCATCTGCACGCCTATCAGTCCGCCAGCATATCCTATGTCCGACAAAGAGGCATGCGAAACCACCATACCGCCAACATAAGCGCCACATCCTATGCCGAGATTGAAGAGACCGGAGAAGATGGACATGCCTATGGACGTGGCGTTCTCAGGCGCAAACCTTATTGTATTGTCCTGGAAAGCGATGTTGAAAGCCGTTGCCATAGCGCCCCAAGCCACACACAGAAGCATAGTGAGCCACATGTTCACGGACGCTGCAAGAAGCAGAAGGAGGCATAAGGTGGGAGCTGCCGTGGTGACGAAGATGAAGCGGCGACGGTTAGCCATATAGAACTTGGAGAAGGATATGCTGCCCAACATACCTGCACCGCCGAACACTATGAGCGTAAGCGTAACCATATCAGGAGACATACCGGCTATCTTGCCAAGGAACGGCTCGATGTAGCTGTAGCCCGTGTAATGGGCAGTGGCGAAGAGAACGGAGAGGAGGAACACTCCGAGCAGCACACGATTGTGGAGAAGCGACGGCAACTGCTTGATGCTGAAACGTCCCCTACTCTCAAGGCGCGGAAAGACGGCAAGGATGAAGAAGAAGATGAAGGCTGTGATGACGGCTATGCTGAAGAACGTGACACGCCATCCTACATAGAGTCCGATGACGCGGCCCAACGGCAGACCCACGACCATAGCTACGGACGAACCGGTGGCTATGGTGCTCAGACCCAACGCACGACGACCGTCAGGGACGGTACGCACGGCAAGGGGCGGAGCTATGGACCAGAAAATGGCATGCGAACAAGCCACGCCAATACGAGAGAGCATAAGCGTGTAATAGCCTTCAGCCAAGGCGGAAGCCACATGACTGGCCACAAAGACGGCAATGATGGTGAGGAGGAGACGCTTCAGTTCCATACGTGACGCCACTATCATAAGAGGAAGCGACATCAGCGCCACCACCCAGGCATAAACGGAAATGAGCATGCCGGCACGCGCTTCGCTGACATGAAGGTCGGAAGCAATATCGGAAAGAAGTCCGATGGGCATAAATTCGGTGGTATTAAACACAAAGACTGCGAAGGTCAACCCTATCAGGGGCAACCATCGCTTAAATGAATCTTTCTTAGTTTGCATTTTTATATCCCTATTCTTTAAACAATCTTTTCGGGCGGCAAAGTTACAACTATTTTTCCATACAATACTATATAAGGAAAGTTAAAAAAAAGGTGGGCTTATATCTACTCTCAAGAAAATACGTAACTTTGTATGTTAAATATATTGCACACACGATTTTAAGATATCTTTTATATTAGTATGTTGGAAAATAGCGCAAATACGACGGAAAGAAAAAATCCGTTCTTCGAACCCTACAACACCCCGCACAATACCGTACCATTCGACAAGATAAGAATCAGCGACTATGAAGAGGCTTTCATTGAAGGCATCAGACGTGACGATGAGGAGATTGAGAAAATGGTGAACGATCCGGAAGAGCCTAACTTCGAGAACACCATTGTACGCGTGGACAACGAGAACGGAGAGAATTATTATGACCTCCTCTCAAGAGTTTCCACCGCTTTCTCATGCATGCTCAGCGCCGAAACCTGCGACGAGCTGGACGAACTGGCGCAGAAGATGAGCCCCATCCTCACGAAACACGCCAACGACGTGAAGCTCAACAAGCGCCTCTTCGAGCGCATCAAGCATGTTTACGAGCATCATCGCGAGCTGACACCCGAGGAGCAGATGCTTCTGGATAACTGCTACGACGGCTTCGTGCGCAGCGGTGCTCTTCTCGACGACGAGGGTAAGGAGAAATTGCGCAAGCTGACGGAGGAGGCAGGCATGCTGTCGCTCCAGTTCTCGCAGAACCTTCTCAAGGAGAACAAGGCTTTCACCCTGCACATCACGGACGAGGCTCAGCTGGACGGACTGCCCGAAACGGCACGCGAGGCGGCTGCGGCAGCTGCGAAGGAAGCCGACAAGACAGGATGGCTGTTCACATTGGACTATCCTTCTTACTCACCGTTCATGACCTACTCCACCCAACGCGAACTGCGCCGCCAGATGTATATGGCACGCAACACGGAGGGTATTCACGATAACAGCGAGAACAATCTCCAGATTTGCAGCCGACTGATAAATCTGCGCCGCGAGATTGCGCAGCTGCTCGGTTATCGCACATACGCCGACTACGTGCTCGTGCATCGCATGGCTTCCAACGAACAGAATGTATATAAGCTACTGAACGACCTCATTGACGCTTACAAACCTACAGCCATCGAGGACGTAAAGGCTGTGGAGGCAGAGGCAAAGGCAAAGGAGGGCGACGACTTTGAGATGCAGCCGTGGGACTTCGGATTTTATTCGCACAAGCTGCAGATGCGCGAGTATAACCTCGACGCTGAGATGCTCCGCCCCTACTTCGAACTGTCACGCGTAATAGACGGAGTGTTCGGCCTTGCCAACCGTCTGTATGGCATCACGTTCAAGGAGAACAAGGACATCCCCGTGTATCATCCCGACGTAAAGGCGTATGAGGTGTACGACCGCGACGGATCGTATCTCGCCGTGTTCTATGCCGACTTCCATCCGCGCAAGGGCAAGCAGGGAGGAGCATGGATGACGGAATTCCAGGGACAATGGATTGACCGCAAGGGCGTAAACGTACGTCCGCACGTCAGCGTGGTGATGAACTTAACGAAGCCTACACCCGAAAAGCCGGCTCTGCTGACTCTCGGCGAGGTGGAGACATTCCTCCATGAGTTCGGTCATTCGCTGCACGGCATGTTCGCCAACACCCGCTTCGAGAGTCTTTCAGGCACCAACGTATGGTGGGACTTCGTGGAGCTGCCCTCGCAGTTCATGGAGAACTACGCCGTGGAGAAAGACTTTCTGCGCACCTTCGCCTTCCATTATCAGACGGGCGAGCCGATGCCGGACGAGCTGATAGAGCGCATTGCCAAGAGCCGCAACTTCCTTGCAGCCTACAGTTGCCTCAGACAGGTGAGCTTCGGACTGCTGGACATGGCTTACTATACGAAGGAAGACGCCTTCACAGAGGACATCATCCCCTTCGAGAAGAAGGCTTGGGAGAAGGCTCAGGTGACAAAGCAGCTGACAGATACGTGTATGACCACGCAGTTCTCGCACATCATGGCGGGAGGATACGCTGCCGGATATTACAGCTATAAGTGGGCTGAGGTGCTGGACGCTGACGCATTCAGCGTGTTCAAGAAGAACGGCATCTTCGACCAGAAGACGGCACAGAGTTTCAGAGACAACATCCTGTCAAAGGGAGGTACGGAGCATCCGATGACGCTCTATAAGAGATTCCGCGGACAGGAACCAACCATAGACGCACTACTCGAACGAAATGGAATCAAGCACTAAGAAAGAGGAGAAGCAGCTGTTGCTCGACCTGCGCTACCTGCGCATGGCCCGCATCTGGGCAGAGAACAGCTATTGCCACAGACGCAAGGTGGGCGCACTGGTGGTGAAGGAGAAGATGATAATAAGCGACGGATATAACGGTACGCCGAGCGGATTTGAGAACATCTGCGAGGACGACACCAATACCACGAAGCCCTACGTCCTTCACGCCGAAGCCAACGCCATTACGAAGCTGGCACGAAGCTCTAACAACAGCGACGGCGCCACGCTCTACGTGACGGCGGCGCCCTGCATAGAATGCGCCAAGCTGATTATTCAGGCGGGCATCAAGCGCGTGATTTACGCCGAACAGTACCGACTGATGGACGGCATTGACCTCCTCAAGAGAGCAAACATAGAAGTAACATATCTAAATCCTGACGATTATGAATATGAAGAAGTCTAACCGCTTTATGCCGTTGATAATGGCAGTATGCGTGATTATCGGAATAATGATTGGCTCGTTCTACGCCAACCACTTCTCCGGCAACCGACTCAACATCATCAATTCCGGATCAAACCGACTCAGCAATCTGCTTCACCTTATAGACGATCAGTACGTGGACAAGGTGAACATCGACTCGCTCGTGGACGTAGCCATACCGCAGATTCTCGCCGACCTCGACCCGCACTCCGTATACATCAGCGCGAAGGACGCGCAGGCTGTGGCTGACGACCTGAAGGGATCGTTCTCGGGAGTGGGCATCGAGTTCACCATACGCAAGGACACCATACACGTGCAGAACGTCGTGAAGAACGGTCCGGCACAGCGTGCTGGCATTCTCGCCGGCGACAAGATTGTAAGCGTGGACGGCAAGCCGTTCGTGGGCAAGATTGTCACGAACGAGGAGGCCATGCGACGTCTGAAAGGTCCGAAAGACACGAAGGTGAAGCTGGGTGTGATGCGCTACGGACAAAAAGCCGTGAAATACTTTACGGTAACGCGTGGCGACATACCGCAGAAGAGCATCACAGCCACGTATATGCTCGACAAGAACACTGGATATATTAAGGTGAAGAGTTTCGGCGAGACCACTTATCCCGAAATGCTCATAGCCCTTGCCAAGCTGTCGCAGGAGGGATTCACCAACCTCGTCATCGACCTTCGTGACAACACGGGAGGCTATATGAACTCTGCCATCCAGATGGCTAACGAGTTTCTGCCCAAGGACAAGCTGATAGTATATACCATCGGACGCAAGTCGCCCAGACAGGACTTCCCGTCGGACGGACACGGATCTTATCAGAAGATTCCGCTCGTGGTGCTCATCAATGAGGGTTCGGCTTCGGCTTCGGAGATTTTCGCCGGCGCCATGCAGGACAACGACCGCGCCACCATCATCGGTCGTCGCTCGTTCGGAAAGGGCCTCGTGCAGCAGCAGCTCTCCTTCCCCGACGGTTCGATGATTCGCCTCACCATCGCCCGCTACTACACACCTTCGGGACGATGCATCCAGAAGCCGTTCACAGCCGGCGACAACAAGGACTATGAGGAGGACCTGCTCACACGTTATCAGCACGGCGAGTTCTTCTCGCAGGACAGCATCAAGCATCACGGACCGGCTTACCACACCAGCATCGGACGTACGGTGTATGGCGGTGGCGGCATCACGCCGGACATCTTCGTGGCTGAGGACACACTCGGCATGACCAGCTACTACAAGCAGGCTGCCATGTCAGGACTGATACTCCAGTATGCGTTCACTTACACGGACAACAACCGTCCGAAGCTCAACACATACAAGGACATGATGAGCCTCTCGAAGTATCTCGTCAGCCAGAACACGGTGGAGCAGTTTGCAGCTTACGCAGACCACAACGGACTGAAACGTCGCAATCTGATGATACGCAAGTCGCACAAGCTCCTGGAACGCTTCATAAATTCGCGCATCATCTACAACATGCTGGACGACGAGGCATGGACCGAATACATCAATGCCGACGACCCGACCATAGCAAAGGCGCTGAGCGTGTTCCGCGAAAACGCAGCGTTCCCGAAGAAGCCGGCGAAGAAGTGAAATACAGTTGAGGGTTGAGATTAGTTGAAAATTGAGAGTTGGGAGTTGAGAGTTATGATTAGTAATATTATTTGTAATCTGTAATCATAACTCTCAACCCTCAACTCTCAACTTTCAATTCTAAACTCTCAAATAACCATAACTATCAACTAATATATAAGTATGGAAAAACAGGAACTCAGAAAGGAAATAAGAAGCCGTAAACGTCAGTTCACAAGTCAGGAATTGCGCGAACAGTCGTTTCCTGTTGTAATGCGTCTGCTCTCGCATCCGCGCATTAAAACGGCTAAGACCGTGATGCTCTACTATTCTTTGCCGGACGAGGTGGACACGCATACGCTTGTAGACTCGCTCCTTGTAAGCGGCAAGCAGATTCTGCTGCCTCGCGTAACGGGCGAAGGAACAATGGAGCTGCGTCGCTATACGGGTCCGGCTGACCTTGCACTGGGAGCCTACAACATCATGGAACCGACAGGCGAACTGTTCGTTGACTATGCGTCCATCGACCTCGCCGTCATCCCAGGTATGGCATTCGACAAGGAAGGCAACCGTATGGGACGCGGCAAGGGCTATTACGACAGACTGCTGCCCAAACTTAGGAGCACATACAAGATTGGCATCTGTCTGCCGTTCCAGCTCGTTGAGCAAATTCCGACGGACGAGCATGACGTTAAGATGGACGAAGTGATAATATAAGAAAGGAGAAAAACAATAATGTTCAGACGCGAAGTGAAATCAATAAACGACTTGCTGAACATGTATCTGCGCCACGAAGGTCTCGAAACGCCATTGCTGCAAAAGCGGGCAATAGACGCATGGGACAATCTAATGGGCGAGATGATAACAAGATACACCGGCGAGAAGTTTATAAAGAACCAGACACTATACGTGAAAATCATCAATCCTGCTTTGCGCCAAGATCTTTCGATGATGAAAACACGCATAGTACAGCGCATAAACCAAGCCGTAGGCAGTCAGGTCATAACCGACGTAAAGGTTTATTAAGCATTGTTTCTAACAAAATATTACCCAAAGGTAAGTTACCTTTGGGTAATATTTTGTATATTTGCAAATAAAACCTCTTATATGACAGCTTATCAATCACCCTTCCAATTCGGTACGTTAGCAACAGATGAGAACTTCATCGATCGTGTTGAAGACCGCGCCTTACTCAAACAGCTACTTTCATCGCATATTAATGTGATGCTAATTTCGCCACGCCGTTGGGGTAAGTCGTCGCTTGTGAAAAAGGCAACAACCGAACTTACAAACGAAAATCAAGACATACGTATTTGCTATATAGATGCTTTCAGCATTGGTTCGGAAGCCGAATTCTATCGAACATTTGCAAGCAAAGTCATAGCATGTGCATCATCCAAGTTTGAACGATGGATAACAGATGCCCGCAAATTTCTGTCAGGCGTTGTACCACAGATTGTCGTCAACGATCAAGTGACCGATTTTGTTGCTTTCGACTTGAAGTTTGTCCCGCAAGAGGAAGACAAAATGACAATACTAAACTTGCCGGAGATGCTTGCCAAAGAAAAAAACATAAAGACAATAGTATGCATTGACGAGTTTCAGCAGTTGGCAAACTTGCCGGAATACAAGGAGATGGAAGGTAAGATGCGCTCTGTATGGCAACAGCAGAAATTGTCAACCTACTGTCTTTACGGCAGTAAGCGGAATATGATGCTCAATATCTTCAACAACTCCAATAGTCCGTTCTATCGTTTTGGACAGGTAATCTTTATGGATAAGATATCAAAAGAGCACTGGATACCGTTCATACAATCGTCGTTTGAAAAAACCGACAAAGCCATATCGCATCATTATGCTGAACAAATATGCGACATTGTAGCCTGCCACTCTTGGTATCTTCAGCAGCTCTGCTATTTTGTCTGGAGCTTCACAGAATCTGAAGTTACGGAAGAAACGTTTGCTCTCGGTGTGAAACAGGTGCTGAATATCAACACCCCAATGTTTCAGAACGACACGGAAAACCTAAGCGCTACGCAGATAGAAATGCTTAGGGCAATAGCAAATGGAGAACAACACTTTTCATCACAAGACGTCAAACGCAACTACAATCTGGGCAATCCCAACACGATTGTAAAGAATAAGAAGACATTACAAAATAAAGACATCATAGAATTGCAAAAAGGCAGCTTCGATTTTGTTGATCCGATTTACCGTCTTTGGTTCAAGGGGGAGTATTGCTAAACTCCCCTTTCCACCGTTATTCTTTCTCCTTGATCTCTCCTCCTTCTACATCAAACAGCTTGTAGTCGTAACTGACGCTTTGCAGAATTTGGTCGAGATGGTCGCGATTGGTGTCGGTTATGAATATCTGACCGAAACCGTCCCCCGACACAAGCTTCACGATACGCTCCACACGGTTGGCGTCCAGCTTGTCGAAGATGTCGTCAAGGAGCAAGAGAGGAGTGGTCTGAGATGACGTACGTCTGAGAAAATCAAACTGCGCCAGCTTCAATGCCAGCACGAACGTCTTGTTCTGTCCCTGCGATCCCTCACGCTTCATCTGGTAACCTCCAAGCGTCATCTCAAGGTCGTCGCGGTGGATGCCATGCAATGAATAGCCCACGGCACGGTCCTTGAAGCGGTCGCGCTGGATGACGTCAAGCAAAGGTCCGCGCTGGGCATGCGACACGTAGCTCAATCCGACCGTCTCGCGGTCGTCCGAGATATGGCTGTATATATTCTGGAATACAGGAATAAGCCTCTCCACGAAAGCCGTTCTTGCCTTGAAGATACGCTCGCCGTGAACCGCCATCTCGTTCTCCCAGATATCAAGGAGCATGACGTCAGGCTCTTCCTCCATCTTAAGAAGGGCGTTACGCTGCTGAAGCGCTTTGTTATATCTGTTCAAAGCATCAATGTAAGTATTGTCATACTGCGATATCACCACGTCCATAAGCTTGCGCCTCTCCTCGCTTCCGCCGGAGATAAGGTCCTGATCGTAAGGCGAAACAAGGATGAGCGGCACCAAACCGATGTGCTGTGACAGTCGCTTATATTCCTTCTTGTCGCGCTTGAAGTGCTTCTTCGTGCCGCGCTTCATGCCACAATACACGTTCACGGGCTCGCCTTCTTCGTTCTCATAATTGCCGTCAAGGACAAAGAAACCTTGGTCGTGCGTGATGACCTGTGAGTCGATAGGATTGGAAGAACTGCGACAGAACGACAGATAATATACTGCGTCAAGAAGGTTGGTCTTGCCCTCACCATTGCGTCCGAGGAAGCAATTGAGCTTCGGCGAGAACGAAAGCGACGCCTCACGTATGTTCTTGAAATTGAGTATGGAGATATTTTTGAGTATCATTGATAATATATTCAGTCGTGCAATATAATATAATCAGTCGTGCAAAGTTACCCCATTTATTATTGAAAAAAGAAAAAAAGATAGAATAAATTTCAATATTCAAGATAAAATCAGTAATTTTGCGACGCGTTTGTGTCTATAGGTCACAAGCCACAATTAGTCCTAAGGAAAACAAAAAAACAAACAAATAAATGGCAAACAAAATTGATTTTGGAGCAAACACCCAAGTTGAGCGCTCCAACAGCAGTGAAGCATTCTTCTCAAAGTATCAAAAGCAAATATTAATCGCTGTCGTAGCAGTAGTGCTCGTTATCGCAGGTCTCCTGCTTTACAAGGCTTACGTTCAGGCTCCACGCGAGGATAAGGCAAGCACAGCCATCGCAAAGGGTCAGGATTATTTCAACCAGGAGCAGTTCGACAAGGCGCTTAACGGCGACGGAGCAGGCTACGCTGGTTTCGTGAAGATCGCAAGCGACTACAGCGGCACAGACGCTGCCAACCTCGCTAACCTCTACGCAGGTCTCAGCTATGCCAACCTCGGCAAGTGGAACGATGCTCTCACATACCTCGAGAAGTTCTCTACAAAGAGCGACGCTATGGTAAGCCCCGCTGCTGTTTCAGCTCTCGGCAACGCTTACGCTCAGACTGGCAACGTGGACAAAGCCATCGCCACTCTCAAGAAGGCAGCTGACATGGCAGACAGCAAGGCTGATGACGTTAACAACAGCCTCTCACCCACATTCCTCGTTCAGGCAGGCATCCTGCTCGAAAGCCAGAACAAGAAGGACGAGGCTCTGAAGCTCTATCAGGACATCAAGAAGAAGTATGTCAACTCAACAGTAGTGCAGAGCTCAGAGATTGACAAGTACATCGAGCGTGTTTCTGAGTAAAAACAAAACAGCAAATGGCAACAGCACTTCATAACTTATCTGAATACGACTTCAGTAGCATTCCTGACGCAAGCAACATGTGCTTCGGCATTGTTGTGGCAGAATGGAATCCGGAGATAACCGGAGCTTTGCTTGACGGAGCCGTTAAGACACTGGAGAAGCACGGAGCTCTGCCTGAGAACATCCACGTTAAGACTGTTCCCGGAAGCTTCGAGCTGATTTACGGAGCACACCAGATGGTTCTCCACGGTGGTTATGACGCCGTGATTATCCTCGGTAGCGTGATTCGCGGTGAGACTCCTCACTTCGACTATATCTGCCAGGGTGTTACTTACGGCATCGCTCGTCTCAACACCACAAGCGAGATACCCATCATCTACGGCTTGCTCACCACCAACGACCGCCAGCAGGCTCTCGACCGTTGCGGCGGCAAGTATGGCAACAAGGGCGACGAATGCGCCATTGACGCCATAAAGATGGCAAAGTTCTAAAGCAAAACTAATTAACTCATATAAAAATCCCATAGTTCCAATAAAGGACTATGGGATTTTTTTGTATTTATACATTATATTAAAGGCGTCTTCAGCTATATTAAAGGCATCATCAGCTAAATGAAAGCAATTATCAGCAAA
>ERZ894223.85-NODE-85-length-96834-cov-12.264076_pt1 | contig 96834 bp, 88 predicted proteins | sample MGYA00380293_ERZ894223 | MGnify/ENA primary metagenome ERZ894223 (study PRJEB32331, sample SAMN06328445) | human gut metagenome | biome: human gut microbiome; feature: stool | host: Homo sapiens | collected 2014-11-05 ...
TGCGGGGAGAGTGGAGTCCAGAGGTAGGGAGGGGGGATTCGAAACACCCCTCCCTGCCTCTGGCCCGCGCGGAGCGCAAAGCCATTTGACCAAAAGAAAAAAACAGCCCCGCGCCACCGGCGCGCGCTCCCACCTAAAGAAAAACCTCTTCCGTAACAATATGTATCCTCCCCGGTTTCGCCATCAGCTCCTCCTCCGGCAGCGGCGGGGCCTTCTCCGCCCAGAGCCACCACCCGGCCCAGAGGCCGGGGACCGCCGCCGCAAGGGCCAGCCCCGGCCAGAGCACAGCCGGATAGCCCAGCGCCGTACTGCCTGGCCAGAACACCGCCGCCGCGCAGAGCGCCAGCGCCGTCCAGCCCTCCCAGAAGATCGTCGTCCATTGTGTTTCCTGTCGCATGGCTTTTCGCCTCCTTCTGGCCCCAATATAACGCACTCCGGGCGAAAAATGAGGCGAAACGGCCCGCCTCACACACAAAAACATCCCGGCTTGAGCCGGGATGTTTTTCTAATTCTGGTCATGGCTCTTCCCCACCCACGAGCAGACGACTCCGCACACAAGGCTGGTGGTGATCCCTGCCGCGGCGGCAGTCAGCCCGCCGGTGAGGATGCCGATGGCCCCTTCCTCTTCGATGGCCGTCCGCACGCCTTTCGCCAGCAGATGGCCGAAGCCCAGCAGCGGCACGGTAGCGCCGCAGCCCGCGAACTCCGCCAGCGGCGCATACCACCCCACCGCCGAGAGAATGACGCCCGCCACCACATAGCCCGTCAGGATGCGGGCCGGGGTCAGGCCGGTGAGGTCGATGAGCAGCTGGCCGATGACGCAGATGCCGCCGCCCACCACGAAGGCCCAGAAGTAATTCATCCGTTTTCCTCCTTCTGCTGCGGGCTGCGCAGCTCCACGAGATGGGCGATGGCCGGGATGCTCTCCTTCTGCAAAAAGGTCGTCTGGCTCATCAGCGCGCCGGTGGCGATAAAGAGCACCCGCTTCTGCGTTCCCTTCTCGAGGCGGGGCAGGATATGCCCGCAGAGGACGGAGGCGCAGCAGCCCGGGCCGGAGCCGCCGCTCTTCACGGTCTGCTCGGCGGCATCGTAGAGGATGCAGCCGCAGTCCACATGGTTCTTGAGCAGAAGTCCTTCTGCCGCCAGCAGGTCGCGCAGGAGCTGGCTGCCCACATGGCCGAGGTCGCCGGTGTAGATGCGGTCGAAGTCCGCCGGGGCGCTGCCGGTGTCCTTCAGATAGCGCAAAAGGGTCGCGGCGGCAGCGGGGGCCATGGCCGCACCCATGTTGTTGATGTCTTTTATTTTATAGTCCTGCACCCGTCCGAAGGTGGCGGCGCAGAGCTGCACACCCTCACCGGCGGGCCGCAGCAGGCAGGCACCCGCCGCCGTAGCCGTCCACTGGGCGGTGGGCGTCCGGACAGCGCCGTAGCTCAGCGGCGTGCGGAACTGACGCTCTGCCGCACAGAAATGGCTGGACGTCATGGCCAGCAGGCCGTCGGCCATGCCTGCACTGCACAGCGCCGCGCCGAGGCCCAGCGCTTCGGCCATCGTGCTGCAGGCCCCGAAGAGGCCGACAAAGGGGATGCCCAGCTCCCGCAGGGCGTAGCTGGACGCGGTACACTGGGCCTGTAAGTCGCCCGCCAGCGCGAGGCTGACGTTATCCGGCGTCGTCTCAGCCTTTTTGAGGCAGAGCCGCGCCGCCCGCAGGGCCATTTCTTTCTCGGCGGCCTCCCAGTTGGACTGGCCGAAAAAGTTGTCGGTGCTCAGCTCGTCGAAGCAGGCGGCAAGGGGGCCTTCGCCCTCCTTTTTGCCGCCGATGGCCGCATGAGCCGCCACGACGGGCGGCGTCGGGAACAAGAGAGTGTCTCCGCGTCGTGCAGCCATCACAGATTCCTCCTTTATGGGGCTGATTTTATCTGTTTTTTGTGGTATACTGAATTTTAGTGTGAAAGTGCAATTTCCGCGCTTCCTTATGCGTATCCTTGGCAGGAGGACTTTTTTACCGCAGCAGCCAGTAGACGCTGCCGTAGAGAACCGCCGCCAGCGTACCGTACACGATGACCGGCCCGGCGATGATGAACATCTTCGCGCCGGTCCCCAGCACACGGCCCTCGGTCTTGAACTCGATGGCCGCACTGACCACCGCGTTGGCAAAGCCCGTGATGGGTACGAGGGTGCCTGCGCCCGCTTTCGCGGCCAGCTTCTGGTAGAGGCCCAGTGTCGTCAGCAATGCCGACAGCGCCACCAGCGTGCAGCTGGTGAGCGTCCCGGCCAGCTCTTTGTCGAGCCCCATGGTCAGATACCACCCGCGCAGCACCTCGCCCAGCAGGCAGATGCCGCCGCCCACGCCAAACGCCCAGAGGCAGTCCCCGCCCAGCGGCGAGGGCGGGCCGACCCGGCGCACCCTGCGCCCGTATTCCTCAGCCGACATTTTCATCCTGTTCGCCTCCCGGGAATAGGATGTCCGCCCGTGTGCAAAAATATACACACCCTCAACAAGAAAGAAGGTCCGTTATGAACCCCTCTGCTCCTCATCCTCACCGCCGGCGCCTCACCCGCGCCGAGGTGCGCCGCCGCAGACGCAGCCGTGCCATCCGCCAGGTGGCCGGCCTTACCGTGATGCTCTGCGTCGCCGCAGGCGGCGTCACCTTCCTGCTCACCCGCCGTGCCGCCGTCCCCAGCGCTTCGGCGGCGTCCGCCATCTCCATGCCGGCCCAGAGCATCGCCGATCCCACTGTGAGCTCCGCCGAGAACACCGCTGCCCCCGCCAACGCCCTCGGTCTCACCGCCGACGAGGCCCGCGCCATGCTGGCCGACCCGCTGATGGTGCTGGTGAACCACACCTGCAAGATGCCGGACGACTATACTTTCGATACCAAGGAGTGCGGCTCTGCCACCGCCGTCAACAAAACGCTGCAGACCGCGGCCTGCGACGCCTTCCTCTCCATGCAGAAAGCCGCTGCCGCCGACGGCGTGACCGTCTGGATGCAGAGCGGCTACCGCAGCGTCAAGTACCAGACCAGCCTCTACGAGAAAAAGACCAAATACTACCTCGACAAGGGCTACGACAACGCCGCTGCCAGGGAAAAGGCCGCTGCCGTCGTCAACCCTCCGGGATACTCCGAGCACAACTGCGGCCTCGCCGCCGACCTGAACAGCCCGGAGCACACCGGTCTGGACAAGGGCTTTGAGAAGACCGCCGCCTTCCGCTGGCTCTGTGAGCACGCGGGCGACTACGGCTTCATCCTCCGCTACCCCAAGGACGCCGAGGACAAGACCGAGATCATCTACGAGCCCTGGCACTGGCGGTATGTGGGCGTGGAGAACGCCGCTAAGATCAACGCCAGCGGCCTGTGCTTTGAGGACTATATCGAGACTCTGCAGAGCATCGCCGCCGAGGGCTGAATCCACTGGTGAAGAAAAGGTTAAAATTTCACGCTTCGTTTGCAATTCTGCCGTCGATATGGTAGACTATCTTGGGGTTTCGGGCCGACAGCTTTCGGGGCGGCCGGGCCTCAGAATTTTAATGACAAAAGAGGGAAATCTTTTATGAATACTCGTCTGAAACTCGTCCTTTCTGCTGCTGCGCTGGCCGCGGGCTGTGTCCTGCTGGCAGGCTGCGGCGGCTCTGCTTCGTCTGCATCCTCTGCCGCTTCGAGCGCAGCGTCCTCCGAGGCCGCCAGCCCGAGCGCTTCTTCCGAGCCGACAGCTTCCGTTTCCGCCGAGGAGAACGGCGCTTCCGACGCCGTGGCCTCTGCCGTGGACGCTCTGCTGGAGGCCGACCCCATCTCCAACCAGTTTGAGATAACGGCCATGAACATCGAGTACGACTTTGGCCTGAAAGCCGATGATGTGACCAGCTACAAGGGCATCAAGAGCAACGACAACGGCGACGCCGGTCTGGTGCTGGCCATCCAGCCCGCCGCTGGCAAGGCACAGGACGTCATGGACACCCTCAAGACCTACCAGCAGGACCAGGTGGCTTTCTACGGCAACTATGCTGAGTTTGCACAGGCACAGTCCAACGTGGAGAACGCCATCATCGACGGCGGCGACGACCTCGTGGTGATGGTCATTGCCTCCAACGACTGCTCTTCCGATTTGACCAGCGCCGTGAAGGACGTCCTGGGCAAATAAACAGACTCTCTCGGGCCGGTGCCGCAGCGGCATCGGCCTTTTTCGGCTTTATCACAATCTTAAAAGGAGGCTGACGCCGTGGTCTTCAGCACCATCATCTTTCTGCTGCGCTTTCTGCCCATCACACTGGCGCTGTACTATCTCGCGCCCCCGAAACTCAAAAATACCGTTCTGTTCCTGTGCAGCCTCGTGTTCTACTGCTGGGGCGAGGTGCGGTTTTTCCCGGTCATGCTGGCCCTCATCCTCATCAACTACCTCTGCGGCCTGGGACTTGAGCGCTTCGAGCAGAACAAGACCGCCCGTCTCATCCTGCTGCTCATCGCGCTGGCGGGCAGTCTCGGGATGCTCTTCTACTTCAAGTATGCAAATTTCGTGCTCAGCAGCATCAATGCCATCTTCGGCACCGGTTTTGCGCCCATTCAGGGCATCAGCGTACTGCCGCTGGGCATCAGCTTCTACACCTTCCAGACACTTTCCTACACCATCGACGTCTACCGCCGGGATGTGAAAACGGAGCATAACATCATTGATTTTGGTGCCTACGTCGTCATGTTCCCCCAGCTCATCGCCGGCCCCATCGTCAAGTACCGGGACGTCTCCGACCGTCTCCACGTCTACAAAGGCCGCTATGAGCTCAAGCAGATCGAGGACGGCATGACCCTGTTCACCTTCGGCCTGGCAAAGAAGGTCCTGCTGGCCGACGCCATCGGTGCGCTCTGGACGGACATCATCGGCGTGGCGGACAGCCCCTCCGTCTCCTTCGTGGGCCTCGCCAACGCCTCCACCCCGCTGGTCTGGCTGGGCGTCATCGCCTACTCGCTCCAGCTCTATTTCGACTTTTCCGGCTACTCCCTGATGGGCATCGGCATGGGCAGGATGCTGGGCTTCGACTTCCCCCAGAACTTCAACTACCCCTATATCTCCGGGTCCATCACCGAGTTCTGGCGGCGCTGGCACATGACGCTGTCCGGCTGGTTCCGGGAGTATGTGTATATCCCCCTCGGCGGCAACCGCAAGGGCCTCAAGCGGCAGATCTTCAACCTGTTCGTCGTCGAACTGCTCACCGGCATCTGGCACGGCGCGAACTGGAACTTCATCTGCTGGGGCCTGTACTATTTCGTGCTGCTGGCTCTGGAAAAGCTCTTCCTCCTGCCCTACCTCAAAAAGGGCAGGGTCTGGCCCCATATCTACACCCTCTTCCTCGTGGTCGTGGGCTGGGCCATGTTCGTGGGCAACGACACAGGCGTGGAGTTCGGCCTGCTGTTCCGCAAGCTTTTCATCCCTTCCGGCGGCGTGATGCCCCTTTACTTCCTGCGCAACTACGGCGTACTGCTGGCGGTCTCCGTCGTCTGCTGCACCCCGCTTATCGAAAAGCTGTGGAAGCTGCTTTCCCGCAATGCCATCACCAAGGCGCTGACCATTCTGGTGCTGCTAACGGTCTCGATGGCTTACGTCGTGGGCAGTACCAACAGCCCGTTCCTGTATTTCAACTTTTAAGAGGAGGCGTGAACGATGGACAAACATTCAAAGCGCTCCGCTTCGATTTTCCGCTATCCGGTCCTTATGGCCTTCACCCTGTTTTTTGCCGGGCTGTTCGTGCTGGACCTTGTCACGCCGGACCGAGCCTACAGTGAACTGGAAAACACCACCCTCTCCCAGCGGCCCAGCCTGTCCAGCGTCTCGGCTGATGGACTGAACAAGTTCTTCACGGCCTACACGAAATACGTCAAAGACCAGGTGGCGGGCCGTGACAGCTGGGTCGCCCTGCAGAGCACCGTGGAAACGAAGGTGATGCAGAAGGAGCAGAGCGGCGGTATCCTGCTGGGCAGACAGCAGATGATGTTCCCCCGCACCTACGGCCTCGTTTCCAGCGAGACCCGCACCCTGCCCAAGAACACTGCCGCGCTGGAAGCGCTCTGTCAGCGGTACCCGGGCAAGGTCAACGTGATGCTGGTGCCTGCGGCGTCCGCCATCTACCCGGAAAACGTCCCTGCGGGGGCTCCGCTGCTGGATGAGGACCGTTATCTCGACTCGCTTTCCGATGCCGTACAGGCCGCCGGAGGACGCTTTGTGGACGTGCGGCAGACCCTCACCGCGCACAAGGACGAATATATCTACTACCGCACCGACCACCACTGGACGAGCACCGGCGCTTACTATGCCTACAAGCAGCTCTGCGACACCCTGGGCCTTACGCCCTTTGATCCCTCGGCCCACACCGTGCTGACGGCAGACGGCTTCTACGGCACCCACTACTCCAAGGCGCGGACGCCGGACGCAGAACCGGACACCATCACTTATTACGACCTGCCGAACGAACTGACCATCTACTCAGTCAGCGGCCCCGGCCAGCCCGCCGACGGCGAGACGACCGGCCTTTACGACACGGCCAAGCTGGACGTTTACGACAAGTATGCCATGTTCCTCCACGGCAACAACGGCCTGAGCCGCATCAGGGGCGACGGCACCGGGCGCATTCTCGTCATCAAGGACAGCTACGCCAACTGCTTCGCGCCTTACCTGACGGCCAACTATGCCGACATCGACGTGGTGGATTTCCGCAATTATAACTACGGGCTGGACAAGCTCATCGCGGACAACGATTACGACCAGCTCCTCGTGCTCTACAGTTTCGACAGCTTCAAGAGCGACCCCTATCTCTACCGGGCCGGCGCAGCGGGCTGATGCTGGGAATTATTGCAGTATTTTTCCACAAACTTCCGAGGTGTTTTTCATGCATTTTTCCGGGTTTTTGTGGTTTCTGTCCAAAACCCTTGCACAAAATCCAGCGTTGTAGTAGAATGATGCTGTCAGAGATGTTTGCTCTGCAAGAGGGATCTTTGCAGTGCGGTGCGCCGCCTGCTGATATGAAGGAGTGATTCTTTATGAAGAAATATATGGAATTGCCTGCTGATTACGCAGTGCTTTCTGACGATGAGATGACCTACACCACCGGCGGCAGCGCTGTCGGCGGCATCGTCACCATCGCGGGCGTGGCCGTTCTGGCATCCAGCTATGTCTGGGGCATCTCGCAGGCCCGAGACTGGCTGAGCGTTGACAGCAACCGCAGGGGCAATCCTCTCACCGTTATGGGCCGTGCAATGGACGCCATCGGCAACGATATGTCCAAATCGCCTTCCAACTTCCTGCGTGACCTTGTTTCCACCGGTACGGTGGTGGCTCTCGCTCCCCTGAGCGCGCTGCTGCTCATCCTGTAAGTTTCCCCTGCGGCTTTTCGGAAACTTCTATCTTTTGTCAAACCGGCGCACACCGCGCTGTTTTGGGATATTGTTCATAAAGGAGTGCTATTATGGAAAACATCATGATGCTGCCCGCTTCCTACTGCGTGATGAACGAAGAGGAAATGACCTATACCACCGGTGGTGCCAGTGCTATTCAGGCTATCGCTGCATGGGTCTTCCCTCCTTATGCGTGGCTTGCGGGCGTCACGGCTATCCGTGATTACCGCAAGAAGAACCCTGATACTTGGACTCAGGACGGTCTGGACTATTTCGCAAATGATATGGGGAAGAGTGTATCTAATTTCCTCTATGACCTTGCGTGTGCCAGTTGGGTTCTGGGCACCTCCGCTACCGGAATCGGCCTTGTGATCAACGCAGCTATTATCCTGCTTTAACAAATCAGGAGACTCCAAAGAACAACAAAGGCGGCGGCTCTTCCCGCAAGGGAAGGGCCGCCGCCCTCTTTTTATTTTAGTGCTGCGGCTGGACATGGGGGACGAATTCCAGCTTCAGCTCCATGCCCATCCCTTCTGCCAGACGCTTGAGCGTCCGCAGCGAGGGATTGGCGGTTCCATTTTCCAACCGACTGATATTGGCCTGATTGATCCCCGTGACCTGTGCCAGCTGCTCCTGTGTCAGATTGCAGTTCTGCCGTCCTTCCAGAATGGCGTGCATGATCTGCCGTTCCGGCTCCTGCGCTTCCCACTCTGCACGGAATTCCGGGTCTTTCATCTGCTCGTTCAATGTCTCTCTGAAATTCTTTCCCATTGTTCAGCTCTCCTCTCTCTGCTGATGATCTGCTCTGTACCGCTTGGCTTTTTCGATCTCTCTCGGGGGTGTCTTCTGGGTCTTTTTCACAAATCCGTTGGTCAGGATGACCTTCTTCCCGACTACAAAGAAGTACAGCACCCGGCTGATGTCTGTTCCCTGTTTTGCCCGCACCTCGAAGATGCCCTCACCCAGCGGTTTGGAAAACGGCTCACGAAGCATCGGCCCTTTCTCTTCCAGAAACTCCAGCGCCATAAATATCTTCGCCTGCATTTTCACGTCCTGCGCCAGAATGAACTCTTCCGCCGGTCTTGAGCCATCGGGAAGCTCATAATATTCTACTTCATAGCTCATCGTATCACCGCATTTTTATTTGTTCTCCGCCCTCATTATATGTTATATAAAGCATATTGTCAAGCCATTTTTCCCAAGCAAAAAGCAGAGGCACCCGAACCGGATGCCTCTGCCTGTTTATGGACGTGTTGATTTAGTTGTTGAACATATCCTTCAGCTTTTTGAAGAAGCCCTTGCGCTTTTCGTAGTTATCCTCTTTCAGGGTCCCCTCGAACTTCTTCAGGGCCTCACGCTGGGTGCGGCTGAGCTTCTTGGGGATCTCGACCTCGCACTTGACGTACATATCACCGCGGCCTCTGCCATTCACATACTGGACGCCCTTGCCGCGCAGGCGGAAGGTGGTGCCGCTCTGGGTGCCTTCCGGCACATTGACCTCGACCTTGCCGTCGATGGAAGGCACCGTGATGGTATCGCCCAGGACAGCCTGACTGTAGGTGATGGGGAAGACGACGTAGATGTTGTTCTCGTCGCGCTGGAACACCTCGCTGGGCTGGACAGTCACCGCCACGATGACGTCACCTGCGGGGCCGCCGTTGGTGCCGGCATTGCCCATGCCCGAGAGGCGGAAGCCCTGATCGTCGTCGATGCCCGCAGGGACATTGGCCTCCAGAGTCTTCTTGACCGCGATGGTGCCGCTGCCGTGGCAGCTCTTGCAGGGGTTCTTGATGAGCTTGCCCTTGCCGCCGCAGCGGGAGCAGGGCTGCTGGGTCTGCATGACGCCGAAGGGCGTACGCTGCTGACGAATGACAAAGCCTCTGCCGCCGCAGTCAGGGCAGGTCTCCGGGCTGGAACCGGCGGCGCAGCCGCTGCCGTGGCACTCGGTACACTCCTGCTGGCGGGTGATGGTGATCTTCTTCTTGCAGCCATGCACCGCCTCGTCAAACGTCAGGGTGATGCGCACCCGGATGTCCTGGCCCTTGCGGGGGGCGTTGGGGTTCGCCGAACGGCTCGAGCCGCCAAAACCGCCGAAGCCGCCGCCAAAGATGTCGCCGAAAATATCGCCAAGGTCAACACCGTCGCCGCCAAAGCCGCTGAAACCGCCAAAGCCGCCGGGGCCGCCGGAGCCGCCGCCGTTCTGGGCAGCGTAGTTGGGGTCAACTCCGGCAAAGCCGTACTGGTCGTAGAGCTGGCGCTTCTTCGGGTCCGAAAGCACCTCGTTTGCCTCGTTGATCTCCTTGAACTTTTCCTCGGCTTCCTTGTCGCCGGGGTTATAGTCCGGGTGGTACTTCATGGCCAGCTTGCGGTAAGCCTTTTTGATATCCGCATCGGCGGCCGTCTTGGATACACCCAGCACTTCGTAGTAATCACGTTTCTCCTGTGCCATAATCCAATCACCTCTCGTATAAGCAGCAACCTCCCCTATATAGCAGCGCACTGCCGCTTCCAGTACAGACAGCCTCAGGCAGATCTGTACAAGCCTGACCGGCCTGCCAATGGCTCCCCTGTCAGGGGAGCTGGCGAGCGTCAGCGAGACTGAGAGGTTTTCTCTATAACCAGCAAGAGCCGCCCCGGCAAAACCGGAGCGGCTTTTGCTATTCTACGCGCATACCCGCCGGTTTGGCCGGGTACACACTGCTGTGTCTCAAATCAGACTTCCTTGAAGTCTGCGTCCACAACGCCGTCATCGCCCGGCTTCTGCTGGTCGTTTGCGCCAGCATCGGGGCCGGGCTGTGCGCCTGCGGCCTGCTGCTGGGCAGCAGCGGCAGCCTGATACATCTTCTCGAAGACGTGGCTCAGAGCATCCTGCTTTGCCTTGATGTCGTCGATGGAGCCGGACTGGACAGCGGTCTTCAGGTCGGCCAGCTTTGCCTCAGCCTCGCTCTTGACGTCGGCGGGCATCTTGTCGCCGTTCTCCTTCAGCATCTTCTCCGTCTGGAAGACCATCTGGTCGGCGCCGTTGCGGATGTCCACTTCCTCGCGCTTCTTCTTATCGTCGGCAGCAAACTGCTCAGCTTCCTTCACAGCCTTGTCGATGTCGTCCTTGGACATGTTGGTGGAAGCGGTGATGGTGATGTTCTGCTCCTTGCCGGTACCCAGGTCCTTCGCGCTGACCTTCACGATGCCGTTTGCATCAATATCGAAGGTGACTTCGATCTGAGGCACGCCACGGGGAGCCGGAGCGATGCCGTCCAGATGGAAGACACCGAGGCTCTTGTTGTCCCGGGCGAACTCACGCTCGCCCTGCAGGACATTGATCTCAACAGAGGGCTGGTTATCCGCAGCAGTGGAGAAGACCTGGCTCTTGTGGGTAGGAATGGTGGTGTTGCGCTCAATGATCTTGGTGCAGACGCCGCCCAGAGTCTCGATGCCGAGGCTCAGCGGGGTGACATCCAGCAGCAGCAGGCCCTTGACGTCGCCCTGCAGGACGCCGCCCTGGATAGCAGCACCGACAGCCACGCACTCATCGGGGTTGATGCCCTTGAAGGGCTCGCAGTTCAGCTCTTTCTTGACTGCATCGTAGACAGCGGGGATACGGGTGGAACCACCGACCATCAGGACCTTCTTCAGGTCAGATGCGCGCAGGCCGGCGTCCTGCAGAGCCTTGCGGACAGGGGTCATGGTGCGATCGACCAGATCCGCGGTCAGCTCGTTGAACTTTGCACGGGTCAGGGTCATATCCAGATGCTTGGGGCCGGTAGCGTCAGCCGTAATGAAGGGCAGGTTGATCTGGCTGCTCATAGCGCTGGACAGCTCGATCTTTGCCTTCTCGGCAGCTTCCTTCAGGCGCTGAGCGGCCATCTTATCCTTGCGCAGGTCGATGCCGTTCTCGGTCTGGAAGGCGTCTGCCATCCAGTCGATGATGCGCTGGTCGAAGTCGTCGCCGCCCAGATGGGTGTCGCCGTTGGTGGCCAGAACTTCGGTGACGCCGTCGCCCATCTCGATGATGGAGACATCGAAGGTGCCGCCGCCCAGGTCGTAGACCATGATCTTCTGGTCATCTTCCTTATCGATGCCGTATGCCAGAGAAGCGGCAGTAGGCTCGTTGATGATACGCTTGACGTTCAGGCCGGCGATGGTGCCAGCGTCCTTGGTAGCCTGACGCTGGCTGTCGTTGAAGTAAGCGGGAACGGTGATGACGGCCTCGGTGACAGGCTCGCCCAGATAAGCCTCCGCATCAGCCTTCAGCTTCTGCAGGATCATAGCGCTGATCTGCTGGGGAGTGTACTCCTTGCCGTTCAGGGTCACCTTGTGGTCGGTACCCATCTGACGCTTGATGGAAGAAACGGTGTTCTCGGGGTTGGTGATGGCCTGACGCTTTGCGACCTGACCGACCAGACGGTCACCGGTCTTGGTGAAGCCAACAACAGACGGGGTGGTGCGGGCGCCCTCGGAGTTTGCGATGACGACGGGCTCGCCGCCCTCCATGACAGCCACGCAGCTATTCGTAGTACCAAGGTCAATACCAATGATTTTGCTCATAAATGAAGTCTCCTCTCAAAAGAACTTGTTTATCTCATGCTTAGATGTGAAGCGGATGTCTGTATTCAAAACCCCTGCGGGTCTTTGCGGATCTACTCGGCCACCACGACGGTCGCGTGGCGGACGATCTTGTCGCCCAGCCTGTAGCCTTTCTGGTACACCGTGATGACGGTGCCGCTCTCCTGCCCGTCCGTGGCGGGGATCTGCTGGACAGCGTTCATGAAGTTGGGGTCAAAGGGCTTGCCCAGCGCCTCGATCTCCTCCACATGGAGGGCATCCAGTGCCTTGGCGGCCTTGTCCAGCGTCATAGTCACGCCCTTTTTGTAGTTCTCGTCGGTGGTGGGGGCGTTGGCTGCCATCTCCAGCGTGTCCAGGATGGGGATGATCTGGTTCACGGCGAAGGACACGCCATCGTTGAACTTCTGGTCAGCCTCGCGGGTGGAGCGCTTGCGGTAGTTCTCGTACTCCGCTGCCATCCGCAGCAGCTGGTCTTTGGCCTGTGCGGCGTTCTTCTCGGCTGCGTCGAGCTTTGCCTTTACGGCGTCCATCTCGCGTGCCTTCTTGTTGAACCAGCCATCTTTCTTCTTGGCGTCTGCGGGTTCCGCCTCGGCCTCCTTCTCGGGGGCTGCGGCGGTCTCGGGCGCTTCCTGAGGTGCGGCTTCGGTCTCCTTTGCTTCCTGCTCGGGAGCTTCTGCCGTCTTTTTGGTCTCTTCGCTCATTCCAGATCCTCCTTATATATCACAGTCCGCCGGGGTGCGGCCATCTGCGGGGTGTCTTTTCGTTTGCCGCTCATGCCCTCGCCAAGCTCGTCGGCGAAGAGGTGGAGCAGCGGCATCAGCTTCTGGAAGGGCATCCGGGTCGGCCCGATCAGGGCCACCGTACCCCACAGCCCGCCGCCTACCAGGTAGCGGTCGCTGACGATGCACAGGCCGGGGATCTGAGGTTCCAGATCCTCGCCCAGCAGCACGCTCTCACTGCGGTCTGCCGGGGGTGCGATGATGCGGGCCGCCTGCTCTTCGTCGTTCAGCAGGGTGAGGATGTCGCCCACCTTGCCTTCGAGCTGCGGCCAGTTGAGCAGGTACTGCTCACCGCCCAGAAATACGTGGGGCTGTGCGGAATCCTGCAAAATCGCGGCGGCTGCGCTGATGACCGGAACCAGCTCCGGGTCGATCTGGCTGCACAGCTCTGCCAGCAGCCGGTTGGACAGGTCCACCGGCGCGACGAAGGTCAGGTTGCGGTTGAGCAGCGCGGCCAGCGCAGCGGCGTTCTCGCGGGAGAGGCCGGTGCGGACCCGCGCCACACGGGTGCGGACGAAGCCTGCCGTCGTGACGGCCAGCACAGCCGCCGCGCTGCGGCCCACCTGAACGACTTCGTAGTGGGCGACGCAGAGGTCTTCGGCACAGGGGGTGCTGACGGCTGCGGTGCAGCCGCTGATGGCGGCCAGCGCCTTTGCGGCGCCCTGTGCGAGCTTTTCCGGCTCATGGTCGAGGCTGGCGAAAACGGCTTCCACGCGGGCGCGGGTCACGCGGTCCAGCGGCTGGTCGTCCGTCAGCAGATTGTCGAGATAATAACGGTAGCCCTTGGCACTGGGGACACGGCCCGCGCTGGTGTGGGGCTGCTCCAGCAGACCCAGCTTGGTCAGCGCCGCCATTTCGTTGCGCAGCGTGGCGCTGGACACGGCCATATCAAAATAGTTTGCCAGCACACTGCTGCCCACAGGCTCGCCCTCGAGGCCATACAGCGCCACGATCGCCTGCAAGACTCGCTGCTTGCGTGCATCCATCGTCATAGCGCCTGCCTCCTTTTTGGCTTTCGTTTCTTTAGCACTCCATCTTCCTGAGTGCTAAGACCATTATAGCCAAAAATTTCCCCCTGTCAATAGCTTCTCGAAAAAGTTTATAAAGATTCATAATTCTGTCATAAACAAAAAAGGGAGCGCCTGCCAGAAACGCAGACACTCCCCCTATTATAATAATGTTCACTCTTCCATCTGCTTTGCCAGGAACGCTGCCGCCACAGCCACAGCCTTCTGCTGGGCAGGGTCGGGCTGCTGGGTGCGGTCCTCGGCCAGCAGACCCACGGCCCCGGTGACATCCCCTGCCGCGATGATGGGCCACGCGCAGAGCAATGGCCGCAGCGAGCCCTCACAGGGCAGCAGGACACGCTCAGGGTCGCCCTCGCTGAGGTAGGGCTTGCGGGACTCCATCACCTTTTCCAGCGGCTGGCTGACGCTGCGGTCGGCAAGGTCGCGCCTCCCCGACCCGGCTGCGGCGAGGATGCGGTCGCGGTCCGCCACGAAGGCCGTCAGGGCGAAGCTTCGGCTCAGCACCTCGGCGTACTGCACCGCCACCCCGTGCAGCTCCCCCACCGGGGAGTACTTCTTGAAGATGACCTCGCCGTCGCCGGTGGTGAAGATCTCGAGGGGGTCGCCGCGGCGGATACGCTGGGTGCGGCGGATCTCCTTCGGGATGACCACCCGTCCCAGCTCATCGATGCGGCGGACGATTCCGGTTGCTTTCATCTGTGTACCATCCTTCCCATTCTGCATTTTCCCATGCTGTGTAGTTATTATGTGGAAGCGGCAGGGAAATATACACCTGACCGCCCTGTGTTTGCCAAACAGGGGCGGCTATGATACAATAAATTTACTACAGAAAGGATGGGCAGAGGATGCAGCAGATTTTGATTTTGGGCGGCGGCGCAGCCGGTCTGGCCGCTGCGCTGGCGGCAGCACAGACCGCAGAGGGCCGCGCACGCATCACCGTGCTGGACAAAAACGCGAAGGTTGGCAAAAAGCTTCTGGCCACCGGCAACGGGCGCTGCAATCTCGACAATCGGGACATCACGCCGGAGCGGTACTTCACCAGCAGCCCCAAAGCCCTGCGCCGCCTGCTGAGCGCCGTGGACGAGGCCGCGCCGCTGGCGTGGTTCGAGAGCCTCGGCCTCTACCCCCGCACCGACGAGGCCGGGCGGGTGTACCCCTATTCCAATCAGGCGGCGGACGTACTGGCCCTGCTGGAGCACCATCTGTCGAGACTGGGCGTCGAGGTGCGCACCGGCTGCGCCGTCCAGAACCTGAGCCAGAGCCGGGGCGGCTATGCCGTCCAAATCGAGACAGAGGCGGGCCGCGAGACCCTGCGGGCCGACGCCGTCATCTGCGCCATGGGCGGTGATGCCGGCCCTCAGTTCGGCACCGATGGCTTCGGCACCCGGTTCGCCGCCCAGTGCGGCGGACGGATGTCCCCCCTCTATCCCTGCCTGACGGCCCTGCAGTGTGCTCATCCCCGCAAGCCGCTGGCCGGCATCCGGGCCAAGGGCTGCGCCAGCCTGCTGGACGGCGCAGATGGCCGGGTGCTTGCCCGGGAAACGGGCGAGGTGCAGTTCACCGAATACGGGCTTTCGGGCATCTGCATCATGCAGCTTTCGGGCCTGCTGGCCCCGGGGCGCGGGCCGAAGCGGCCTGTCGTGGCCCTCGACCTCTTCCCCGCTCTGAGTGAGACCGAGCTGGCCGCGCTGTTCGCCCAGCGGGTCGGGCTGCTGGGCAGCGAGGCGGCGGAGTTCTGGCTGGGCTTGCTGCCCGCAAAGCTGGGCCGCGCCCTCTGGGCCGATGCCGGTCTGCCTGAAAACGCCCGCGCCCTGCCCGCCTCCGCGTGGCCGAAACTCGCCGCCACGGCCAAGTGCTGGAAGTTCGAGGACTTGACGCCCTGCGGCTGGAAGCAGGCCCAGACCACCGGCGGCGGCCTGCTGCTGGACGAGGTAGAGGACGATTTCCAGTTCAAGGGCTGTCCGGGACTCTACTTCGTGGGCGAGACGCTGGACTGCGCCGGCAGCTGCGGCGGCTACAACCTCCACTGGGCCTTCGGCAGCGGCATCATCGCCGGGCGGGCGGCGGCAAAGCTTCGCAAAAAGAAGAAGTAAACCAGCAAGCCCCCGAAAGGTCGCCTTCCGGGGGCTTGCCTTTTGTGTTATTTGTTTGCGGCCTTATCCAGCTCCGCCTCCTCGGCGGCAGCCTCGGCCTCTTCTTCCTTCTGATACTCTTCAAAGGCCGACCACATGGGCTCGATGTCCTCGCCCCGGACGCGGCGGGCAAAGTAGTTCCTGGTGATGTCCACCACAGTGCCGGACAATGCCAGCACGCCGATGAGGTTCGGTATCATCATCAGGCCGTTGAAGGTGTCGGAGAGGTCCCACGCGAGACCCAGCTTCATGGTCGCGCCCACGACGGTCATGCAGACAAAGACGACCTTATAGATGCGGCTTCCCGCCGTGCCGAAGAGATACTCCACGGCCTTGGTGCCGTAGTGGCTCCAGCCGAGGGTGGTGGAGTAGGCGAACAGCAGGATGGATACGGCGATGAACTTGGGGCCGAAACTGCCGAAAGCCGCCGTGAACGCCTGGCCCACCAGTGCATTGTCCTGCACGCCTGCGAGGACAGCGCCGCTCTCGAGGTCTACCACGCCGGTGGTCAGGATGACGAGGGCCGTCAGGGTGCAGACCACGATGGTATCGGCGAAGACCTCAAACACGCCCCACATGCCCTGATGCACCGGCTCCTTGACGTTGGAGGCCGAGTTGACCATGACCGCAGAGCCGAGTCCGGCTTCATTGGAGAACGCGCCGCGCTTGAAGCCCCAGGTGATGGTCTGGCTGATGCCGTAGCCCAGCGCGCCGCCGCCTGCGGCGTTGAGGTTGAATGCACCCTTGAAGATCGCCGCCAGTGCCGCCGGGATATTGCCCGCGTGCATGACCACGATGATGAGCGCACCTGCGACATAGAACAGCGCCATCAGCGGCACCAGCTTTTCCGTGACAGCGGCCACCCGCTTGAGTCCGCCGATGACGATGAGGGCCGTCACCGCCATCAGCGCAAGGCCGGTGGCGAGGTACGGCAGATGGAAGGCCGCGTTCATGTTGCCGGCGATGGAGTTTATCTGGCTCATGTTGCCGATACCGAACGACGCGAGGATGCAGAAGCAGGCAAACAGGACAGCCAGCACCCTGCCCACTGCCTTACAGCCGGGCTTTGCGCCCAGACCGTCGGTCAGATAATACATCGCGCCGCCGTTCCACTCGCCTTTTTCGTTCTTGCGGCGGTAGTAGACGCCCAGCACGTTCTCCGCAAAGCTGGTCATCATGCCCAGCAGGGCCATGACCCACATCCAGAAGATGGCGCCCGGGCCGCCGGAGACGATGGCCGTGGCCACGCCCACGATGTTGCCGGTGCCGATGGTGCCTGCCAGCGCCGTACACATGCTCTGGAACTGGCTGATGGCCATATCTTCCTTGCTGGTGTGGGCGGTGACGTCCTTATTGGTAAAAATAGCACCGATGGTATGCTTGAGCCAGTAGCCCATCCGCCGGAACTGGAAAAAGCCGGTGCGGACGCTGAGCCACAGGCCGGTGCAGAACAGCAGTGCCAGACCGAACGGCCCCCAGACGAAGCCATTGACCACATTGTTGACGCGCGTGACGATGTCCACCATATGAAATCCCCCTCTGATCATCCCAAACAAAAATGCGGGCAGAACCTCTTTTCCAAAGGCTCTGCCCGCAAAAAACTCAGCGTATGACCCCGCACAGGACACCTTTCCTGCGCAAAAGACGTTTGCTCTGTCCTTTTGCCTGAGAGATCGGCCCAAACGGCCTTACACCTTCGGCACCCGCCTCCTGCAGGCTTCTCCAGAGTGCGGCACACCCGGCTCACCGGGCGGCACATCTTGCGATTCGGTTCTCACTACATGCACAACTGTACACGGTGGAGATACTTTATCACATTTCCGGCTTCTTCGCAAGCCTTTTACCGCATTTTATTCCCGAGTTTCATCTTTCATGCCAGAAAGTGAATTTTGTTACGGTATGACTTTTCCCATCCTTTATCGGTCGATGGGCGGCACATCATCGGGGCTGCCCATCGTGTCCAGCCACTCCAGCGCTTTCAGCTGGGGCGGCAGATGCGGCACCGGTTCGCTGTCCGGGTCGTCGTCGGGCGGGGCCACGAGGTCTTTCGGGCTTTCGGCCCCTTCGAAACCATGGGCAAGACCGTCCGGGCTGGCGTCGCCGTCGCGGCGGGCTCTCTCACAGCAGTCCAGCCCCTCGTAGGCACTGGCCGGGCCGAGGTCGAGCCAGAAGTCCTCCCGCTCTTCCCTGCTGGGGGTATCATCGAATTTCATAGCATTTCCCTCCTTTTCTGCATAAAGGTTCCCCCGGCGGGCCATGCTTTATGCAGTTTTTTTATGGAGGGGAAATAGGCGATGAAAGAAAAAGGCTGGAGACCCTTCTGGGCCGCACTGCTGGCGGCGCTGCTGGTGCTGCTGCCGCTGGTGGGCGGCACCGTGCTGCTCACCCGACGCTCTCTGCGGACAAGACTGGCCTCCCGGCCTCAGAGCGGCGTCGCCATCCGTCAGCCGAAGGAAGAGAACCGCCTGAGTCTGCTGGTCTGCATCGCCCCCACCGAGACGACAGCACCCGGCTTTCTGCTGCTCTACCTGAATGCCAGCCAGAACTGCATCCATGCGCTGGCTCTGCCCGGAGAGCTGACCGTACCCTTCGGAGCGGACGAAGCCTCTCTTGCCGACTGCTACCGCGCCGCCGGCCCGGCCCGCTGCCGGGAAGCACTTCTCTCGGCTCTCTCCCTGCCCGAGGACACCCACTATCTCGCCCTTGCGCCGTCCGTTCTGCAAGCCATCGCTGACCGGTACGGGATGCTGCGGGTGGGTTTTTCGGGAGCGCTGACCGCCGAGGAGCTGGCCCTCACCGGGTGCAGTTCCAATGTGCAGGCCATCTCGGCCCGGGAGGCGGAAGAACTGCTCAACGGGATGGAGGACACTGTCCCGCCCGCCCACAAAGCCGCCGCCCGGGCGGCGGTGTGGGACGCCTTTTTCCGGCAGGAGCTGGAGCTTCTGCCCGCCGCCCTGCCGGACGCCCTGCGGGCTCACAGCTCGAGCCTGCTCACCGATTTGACGGCGCAGGACCTGCTCATCTTAGATGACACGCTGGAATTTCTCGCCGACCGCTCTGCCGCCATCCACACCGAGGCCCTGCCCGGCGGGTGGGACGGCGAACACTACACCCTCACCGACGACTCCCACGCCGCCGTGCAGGCCCTCTTCAACGTCTCACCCACCGAGGCACAGCTCTCGTCGGCCAGCGAGCCGTAACCCAGCACCAGCGTCCCGCCCAGAGCGGTCCCGCCGCCGGTGAGGTCATAGTCACTCAGGAGGCTGAGCCGGACGCCCTCGGCCTCAGCGGCGGCCCGGAGAGCATCGTCCGGCGGCGGGTCGCGCAGCTCGGCCAGCAGGTGCAGGCCGGTGTGCAGGCCGGTGAGGTGCAGCTCTTCCGGCGCAAAGGCTTCCCGCAGGGCTTTTGTCAGGGCGTCCCGCCGGGCCTTATAGGCCACCCGCTCCCGGGCCAGATGGCGGGTGAAGTAGCCGCCGGTGATGAACCGCGCCAGTGTCTGCTGCTCAAAACGGCTCACCGTGCCGGAGTAGAGGGCGTATTTCGCGTGCCATGCGGGCAGAAGCTGCTCCGGCAGCACCATGTAGGCGATGCGGATGCTGGGCGCGAGGCTGCGGGAGCAGGTGGAGAGGTAGACCACCGGCCCGTCGGCCCCCGCCATCCCCTGCAGGCTGGGCAGGGGCCGGGTGTCGAAACGGAACTCGGAATCGTAGTCGTCCTCGATGATGTACCGCTGTCCGGGACGCCGTGCCGCCCAGTGGAGCAGTTCTGCCCGGCGTCCGGCAGGCATGGTGACGCCCGTGGGGAACTGGTGGCTGGGGGTGACGCAGCACACCGCCGCCCCCGACTCCGACAGCGCCCGGATGGAAAGCCCGTCCTCGTCCACCGGCAGACAACAGCAGGAGATGCCGTTGTTTTCCAGCACCTGCCGGGCGCGGGGGTAGCCGGGGTTCTCCACCGCCGCCGGCCCGGGCAGGAGCGGTGCCAGCAGGCCCAGCAGATATTCGAGGCCCGCGCCAACGACGATTTGGTGCGGGCCGCACCGCACGCCGCGGTACTCCTCGAGGTACTCGGCCAGCGCCTGCCGCAGCGAGAGGTCGCCCTGGGCGTCACCGTGGGTCAGCAGCTCCGGCGAAGAGTACAGCAGCTCTTTTTGCAGCCGCGCCCATGTGCGGAACGGAAACAGCTCCGGGTCTACGCCCCGGGTGGAGAGGTCGTAGCGGACGGGCTGCTCCGGCGCTGGCGCTGCCTCGGGCTGGGGCGGCGCGGCGGACTCTGTCCGCTCGGGCAGGGCCAGATATTCCTGTACATAAAAGCCGCTGCGCTCCCGCGCCTCCAGATAGCCCTCCGCCGCCAGCATCTGATAGGCCGCGTCCACCGTGTTCACCGAGACGGAAAGCTCTGCCGCCAGCCGCCGCTTGCCGGGCATCCGGGTCCCGGCCGAGATCGCCCCCGTCCGCATCTCGGCGGCGAGGCTGCGGTAGAGCTGTTCGTAGAGCGGCACACCGGACGCCGCGTCCAGCGCTGTCGTCAAATGGACCATAAAAAGCCCCTCCTTTTCGGGCAGTGCGCCAAACTGGACCCATAAAAAATCTTTGTTCTGGGTATTTGCACAGTGCCAGTTTCGCGTATAATAGGAGCATACCCGCAAGAACCAAAAAAGTCAATCGGTTTTGTGGGTATTTCGTAAAACCGGGAGGGAAAATCATGTCAACAACCGCAATGTGGCTGCTGCTGGCAGTCGTCGTCATCGTTATCGTCTTTGCAAGTGTGCTGTATAAGCGCACCTTCACCGTCCACGAGCTGGCGCTCACCGGCGTCATGGCCGCGCTGAGCCTCGTGGCCTACCTGTTCTTCCGTGTGCCGTTCTACGGCGGCTCTTCGTTCCATCTGGGCAACACCTTCACCGCCCTGACCGCCCTGCTGCTGGACGGCGTATCCGGCGGTCTGGCCGGCGCCATCGGTCTGGCTCTGGCCGACATCCTGGCCGGTGACCCGGGCTATGCCGTCACCACCTTCATCCTGAAGTTCATCATCGGCATCACCTGCGGTGCGGTCGCTCACAAGGTGTTCAAGCTCCGTGAGCTGGACAAGCACGCCCCCGGCTATCTGGCCAAGGTGATCGCCGCAGCGGCCTCCGGCCTGCTGCTGAATGTCTTCACCGACCCGTTCCTCGGCTACTTCCGCAACGTCTACATCTTCGGCCAGGAGTACACCATCGCCAAGGCTCTGACCAAGATCACCGGCGGCGTCACCTTCGTGAACAGCGTGGCCTCCACCGTCTGCGTCGTCCTCCTCTATCTGGCCCTGCGCCCGGCCCTCGAGCGCGCAAACCTGCTGCCCAAGGCCGAAAAGAAGGCCGAGAAGTAACCAACTTCCATTCCTGTCTGATGTACTCATAAAGCGAAAAAGGCATCTGCCACACGGCCAATGTCATTAAGTTAAGCAAATCCGCGCACACGAAAAAATGCCCACCTCGATTTTTCGAGGTGGGCATTTTTTATGCTTTCGTTATGCTGTTTTTGCTTGTGCTTACTTCGCGGGCAGGACAAGCGCCGCGCCCTTGTTGGCCTTGTAAAGCTCTCTCCACACGCCATAAGTACCGTAGTTGTTCAGTCTTTCATTTCTTTCAAACAATGATTTAGGTGTAACTAAAGTCTTATCTTATATGCCCCTTTCTTCGAGCATAATCTCCAATTATAAAAGCAACTGCTATAATCAACAAAATAAATATAGATAATATATCCCAAATATCAATTACCGCCTCGCCAATCATTTTTGATAATATACTATTTATCAAAAGCGTAAATGGAATAGCAAACAAGAATGTGATTCCTGTTGCCAAAAACTTTCGTTCTTTAAGTCGATAATATAAAGCATAAATTATCCAAAGAAATGCAAGTGAAATAATCGACATAATCGCACCTATGCTGAACACCTCATTCACTTTTATCAAAATACTTAATATGTACATAAATGGTACTATAATTATACTAATAGCAATCATCGCCACCAGCACTCCCCTTTTTCCCAACAATATAACCGGAAACGATGTAATCCATGTAACCAATATAGAACTAAGCACAATTAATGACCATGTCAATGTTCCTGAAATGGCAATATCACATATGCAACATACCATAATGCCAATTATCATAGCGATTGTGTATATTGTTGATATTATTGCATTCTTGTTCATATTGTTCTCATCTTTTCTTTTTAATTCAATGAGATTTTCATTGACCTTCTCTTCGTAATTATTTATTTCTATCCTCTCCCCACTCAACAATTCGTTAACCGTAACACCTAAAATATTGCAAAGTTCCAACATGATAGATGCATCAGGCATACATTTTCCTGTCTCCCATTTGGAAACAGCTCTGTCAGTAATATTTAACTTTTCTGCTAATTGCGCTTGTGTCAAACCTTTTTCTTTTCTACAACCAGCAATAAACTTTCCTGTATCAATTTGATTCATGAAAATATGCCTCCTTTCATGATTTACTCTACAATTTCTATCAATTCTTGTACACGAACCGTAAGTAGAATTATTAAACTCAACCTTCAGTTGGGAGAAGCATTGTGTTTGACAATTTCCGATTTGCCGGTTTCTTTCACCGCTGTCAAATCCATTATATCATGCGTTTCCATACCGAGCAATAAAAAGATGGACCGCACAAAATGTGCGGTTAATTAAATGCAACAGCCCAAAAAGCGCCCAGCCGTTAAGAAGAGGAAAGTATCTTTCCACCCCTCAACGGCTGGGTCTTTAGATTAACTTAATGACATTGGCCACATGGCAGATGCCTTTTTCGTTTATTTCTTTTCAAATACGAGGAACCGGAACGAGATGTCCGTTGTCAGTTCCGGCAGTGCCGCAAGACGGGCTGCGCCGTCCCGGGGCGTTTTCCAGTAGTAGGGCGTCATGGCGAAGAGGGCTTCCAGCTGCCCGGCAGGCACCGTGATGCTGCCGGAGACTTCCCGCTCTCCGATGGCTTCAAAGCCCGGATACGCCACTTCCTGCACCGGGTTCCTGTAGGGCTTTTCGTAGAGGACGGCCTTCATCTGGAAGAGATGCTCTGCACCCGGCACGGCGTAGATGAGCCGTCCGCCGGGGCGCAGGACGCGGAGAAACTCCTCCTGCGCGAAGGGCGAGAAGCAGTTGAGCAGCACATCCGCCCAGCCTGTGCGCACCGGCTGATGGAAACTGGAGGCCACGGCGTACCGGGCCGAGGGCAGAGCCTTCGCAGCCAGACGCACGGCGGGCTTTGCGATGTCAAAACCGGCCAGTTCCAGCGGGAGGCCCGCCTCTTCGAACTGTTGGGCGATGCACCGGTCATACCAGCCCTCGCCGCAGCCTGCGTCCAGCAGATGGAGCGGCTTTCCGGCTTTCGGCTGACCGTACTCGAGGCAGAGCTCTCCCAGCGCCTGCCCGAAGATGCCGTAGTAGCCCGCGCTCAGGAACGCGCGGCGGGCAGCGACCATCTCCCTGCTGTCGCCGGGGGCCTTGGTACGGGTGTTCTGCACCGGCAGCAGATGCCAGTAGCCCTCTTTGGCCCGGTCGAAGCTGTGGCCGGAGGGACATTTCAGTGCGTTATCCCCGGCAAGCGGTGCACCGCACAGCGGGCAGCACCACGGGGCAAATCCCTCTGCCATCACACTTCCTCGCTGTGGTCCTCGATGGGAGCCGTCGCGCCGCCGCGGGCGTTCATATACTCCTCAAAGCTGGTGAACTTCTGCTGCGGCGGGCGGCGGCTGATGAGCACGAGGCCCGGGTCTTCGTCCTTCGTCGGGACATTATTGCTGCGGCTGCGGTTATTGCGGCCGGACTGCTCCGCCTTGGGGGCGCGGGGCGCACGGCCTGCGCCGCTCTGCTCATTGCGGTTGCTGCGGCGGCCATTGCGGTTCTCATTGCGCTGGCTGTTCTGCTGGGCAGGCTGAGCCGGGCGGGCGCCGCGGTCGTTCCGCTCATTGCGGGGGCTGCGGCCTGCACCATTGCGGCCATTGTTCTCGCTGCGCTGGGCGGGCTGGCGGTTCTGCATCGCGGTGGGGATGGTCTGGGCCGGAGCGGCAGGGGTGGCAGCGTTCTTCTTGGCGGAACGGAGCGGGGTGGCCTCCGGGGCGCTCACAAAATGGGGGTCGAACTTCGGCTGGGCATTGCTGCCGCGGCCTGCGCCCTGTGCGGGGGCATTGCCCTCGCGGCGGGGGCGGTTGTTATTGTTACGGCGGCTGTTGTCGCGTCCGCCGGGAGTGCGCTTGTTATCATCCATGAGTTGTTCCTCTTTTGCTTCGATTTTGGGGGCCTTCTGCTTTTTTGCCGCAGAGGGCCTGGCCGCACTCTTTTTTTCGGGCGCAGCGGGTCTGGCGGCTTTTTCCGCCTTGGGAGTTTCAGCCTTTTCGGGGGCAGGCTGTTCGGCCTTGGGCTTGCGGCCCCGCACCGGCGGGGCTGCTTTTACGGGGGCGGGTACGCCGTCCCACGGGTGGCCGGACACCACCGGTATCTTCCGGCGGTTGAGCTTTTCGATGCCGGCCAGATATTCCATCTCCTCGGGTGCGCAGAAGCTCACCGCCGTGCCGTCTGCGCCCGCGCGGGCGGTGCGGCCGATGCGGTGGACGTAGGTCTCCGGCACCTCGGGCAGGTCGTAGTTGAACACATGGGAGAGCTCGCTGATGTCGATGCCGCGGGCGGCGATGTCCGTGGCCACCAGCACCCTGGTCTTGCCCTCCTTGAAGCCTTCCAGCGCCGCCACACGGGCGGTCTGGCTCTTGTTGCCGTGGATCGCAGCGGCGGTGATGCCCTGCTTGGTCAGATCGCGGGCGATCTTATCCGCGCCGTGCTTGGTGCGGCTGAACACCAGCGCATTCTGCACCGGCGGGGTCAGGTTTTTGATGAGCCAGGGCAGCAGGAACTTCTTGTTGCCCTTCTCGACGAAATACAGGCTCTGGTCGATGCGCTCCACCGTGCTGGACACGGGGTCCACCTTCACGAAGGCGGGGTCGTGCAGGATGCCTGCGGCCAGCTGCTCGATCTCTTTGGGCATGGTGGCGCTGAACATCAGGTTCTGGCGCTTTGCGGGCAGCTTTGCGATGACCTTCTTCACGTCATGCACAAAGCCCATGTCCAGCATCCGGTCAGCCTCGTCCAGCACAAAGACCTCGAGGTTTGACAGGTCGATATGGCCCTGACCAATGAGGTCGTTCAGACGGCCCGGGCAGGCGATGAGGATGTCCACACCCTTTCGGATGGCCTCCACCTGCGGGGCCTGACCCACGCCGCCGAAGATGACGGTGCTGCGCAGTTTGAGGTACTTGCCGTAGGCGTCGAAGCTCTCGCCGATCTGGAGGGCCAGCTCACGGGTGGGGGTGAGGATGAGGGCGCGGACAGCGCCCTTCCTGCGGGGGGCGGCGGCGCTCAGCCGGTCGAGCATGGGCAGCGCAAAGGCAGCGGTCTTGCCGGTGCCGGTCTGGGCGCAGCCCATCAGATCGCGCCCTTCCAGCACCGGCGGGATGGCCGAAGCCTGGATGGGCGAGGGGGTCTCATAGCCCGCCTCGCTTACAGCCTTGAGCAGGGGGGCGGACAGTTTCAAATCGTTAAAAGTCATGGTTCTCCTTGGTCATTCTTTGATTCTGCGGCACTCGATGTAATACCGCTTTTCCTCCGCATGGCCCATGCTGAAGGTCTTGCGGGGCAGCACGCCGCCCATCACGATGCCTTTGAACAGATCGCTCTTCTCGAAGGGCGGCAGCAGGAAGGCCACGCCGCCCTGTCTGGTCAGGGCGCGGACGGCAGGCTCGTCGTGGACGTAATCCACCCGGGCCTCGCTGTGGCGGGCCATAAAGTATTCGATAAATTCGTCCACCGTGCCGACGGTCAGCGGGGCGACGGGGTCCTCGAAGCTGAGGACGTTGGACACATGGGGGCCGGCCAGCGTGAAGGCCTGCTGCTTCGAGTCGCCGAAGCAGATGCCGGCCATGTTGGAGTCGCTCCACGCGATGAGGGCCAGCAGCACCGCGCCGCAGTCCACATTGAAGAGGACGCGGTGGATGGGCTCGATCTCGATGGCAGGCGAATGGACGTTGCACACCTCAGCCAGGCACCAGCGGGCGGGATGGCTTTCCCGCTCCTCAGGGGGCAGGGTGGCTTTCAGCTCCTCCCAGCAGGCTTTGGCCGCGGCCAGCGAATGGTTGCCGTCGCCCACAGCCAGCGTCAGGGGCTTTGCGCCCCTGGCCTGGGGATACCTGGCGTCGAAAGCCTCCTGGCTGCCCAGTGCAGCCAGTGCCGCGTCGATCTGCGCCAGCATCGCAGGGTCTTCCACGGCCCAGCCTGCAATGTGGCCGCCGCCCTGCATCAGCTCGCCCTCGTACAGCTTTTTCAGCTCGCTCTTTCGCGCGCCGATGGGCTCGACGAGGGTGCGGCCGGGGTCGTCGGTCAGCATCATGACATGGGGCGTTTCCAGCGCCGCGCCCCGGCGCACGGCCATGCGGGGCGGGATGCGCTCGGTGACGGTGCGCTCGCTGGGCCGGATGGCCGGGCGGGCGCCCTTCTCGTAGCTGTAAGCCTCGAGGTCTATCTTGCCCACGAGGCCCTGACGCACCCGGCCGCTCTGCTCGGTGCGCTCGACGTAGACAAAGCCGTCCACGGCGCGGGTCAGCACGTCGCGGCTGTACTCGTCCATCGCGGCGTGGATGTTCTCCACCCGCCGGGCCGCGTCTTCATCCTCGAGGTAGACTTCCGGCAGGATGAGCCGCAGGGTGCTGGGGCAGCCGCCCACAACGGCGTCTGCCTGCTCCCAGTAGGCGCGGTCGCTGGTAAACTGGTCACAGGCCACGCAGCCCCACTTTTCCAGAGGGATGTCCTCCCCGGGCAGCAGGATGTGGGCCGGACCAAAGCAGGATGCAGTTTTCATAACACATTCCTCACTCTCACATAAATCACCAACAGCAAATGGAGCGCTCTCACCGGAAAATGCCCGCCGCATCGTCCCAGAACACGGCATGCTCCACGCCGGAAGCCGACAGGGTGTTCCGCAGCTCGCTGCGGGCGGTGTCGTCCATGGTCTGCTTTGCGGGGACTTCGACCACGAGGTTCCTGACGCCCAGCGCCGTCGCGGAGCCGCCCACGGTGGAAGCGCCCTCCGTCACCTGACCCAGCGAGTAGCCGTACCACAGGGTCACGCTGCCCTCAAAGCGGGCATCCCATGCGGCGATGTCCGCAGCCAGCTGGGCGCTGCGGCCGCGCCCGCCGGTGGAGCCGAAGTCCTGTTTGCCGTTCTGGGCAGAGGGGAACTGGACGTTCTCCAGCAGCACATGGTCAAAGCCCATGCTCTGCACCTCGCCGATGAGGTCGCCGATGAACCGGACGGCCTCGTCGGAATAGGGGTTGAGCCAGGGGCTGCCGCCGGCGGACGCCTTATTATCCAGCCAGAGGTAAGCCTGCCCGGTGTAGCCGATGGCCATATTGCGGTCGGTGCGGGCCGCGATGGGGTCGCGGAAGGCCGCCAGCTTTGCCACCGGCACAAGGCCGTTCTCCTTGAGCACCGAGGCGATGAGGGCCGGGTCAAGGGACGCCCCCTCGATGCTGCCTGCCGCGGCAGCCACCTGAGAGGGATACAGGATGTTTCCGGCGCTGTCCTTCAGGGTGACGACGGCGTAGGCCGCGCCCTGCTGGGCCAGCTGCCGGGCGGCGGCACGCAGGGAAGCTTCGTCCTTTGCCGCAGCCGTGTCCAGAACGCCCCAGCTGCCCTCGGTGATGACGCCTGCGGGTGCAGCCGGTTCCGAGCCCGGCTCCGAGTCCGCCCGCACCTCCGAGGAAGCGGCAGGCTTTGCCGTCACTTCCGACGAAGCGGCCGCACTGGACGCCGTCGTCTCAGACGAGGCCGAGAGGTCACGGTTGCGCACCACGGTGTACCAGGTGTGGGTAGCCCAGTCCAGCACATGGGGCGCGGCAAGCCAGCCCACGACCAGCACCACGGCCACCAGCACGATGATGCCGACGGCCTTCTTCACCCACATGCCGGGGCTGTAAAAACTGCGGTGATACCGCTTGACCTTTTTATACTTTGCCATGATCGTCCCTTTCTCCTGCACTCCTCACAGGATCACCGAGTGGCCCGTAAAACCATAGATAGCCAGCGCCAGCACGCCGATGTAGACGAGCGTGATGGGCAGGCCCCGGAACGCCTCCGGGATGGCCTCGCTGCGCAGACGGCGGTCAGCCTCCGTCACCAGCATGACGGCCAGCAGATAGCCCAGGCCGCTGCCGAGGCCGAAGCCCATGCTCTGCTCCAGCGTAAAGCTCTGGGTGCGCTCCACCATCACCGTACCCAGCACGCTGCTGTTGACCGACGCCAGCGGCAGGATGCGGAGCAGCTGGCCGCCGTGGCGCTTGCCCCGTGCGGTCCAGAGCATGATAAATTCAAACAGGCTCACCACCGCCACGCAGGCCAGATAGACCAGCGGACGGAGCTGGGCGGGGTTGGGCCGGGCGGCGATGACGCCGCCCGCGTAGAACGCCAGCGGAGCCACCAGCACCTGCGTGACACAGAGCAGCAGGGCGAACCACCCGCTGCTGGTGCGCTCGTCGCCCACCAGCTGGACGAGGCGGGACACGCCGAGGCCCCGGGTGAACACCGCGTTCTGCGCAAAGACGGCCAGCACGGCGTAGCCAAAAAATACGCCGACGGCCTGCATCACATCATTCATCCTCAGGCTCCCCCTCTTTCTGGCGGTAGACCGCCATGAGGCCGCGGGCCTCCGATGTCAGATAGTTTTTATACTTCTTGGCCAGCGTGCGCCAGACGGCACACAGCACGCCCAGCACGATGAAGCCGCCAGCCGGCATACTGGCCATGGGCAGGACGGGGCGGCTCAGCACACGGCCGAACACCGTGCCGACGCTCAGCCACTCGCGCACACAGCCCAGCAAAAGCAGCAGCAGGCTGTAGCCGACGGTGATGCGGATGCCCTTGGAGACGGCCTTTTTCATCGTCTCCTGCACGCGGCCGAAGCGGTAGGTCAGCAGCGGCTCCACCACCAGCATGGGCAGATAGATGCCCAGCACCAGCAGGCTCACGCCGAACAGCCGATTCAGGATGGGGTACGCCGCCAGATAGACCACCGCCGCGCTGCCCGGATAGAGGATGCTGCGGGGCAGCAGCTTCTTTTCCAGCTCTGCGTTGGCCGGATGCTCCTCCCGCAGGGGGAACAGGCGGCTCAGCAGGCAGGCCAGCATCCGGGAGGGCGTCAGCAGCAGCGCCACGGCCACAGCCAGCATCAGGGCGTTCTGGCCGCTCGTCGCAAGGACGACCAGCGGCGCAAGGCCCATGCCCTGCATGACCACGGGGTTGTTCAGGAAGACGCGGTCATGGTGGAAGAATCTTTCCGGGTCCCGGGTGAGGAGTTCTGCAGCATGACGTTTCATTCCGCACCCCCCTTTCCGGTCTTCTTCTCTTTGAAGCATCTGCCGCTCTTTATCAGCTCATAGAGGCGGACTTCGGTGCGGTCGAGCCAGCCGGAGATGCTGTTGACCGCCAGAATGGCGAAGCAGACGCCCGTCTCGTAGACGCCGAAGTAGCGGAAGCCCATCGTAAAGGCTCCCACCATGACGCCGTAGAGGATGCGGCCCAGCCGGTGGTGGGCGCAGGTGTAAGGCTCATTGAGCAGGAACACGGCGCTGAAGAGCATCGCGCCCGTCAGCATCTCGTCGCGCACACAGCGCAGGCGGAACACAAGGCCCGCCGTAAAGGCGGTCCCCTCCGTCAGGCCCAGCTGGCGCGGGAAGAAGAAGACGATGAGGCCCGCCGTGATGAGGAAGCTCAGGGAGGCGCTCAGCCGCACGTCCTTCTGCATCCAGAGGAAGAGGCCGCAGGCCGCCAGCACGATGGCCGCACCGGTCCCCATCGGGGCGGCATACTCGCCCAGCACCAGCGACAGGGCGCTGATGTTGATGAGGCCGCCGCTGCGCAGGGTGTCCGAGATGGTGCTGGATGTGGCCACGCCGGAGGCGTCCCAGAGCGGGATATTGGCGTATGGGGCCGGATAGCGGAAGACCTTCTCCGGCCAGGACACCGCCGCCACCGCGTAGCCCACGGCGGCGGGGTGGAAGGGGTAGCTGCCATAGCCGCCGAAGACCTCTTTGCCGATGAGAGCACCGGCCAGAATGGCGGCGGCGAGGACATACCAGTCCACCGTCGCGGGCATCAGCATGGTGATGACGAGGGCAAAGCTCTCGTTGGAATAATCCCCGGCCTGATAGACGCGGCGGCGCAGCAGAGAGATGAGCCGGTCGCACAGGTTGCCCATCAGCACCGCAAAGCCGCAGAGCAGCAGCGGGCGCAGGCCGTAGAGGTAGCAGGAGACGCAGAGCAGCGGCACACAGAGAAAGCAGATGTGCTTATAGTATCTGCCGGTGCGCCGGAGCTCTTCCTCCTGCAGCCGGATCAATGCTTCATCCATGGGCAGTCCCCTCTCAGAGAGCTGCCATCGCACGGACGGCCGCGGCGGGGTCGGCGGCGCCGAAGATGGCGCTGCCCGCCACCAGCACGTCCGCACCGGCGGCGACGCACTGCGGAGCGGTGGCGGCGTCCACGCCGCCGTCCACTTCCAGCAGGAATTTCAGGCCGCGGCGGTCTTTTTCCGCCTTGAGCCAGCGGAGCTTGTCGAGGGCCGAGGGCATGAACTTCTGGCCGCCGAAGCCCGGCTCCACGCTCATGACCAGCACGAGGTCCAGCTGGTCGATGTAGTAACCCAGCTCTTCCACCGGGGTGCCGGGCTTGATGGTCATGCCCACCTTGCAGCCCTGAGCCTTGATGGCGTCGATGGTCTCCTGGATGTCGTCGTCGCACTCGAGGTGGAAGTTGAGCAGGCCGGCACCGGCCTTGGCAAAAGCCTCGGCGTACTGCTGGGGGTGGGTGATCATCAGGTGGACGTCATAGAAAGCGTCCGGCAGGGCCTTGTGCAGGCTCTTGAGCACCGGGACGCCAAAGCTGATGTTCGGCACGAAGTGGCCGTCCATCACGTCATAATGCAGCATCTGCGCACCGGCATCCAGCACCATCCGGCAGTCTGCGCCGAGATGGCTGAAGTCAGCCGAAAGGATAGAAGGACTGATCGTTGTCATTTTATTTTACTCCCCGTTATTTTTTAGAGAATTTTTGTAATTTTGCTCTGCCGCCGTCCCTGCGGCATCTCCCACAGGAGCAGTCGGCATAGTCGATTATAGTTTACATGAAAACAGCGAAAAAATCAAACCCGCAGCCGTGTTTTTCACGGAAAAGACGTAAAGTTCTGCGTATCTCCCCTCTTCCACAACGCAAAAAGCAGCCAGACTGCTCCTTTGAGGGGCAGTCTGACCGCTGTGAAGTTAGTCTACCGGCTTCATGCTGGCCGGGTCTTCCACCGCACCGGGGCGGCCGCTCTCGTCGGGCAGACGCTTCATGCCGCCGGGGTTGGGGGGCTGGACGGGCAGGGTGAAGACGAACCTGCACCACTCGCCCTGCTTGCTCTCCACCCGTATCTGGCCGCCGGAGAGGTTGACCAGCACCTTGCAGATGTTCAGGCCGAGGCCCGCGCCCCGGGCGTGGAGACCCCGGGACTGGTCTTCTTTGTAGAAGCGCTGGAAGACGTAGGGCAGCGCCTCGGGGCTGATGCCCTGGCCGGAGTTCCAGATGGAGACTTCCACCTCCGGGCCCAGCCTCTCCACCCCGAAGCGGATGGTGCCGCCTGCCGGGGTGAACTTGATGGCGTTGTCCAGCAGATTGTAGGCCACCTGATGGATGAGGTCAGGGTCGGCATAGACCAGCACCTTCTCATCCATGGTCAGGCCGTCAATGTCGATCATGCCGTCGTTGATGCGCTGCTCCGCCGAGAGGGCCACGCCGGTCAGGGTCTCCCAGATGTTGAACATCCGGGCGTTCACCTGATATTCGCCGCTTTCCAGCTTCGAGAGGTCCAGCATATTCTGGATGAGGCGCGCCAGACGGCCCGTCTCCTCGCTGACCAGCTGTAGGTAGTGGTTCTGCATATCGGGCGGGATGGTGCCGTCCAGAATGCCGTCGATGAAGCCCTTGATGGTGGTCATGGGGGTGCGCAGCTCGTGGGCGATGTTGCCCATGAACTGGCCCCGGGAGTTGTCGTTGGACTGGATATTGTCCGCCATCTTGTTGAAGGTGCGGGCCAGATCGGCCACTTCGCCTTCGCCGTCCACGCCCTCGACCCGGACGGACAGGTCACCTCCGCCGAAGCGCTGGGCCGCGTCCGTCACCTTCTGGATGGGGTCGGTGAGCTTATGCATCATCACCTTGGTGAGGACGCTGGCCACCAGCAGCATCAGACAGGCCGAGAGGAAGAAGTTCGAGAAGAACTCCCTGCGGAACTCCACCAGCCGGTCGCCCGACGAGCAGAGGAAGAGGTAGCCGGTACACTCGCCGCTCTCTCTGCGCATCTCACGCACCGAGATGTAGCTCTTCTCGGTCAGTACGCCGTCCAGCGTGCCGAAGACGTGATAATTCTCCTTGGCCTTGGCCGACTTTTCCAGCACGGACGCCTCCACCACATCCCCGGCCAGATTTTCCGGGTCTGAGGCCAGCACCACGTTGCCGTCGCAGTCGGTGAAGAACAGGTACACTTCCGCGCTCTCGCCGATGAGCTCGAGCTTGGTGTTCAGGGCTTCCAGTTCTTCGCCTTCCGGCAGAGCGGCTTCCTGCACCAGATGGGACGCCGTGCGCTGGGCCACATTGACCACTTCGTCCAGCACGTCGTACCGCTCCTGGGCGAAGTAGTTGCTGAACAGCACCAGCTCCGAGCTTCCCATGATCACCGTGCCAAAGATGAGTAGGGTGCTCATGAGCGAGAAGAACGCGACGGAAACACTTTTGCGCATTACTGACGCACCTCGAATTTATAGCCCACGCCCCAGACGGTCTTCAGCTCCCATTTATCGGAAGCACCGGCCAGCTTCTCGCGCAGGCGCTTGACATGGACGTCGATGGTGCGGCTGTCGCCGTAGTATTCGAAGCCCCACACCTCGTCCAGCAGCTGGTCGCGGGTGTAGACCCGGTTGGGGTGAGAGGCAAGGCAGTTCAGCAGTTCCAGCTCCTTCGGGGGAGCTTCCACCACCTTTCCCTTGACCCGCAGCTCGTAGCTGTTCATGTCGAGGCGGAGGTTGTCGAACTCGATGACGCCCTCGGAGCTCTCGGTCTGGGACGTGGTGACGGTGCAGCGGCGCAGCACCGCCTTGATGCGGGCCACGACCTCTTTGGTGTCGAAGGGCTTGACCATGTAGTCGTCTGCGCCCAGCTCGAGGCCCAGCACCTTATCGAAGGTCTCGCCCTTGGCCGTCAGCATCATGACCGGGGTGTTGCCCAGCTTGCGGATGCGGCGGCAGACCTCGAGGCCGTCCATCCTGGGCATCATGACGTCCAGCAGCACCATGTCGGGCTTGAGCTGGTTGAACTTTTCAAGGCCCTCTTCGCCGTCGTTGGCCGTCGTGACCTGATAGCCCTCCTTGGTCAGGTAGAGCCGCAGCAGCTCGCAGATGTTGGTATCGTCGTCCACAACGAGTATCTTTTCGTTTGCCATGTGAGTGTTCCTCCTCTATCCAGTCCAAAGCCAGCCCCCGCCGGGCGCTGGCCGCAATTCTGATGTTGACCTATATTTTATTATACGGGACAGTTATGACAAAATAAAGAAGGTTTTGTATGATTTTTGAATCTTTGGCAGACAAAGCGGGCGGGAGGGACATTGTTCGTCCCTCCCGCCCGCTTTACTTTTCTCCGGTCTCCGGCTCTCCGGTCTCCGGCTTGTTCAAAATCCCACAGCGCAAAACCGCTTTTGAAAGCGTTTCGTTGCCCTCGCCGATGCGGATGGCCTGCATTGCGGCAAGGTCTGCACCGAAGCAGACATTTTTCAGCGCATCACAGCCGTAAAACACATCCGCTTCTATGTATTTTACGCCCGCCGGGATATACACGTTTTTGAGATGTCGGCACTCGCTGAACATCTCCCAGTGCAATTCTTCGACGGTCTCCGGGATATGGACTGTCTCAAATGCACAGCCCCGGAACGCGCCATCCCCCATCTCACGCACACTTTCCGGGATGCTCAGCCGTTCCAGTGCGCCGCAGCCCGCGAATGCTTCTATTCCAATTTGCTCCAGCTTCTCCGGCAGCCGGAGCGTTTTTAAGGCGGCGCAGTCCCGGAACATTCCGGCCTCGATTTTGCGGATGTTGCCGCTCAGTTGTACTTTTGCCAGCTGACAGCACCCGCGGAACATCGACGCTCCCGTTTGGCGTCCTTTTATCTCGGCGCACCGCAAAGCACTGTCTGCGAAAACTTCGCCGCCCAGCCTTGCCACTCTGGGCGGGATGCTTATCTCCTGCAAACCGCTATTTTTGAATGCCGCTGTGCCGAGTTCCACCAGCCCAACAGGCAGTGTGATCTGGGTCAGATTCTCACAGCCATAAAACGCAGCTGCACCGATTCTCCGCAGCGTTTTGGGCAGCTGTACCCGCCGGAGATTTTTCATCCCCGCAAATGCTCCCGGAGCAATCTCCTCTACACCTTCGGGTACAAGCATCTCCCAGCCGTTCAGCCCGGCTTTCTGCATGGCGGCGAGGATGTCGGCGGCCGCCTCACCGGTAAGTATCGTGTTGCTCATCGTCACTAGCTCAGATTCCAGAGGTAATATGTCATTGATGAGGCTATCAAAATGCCAAACACTATCGTTACAACCTTTGATTTGATAACCTTTTTATAAAGCCATACCAGTCCCGCCGCAACTCCCATGCACACTGCAAGTATTATCAAAAACACTACCGGCGCTGTAGGGAAATACAAGAAAAAAGCCCATAAATCATTATTATCCAGCGCATTGAGGACGGTCACTATCAGTCGTATCAGCTCTGCATACGCCGGAACCAGAAAAAGAGGATATAGCGTCCACCCCACTTTTTCCTCATCCGAACTATTCTCGTTTTTCCACATGCCCCACACGAGCCATGCCACCGGAAGCCCGAGGATGATTGAAATGATGATAATGTGGTCTAAAATAAACTGAAGTGCACTGACACCTATGCCCAAAGCTATTACAACAAGTGCAATGACGAATATCCAAGGTATCGTAAAGAAAACAAACATTCGTAACTCTCCTCTGTGCTGTTTGCATACTTATTTGTTTAACCCTTCGACTTATGGTAGAGCGTCTGTGCATCTTCTGCGGTGTGACGAAACATGATTTTGTTTTCACTCTGTTTTCCATCGACCACTTCATATACAACAAGCCATTGCTCATCCACATCATCAATTTTCAAAGTAATAACTTCTCCACCCGGTTTATACAACTCCGGCTGTTTCTTTTTCGTCAGCAACCACTTGCCCAAGCCCTCATTCTCCGGGAAATCGACCGTCCCGTCCTCGTACAGCGTGAAACTCTTGGTTTCCGCCCACTGCATATACCAGTCACCCAGAATAAGTTTCTCCACTTTTTCTTTGTGCGTCTCCTGATATTTTGTTACACACAGCGCGGCTACTACAACAATAATAGCCACCATGCACACTCTTCGCCAAAATGCTTCTTTGCCAAAATGCTTCTTTATCAAATTTCACTTTCATAACTGTTCCTTCTACTTCACTTAATGTTTCATTGCATCCTCAGCCGTATGCCAGAATACGATTGTCTGGTCAGTATTCTTATCCGTATTCGGTGGGCCAAAGGTCACTGATTTTTTATCGATAGCAATTATCGTGAAAATCTCGCTATTCCCATAGAATCCGGTAAGCGTAAACTGGTCTTCGTTCGCAATCGACCATGTTCCTTTTCCGTAGTCATTATCAATCATGCAAGTTCCGTCATCATAAATCGTGAACGCCAAGTCATCCGAACCCTGACGGTACCATGTACCGATAATGAGTTTCTTTTTATTTTTCTTCCTGCACCCCGTCAGCGGTGCCGCCGCACACACCAGAGCCGTCGCCGCCGTAAGCTGTAAGAATCCACGTCGCGTGATATTTTTCATTTTGACTGCCTCCTGTTTCAAGTCACTTTTCGGGCCTTCTTGAGCACTCTTCCGCCCAAGTCTCTGTCTTGGTTCTTATTTTAACGGATTATCCGTTAAAAATCAAGATATTCGGGCCATCCTTTGTAGACTTTCTACAAAGAGGTGAATCCTATGCTATACACGGAACGCATCAAGGCACTGCGCAGCGACCACGACCTCAACCAGACCCAGGTCGCGCGGGCTATCCATGTTGCCCAGACCACCTATTCCGACTACGAAAAGGGCAAAGTGCGCATCCCGGTCGAGTGCCTCATCCAGCTGGCGAAATTCTACGACGTCGATATGAACTATATCACCGGCGTCAGCGACACCCTCCGGCCATTCCCCCACGCATGAGCCGGACGTCCTGCCGCTGATTTTCCAAAAGCGGCGGTGTTTGTTTTTGTTTTGCTTGTAGATAGCCATTTGGTTATCATAAGCCCAGCATAGCATCTCTCTGCGGTATTGTCAAGATACTCATTCAGTTATCAGGAGGACATCTTATGGCATACTACCGCCGCATCCGCGATATGCGCGAAGACCACGACCTCACCCAGCGCCAGCTCGCCGCCCTGCTGCATATGCCCCAGCCGCAGTACAACCGCTATGAGCAGGGCCTGCGCGACCTGCCCACCACCACTCTCATCGCGCTGGCCGACATTTACCACACCTCGACCGACTATCTTCTGGGCCGTACGAACGACCCCAAGCCGCCTGTCTCCCTATAACGCACCAAAAGGGGCCTCCTTTGCAGGAGGCCCCTTTTGCATATCACGGGCTGGTCAGAATGGGGGACGCAGCCCGGTTTCTGGTATTTTCAGGGAAATGCGCTCAGATCCTTTGAAGCAGTCTTTACAGGATGGGGCTCTGGATGTTGTCGTTGTTCTTGATGCCGTGCTTCTCGGCGTAGCCGGTCAGCATCAGGGTCAGAGCGCCGTCGCCGGTGACGTTGCAGGCGGTGCCGAAGCTGTCCTGCAGGGCGAAGATGGCGAGCATCAGAGCGGTGCCGGCGCCATCGAACATCAGAACGCCGGTGATGAGGCCCAGAGAAGCCATGACGGTGCCGCCGGGGACGCCGGGAGCGCCGATGGCGAAGATGCCGAGCAGGGCGCAGAAGAGGAGCATGGTGCCGATGCTGGGCAGGTGGCCGTAGAGGATCTTGGAGATGGTCATGCAGAAGAAGACCTCAGTCAGGACAGAGCCGCAGAGGTGGATGTTGGCGAACAGGGGGATGCCGAAGCTGACCATATCCTTGCGCAGAACCTTGCTCTTGCGGGCGCAGTCCAGAGCGACTGCCAGAGTGGCGGCGCTGGACATGGTGCCGACAGCGGTCAGGTAAGCGGGGCCGTAGTGGCGAAGAACTTCCCAGGGGTTCTTGCCGGAGTATGCACCGGCCAGCAGGTACAGGACAGCCAGCCAGATATAGTGGCCTGCCATGACAATGAGGATGATCTGGATGAAGGCGGGCAGCTGGTGGGTGATCATGCCCTCATAGCTCAGGTTGCAGAAGGTCGCGGCGATATAGAAAGGCAGCATGGGGATGATGATCTTGCCGACGATGTCCAGCACGATGTTCTGGAACTCGCCGAGGAAATCACAGGTGAGCTTGCTGTTAGTCCAGGTAGCGGCCAGACCCACCAGAACACTGAGCACGAGGGCGCTCATGACGCTCATGATCTGGGGGATGTTCAGCTCGAACACGACGTCGGGCAGGGTCCGCAGACCGGCCACCTCAGTGTCGATGGACAGGTGCGGGATGAGGGCGTAGCCTGCGCCGGTGCTCATGAGGGCTGCGCAGACAGAGGAAACGTAAGCGATCACGATCGCCACGCCCAGCAGGCGGGAAGCGTTCTTGCCCAGCTTGGTGATGGACGGGGCGATGAAGCCGATGATGATGAGCGGCACACAGAAGGTGATGAGCTGGCCCATGATATACTGTAAGGTGACGACCACCTTCATGACGCTCTCCGGGAAGACCTGGCCCAGGATGACGCCGATGATGATACCGAGAAGCAGCCGGAACGGCAGGTTATCGAATAGCTTTTTCATAATAATTTACCCCTAATTCTCCTGCGCTTCGGGCGCAGGGTGTTTTTTGCAGGATGCGGATGCAGGCTTGCCAGGGTGTTGCGAGGACGCTTATTCGGCGTCCGGAGCATGTTCTTTGTTGAGCATCAGGTCGAGGATGACGCTGTCGCTGGTGCCGTGGGTGCTGAGGATGGCGAAGTTGTCCAGCGTGCGCTCCACGTTCTCTTCCACGATGCCGTCGGTGCTCTGGACGCGGACGCCGCGGGTACCCATGGCCGCTGCCTGACAGGCGGCATTGACGCAGGTGGAAATTTTCAGGGCGCAGTCGGCCTTTGCGCCGTCGCACACCATGCCGGTGACATTGCCCACCATGTTCTGGATAGCGCAGCATATCTCATGGTAGCCGCCGCCCAGCAGGTATGTAATGCCGCAGGCCGCGCCGGTGCCGGCGACGGTGGCGCCGCACAGGTTGCTCAGACGGCCAAACTTCGACTTGATGCGGATGGCGATGAGGTTCGACAGGGTGACGGCACGCAGCATGGTGGGCTCGTCGATGTCCAGCCAGCGGGCAGCAGCCACGACGGGCATCGTCGCAGTGATGCCCTGATTGCCGCTGCCGGAGTTTGCCACCACCGACACCGGAGCGCCTGCCATACGGGCGTCTGCGCCCGCAGCGGCGGCTATCATGGAGTTGGTGGTCAGATCGCGGGTCATGAGACCCTTGCGGCAGTTGAGGTCGAGGTTGCGCCCAATGGCGAGGCCGTACTCCTTGGAAAGGCCCTCATCGCTGATGACGGAGTTTACCTTCACGGCACTGCGGATGATGTCGATGGGGTCGTTCATCGGGTCGAGCTCTTTGGTGCAGTAATCCCAGATGGAGCGGACGGTCAGGAAGGACGCGATCTGCTCCGGGGAGACCACATCGCTGTCGCCTGCGGCGGCAGTGTCCGTGTCCCGCTTGTCGAGGGTGGCCGCACCGTCCTGCTCCACCAGTACGACGTTGGTGTGCAGGTCGCGGACGATGGCACGGCCCGTATGGCCGCCGCCCTTGGCAATGACCTCGATGTAAAGCTTCTGCGGCACCTGCGCCACATTCACCCTGACCTTGCCGGCCTTGACCAGCGCGGCGGCAGCTTCCACCGTCTCGCGGGGGACGTGGTTCATGACTTCCAGCAGATAGACCGGGTCGCCGCCCAGCGCACCGATGGCGGCGGCATAGTCCATGCCCTCGTAATCGGTGCCGGGGATGCCCGCCGACATGGCGTTCTTGATGATGTTGATGCTGGCGTTGACCGTGATCTCTTCGGCCTTGTCCACACCGGCCTTCCGCAGGGCCTGACCCGCCTCGGCGGCAGTCAGCGCCACAGCGCCCGGCTCGGTGCAGCCGGTGGCCAGCTCCATCTCACTGTTCAGGATGCGAATGAACATGTTCTGTTCCATAGTGTTGCACCGTCTCTTTCTCTTATAGGATGCTCTGTTACTTCACGGCGATGCATTCGATCTCCAGCGGCGCACCTTTCGGCAGTTTCGCCACCTGCACGGCGCTCCGCGCGGGGAAGGGCTGGGCGAAGTATTCGCCGTAGACTTTGTTCATCTCAGCAAAGTCGTTCATGTCGGCCAGAAAGACCGTGGTCTTGACCACATCGGCCAGGGTCATGCCCTGCTCGGCAAGGATGGCCTGGATGTTCTTGAGGGACTGTGCGGTCTGGGCCGCGATGCCCTCGGGGATGGCCCCGGTGGCGGGGTCGATGGGGAGCTGGCCGGAGACGTAGACCGTCTGGCCTGCTGCGATGCCCTGCGAATACGGCCCGATGGCGGCGGGCGCCTGTGCAGTGGCGAGTGCCTGTTTCATAATTCTCTCTCCTTTTTCGAATTGCAGGGGCATCGCTTGCCTTGACGCCCCTTGTCCTGACCCTATCCTAACGCGGTGGGCGGCAAAAGTCAACAATTTTCTCTCTCGATGAGAAATTATTATCACTTGTGACAAATCCTGCGGATATTTTGAAGCACTTTCACGAAAATACATTGAGTTTTCAGTTTCTCATTGTCAATAACACGCGAACGTGATATGATATAGGCAGCAGGATGAGAATAAATTCTCATCATTTCCCTCATGAAACAACGTGGAAAGTGGTGACATACATGGATGCACGGCTGGAACCCTACCGGACACTCGTTTCGTTTCTGGGCGAGGCGCTGGGGCCGGACTATGAAGTGGTGCTGCACGACCTGACCAGCGAGGAAGGCACCATCGCAGCCATCGTGAACAACAACATCAGCGGCCGCACCGAGGGCGCACCGCTGTCCAATATGGCCCTGCGGTTCATCCACGGCAAAGTCTACGAAAAGCAGCCCTATGTGGCAGGCTATCAGGGCGCGTCGCAGGCCAAGGGGCGGCTGCGCTCCTCCACCATGTTCATCAAGGACGGCAGCGAGCTTATCGGGATGCTCTGCATCAACTTTGACGCCGCCAAGTACAGCCGGATGGCGCAGGAGCTTCTGTCGCTCTGCGGGGCCCATCAGGAGCCCGGCCCCACGCTGGGCGTCGAAAACTTCGTCAGCAGCCTGCCCGACGCGGTGCAGGCCGCCATCACCGACGTGACCGGCAGCGCTCTGCCGCCCGACCGGCTGACCATGGACGAGAAGGTCCGCATCGTGGAAGACCTGCAGCAGGCGGGCATCTTCTACATGAAAGGCGCGGTCAGCGAGGTTGCGGCACAGCTGGGCTCCTCGGAGGCGACCATCTACCGCTATCTGAGCAAACTGAAGGATTGATACTTGCACTCATACGCTCCTTCGCGTATAATGGTAGATGTATTATTATGTCTACCATAACGTGAAGGAGCGTATTTTATATGAAATTAGGAATCGTCGGCCTGCCCAACGTCGGCAAGTCCACTCTGTTCAACGCCATCACCTCCACCAAGAACGCGGAGGCTGCAAACTACCCCTTCTGCACCATCGAGCCCAACAGCGGCATCGTGGCCGTGCCGGATAAGCGGCTGGATAAGCTGGCTGAGATCTGGCAGACCAACAAGAAGACCCCCGCCATCGTGGAGTTCGTGGACATCGCCGGCCTCGTCAAGGGCGCAAGCCAGGGTGCCGGCCTCGGCAACAAGTTCCTCGGCCACATCCGCGAGTGCGACGCCATCGTCCATGTCGTGCGCTGCTTCGACGACGACAACATCATCCACGTCGTGGAGGACGTGACCAAGGCCGAGGCCGTGGACCCCATCGCCGACATCGACGCCATCGACTACGAGCTCATCCTCTCCGACCTCGAGGTCGTCCAGAACCGCGCAGGCCGCATGGCCAAGGCCGCAAAGAGCGGCAACAACAAGGGGGCTGCCGCCGAGGCTGCATGGCTGCAGCAGCTGGCTGCCCATCTGGGATCCGGCAAGCCCGCCCGCAGCTTCGACTTCGACGAGAACGACGCCGAGCAGCAGACCGTGCTCCACGAGATGGGCCTGCTGAGCGCAAAGCCCGTCCTCTACGCCTGCAATGTGGGCGAGGACGACCTGATGGAGGGCATCGAGAACAACAAGTACGTCCCGCTGGTGGCCGTACGCGCCAAGGAAGAGGGCGCACGCTACATCCCCATCTGCGCCAAGACCGAGGAGGACATCGCCGACTACAGTCCCGAGGAAAAGAAAGCCTTCCTCGCCGAGATGGGCATCGAGGCAAGCGGCCTCGACAACCTCATCACCGCCAGCTACGACCTGCTGGGCCTCATCTCCTTCCTGACCGACGGCAAGAAGGAGTGCCGCGCCTGGACCATCCGCAAGGGCACCAAGGCTCCGCAGGCTGCCGGCAAGATCCACAGCGACTTTGAGCGCGGCTTCATCCGCGCCAGCGTCATCGCCTACAGCGACCTCGAGGCCCACGATTTCGATTACGCTGCCGTCAAGGCCAAGGGCCTGCAGCGCACCGAGGGCAAAGAATATGTCGTGAAGGACGGCGATGTCATCGAGTTCCTGTTCAATGTTTAAAACAGAGGAACAACCTCTCAGTCTCGCTACCGCTCGACAGCTCCCCTAGAAAGGGGAGCCAAAGCAGAAAAGGATTAAAATTATGATTATCGGTATCATGGGCGCAATGCCCGACGAGGTGGACCAGCTCTGCGCCAGACTGGAAAATGTCACGGTCGAGCCCTACGGCGGCGTGGAATATCACAAAGGCACACTGGCCGGCAAGCAGGTGGTCGTCTGCTGTGCAGGCATGGGCAAGGCCAACGCCGCCGCCACCACCCAGGTGCTCATCACCAGGTTCGGTGCCGAGAAGATCATCTTCTCCGGCATCGCAGGCAACATGACCAGCAAGATCGGCATCGGCGACGTGGTCATCGGCAAGACGGTGCTTTACCACGACGCCCAGCTGGATATGATCTGCCAGAATCCGCCTTTCCTGAAGGAGTACACCGGCGACCCGGCCCTGATCGCCGCCGCCGAGAAAGCCTGCGCCGACGCAGGCGTCAAGGCTCTGGCAGGCAGGATCGCCACCGGCGATATGTTCGTGGGCGACAGCGCCACCAAAGCCGCCATCGAGGCCAAGTGCGCCCCCGACTGCGTGGAGATGGAGGGCGCGGCCGTGAGCCAGATCGCCGCCAAGAACGATGTGCCTTGCGTCATCCTCCGCGCCATGAGCGATAACGCCGACGAGGACGGCCATGAGGTGCTGGTGGTCAAAAAGTTCAGCATCACCGAGTACGTCGCCACCGCGACCAAAATCGTCGCCGCGATGGTAGAATCTCTGTAACAGACAGCAACAGAAGCCGGTCTTGCGACCGGCTTCTGTCTGTTTACAGGTACTGCTCCAGCTTCAGCCTGTTATCCTCCTCAAAATCCTGCAGCTTCTGCATCAGCCTCTTCGACCCCGGCGCGGCGTCGGGGTAGTCCTTCTGGGATTTGATGCAGTCCACCACGCCCATGCCGCTGCCCTGTGTGAGCATCTCAGCGAGGTTGCGGGTAGATTTGTCGGTGATGGTCTTCATGCCGATGCTCACCTTGGTGTTGAGCTTCGCCATGGCGCTCTGGCCCTGGGCCGAGCCGCCGCAGGCATCGATGGCGGCGTGGGCCTCCTGATTGAGCTGGCGGTAGATATTGCGCTGGCGCAGAAGCTCCGCCTTGAACTGCTCATCCTCCGCCATCGGCACGAGCTGGTCGAGGGTGTTCTTCCCCATCTCGGTATTCTGCACGATGGCTTCCAGCATATTGAGATTGTCGTTTTTCTGGTTTTCCATACAAAAATCCCCCTTTTGAGGGTAGTTTCTCTCAAAAGGGGGACTCTTATGCATTATTCGCCGTCGTAGATGCGGTCGCCGCCTGCGGTCTGTGCAGCGGCCAGCCGCTTCTCGCACAGGTCATAGAGGGCATCCCAGTTCTTGCAGCGCACCTCGCGGGTGCCGGCCACGCCGATGGACTGGGTGAAGGGCACCCGGCGCATCAGGCCCACCGAGGCCACACACTCCTTGGGCATCTCGGCATAGATGGCTTTCAGCTCCTCTTCCAGCTCACGGCGGGTGCGGTCGGCACAGCCGATGGCGAACAGGGTGTCGCTCAGGCGGCAGACCACCCGCTCGGCAGGCTGGTCGAAGTGCTTTTTCCACTGGTTTGCCACAAAGCAGACCAGCTGACCCATGACGGCGTCGCTCTCCCGCGCGGAGAGCTTCTCTGCGCCGTCGATGGACACCAGCGCCAGTGCCGCGCAGCGGTGGCAGTCGGTCCACTCATCGAGTTTCGTGCAGAATTCCGTTTCGTAGTAGCGGCGGTTGAACACCCCCGTCACAAAGTCGTGGTTCATGTCGTCGCGGCACATCTCCCGCTCCCGCGGGGTCATCCGGTCTTCGGGCAGGTCATTGCCTGCCAGAGGGGCCGTCATCTGCAGCTGCCACACCTTGCCGTCGGCCACGACACAGCGGCGCAGCACACAGTCCACCTGACCGCCGCGCAGCTCGTAGTCCACCATCAGGCCGTCGTCCTGCCAGCAGCGGTCGGCGTCCTCGTCCACCTGCGTCAGGCTCACATCCTGAAACACAGGCCGCGAGCTTTCGACGAATTGCCGCAAGTCCTGCTCAGTCCATTCATTTTTCATGCGTTTTTCCCCATTTTATACACCGGGTCTTCCTTCCCGGCGCTCTGCCTTTTCACAGTCGAACCTGTTTTCATGGCCAGCGTATCGCTGTGAAAACAGGTTCTTATCCCTGACTGCCTCTCATTCGATTATACCACGACGGCGGAGCGCTTACCAGCAAAACGCACAATTTTCAAAAAGATTTTTTACATTCCCGTCAAATTGAGGTTTTGGCCTCTTTTTCGACCGGCTCCTTGGCGCGGCAGTAGACCTCGCACTCAGCCTGAATACGGCTGGCCAGAGGCTCTGCGTCGAAGCCCTCCGCGGCGCGCCAGGTCCAGTTGCCGCCCAGCTTGCCGGGGGTGTTCAGGTGGGCTTCTGCGCCCAGGCCCAGCCAGTCGGACATGGGGATGATGGCCCGGTCAGCCACAGAGCCGAGGGCCGCACGCAGCAGCGCGATGCGGGCGGCGTCCGGCTTGACGGCGGCCACTTCCTTCACGGTGGGCCTGCAGGGGGTCAGGTGGAGATAAGCGGCGGCGTTGGCCTTCTCCTTCCCGGTGGCGGCGTTCTCCCACCAGTCGGTGAGGGTGGTGTTGTCGTGGGTACCCGGGTAGACCACGCTGTTCTTGACGTGGTTGTGGGGCAGATACTCGTTGTCGCCGCCGCCGAAAGCGAACTGCAAAACCTTCATGCCTGGGAAGGTGCTGTCGGCCAGCAGCCCGCGGACGCTGGGGAACAGCTCGCCCAGATCTTCCGCGATGATGGGCAGCTTGCCAAGGGCAGCTTCCAGTGCGTGGAACAAGTCCATCCGGGGGCCGACCTCCCACTTGCCGGTGCAGGCGGTAGGGCTGCCCGCCGGGATGGCCCAGTAGGTGTCGAAGCCGCGGAAGTGGTCGATGCGGAGCAGGTCGTAGATGCCGAGGGCGTGGCGGACGCGCCGGATCCACCAGGCATATCCCGTCTGTTTATGATACGGCCAGTTATACAGCGGGTTGCCCCAGAGCTGGCCGTCTGCGGAGAAGTAATCCGGCGGACAGCCGGCCACGCGGGCAAAGCCTCCCTGCGCGTCCAGCTCGAAGAGCTCGCCGCCCACCCATGCATCCACCGAGTCGGCAGAGACGTAGATGGGGATGTCGCCCAGAATTTTCACGCCCTTGGCGTTGGCATAGCCCTTGATCTTTTTCCACTGGGTGGCAAACTCGTACTGCAGGAACTTCCAGAAGCCGATCTCCTCTTCCTGCTCTGCTGCGAACTTTGCCAGCGCGGCGGCGTCCCGCAGGCGGTACTCCCGGGGCCACTCAGTCCAGCTCTTCATGCCGTTGGCGGTCTTGAGGGCCATGTAGAGGGCGTAATCATTCAGCCAGCTGTCGTTGGCAAGGGCGAAAGCGTAGTAGTCGTCGGGATAGTAGTGGGCGCAGCCGTGGAGGCCGGCATACTTCTCGCGCCATGCGGCATAGGCGGTGCGCAGCACCTTATAGCGGCTGGTGTAGAGAGTGCCGTAGTCCACCGAAAGCGGGTCATCGCCCCACTTTTCCGCCTTGAGCTGGGCGGCAGTCAGCAGGCCGTCGGCCTTGAGAGCGTCGAGGTCGATGAAGTAGGGGTTGCCCGCAAAGGCAGAGCAGCTCTGGTAGGGGCTGTCGCCGTAGCCGGTGGGGCTGAGGGGCAGCAGCTGCCAGATGTGCTGGCCCGCAGCCGCCAGAAAATCCACGAACTTGAGCGCTTCGGTGCCAAAGCAGCCAATACCATAGGGGCCGGGCAGGCTGGACACCGGCATCAGGATTCCACTTTCACGCATGATGATACCTTCCTCGCTTTATATTCCGTTTGGGTTTCTGCTGTTTCCTATCATAACATAAGCGAAGACTATTTTCCACCGGCAAAAAACGTGGTATACTGGATTTTATCGGGAAACATCCTTGCCCTCTCAGTCCGCTTCGCGTCCAGCTCTCCCAGAGGGAGAGCCTTTGGCCTTCCGGGAAGCTTTTGCCTCTCCCTTTGGGAGCAACAATGATGACCGCCGCCAGTGGCGGAAACAGGGAATCATTGTTGGGGCAGTGGCCAGCAAGACGCAAGTGCTTTTTAAGCACGAAGCGGCTGCTGGGTGCCGCAACCCGGGTAGTGGCACGGCATCAGCCGTGACGGAGAGGGCAAGCCGCCTTTAGTTTTACATTCGGGAGGTATCGTGCCATGCAGCGCACGGAAAAATATTTTGAGAACGACGCATTCCGCAAAACTGCCGCCGGGGTCATCCTGGCCGCGGAGGCGGACGCAAAGACGGGCGGCGGGCGCATCGCGCTGGACGGCACGGTGTTCTACCCCGAAGGGGGCGGTCAGCCCGCCGACAGAGGCACGCTGACCCTCGCCGACGGCAGGGTGCTTAATGTCACCGACGTCCACGAGACGAACGGCATCATCTGGCACACGGTGGATGCCCTGCCCGAGACCGCACAGCCCGGTGCCGCCGTCACCGGCACCATCGACTGGGAGTGGCGCTTCGACAAGATGCAGCAGCACACCGGCGAGCACATCCTCTCCGGCATCCTGCACCAGATGTTCGGGGCGGAGAACGTGGGCTTCCATATCGGCTCTGACGCCGTGCGGATGGACACCAGCGTCCCCATCTCCGCCGAGGGCCTGCGGGAGGCAGAGCTTGCCGCCAACCGCATCATCTGGGAGAATGTGCCGGTGCTCATCACCTACCCCACCCCCGAAGAGCTGGCGGCGCTGACCTACCGCAGCAAAAAAGAGATCGCCGGGCAGGTGCGCATCGTGACCATCCCGGGCGCGGACGTCTGCGCCTGCTGCGGCACCCACACCGCCGCCACCGGACAGGTGGGACAGATCAAGATCCTCACCTCTGAGAACTACAAGGGCGGTGTCCGGCTCAGCGTCGTCTGCGGCGGACGCGCCCTGCGGGAAGCGCAGGCCATGCGGAGCCGTCAGGCCGACATCGGCGCACTGCTCTCGGCCAAGGCCGACCAGACCGCCGTGGCCGTCCACCGGGTGTACGACGAGTACACGGCCCTGAAATTCGCCCACTTCGGCCTGTGCAGTCAGCTCTTCGATGCACTGGCCGCACAGCTTGGCCCCGACGAGACGGCCATCCGCACCGTCCCCGGCCTCGACCCGGACGGCCTGCACCGTCTGGCCGCACGGTTGAGCGAGGCCACCACCGGTCTCTGCGCCGCTCTGACGCCCAGCGAAAAGGGCACCGGCTACTGCATCGCGCGCTCCGGCGGCGACGTCCGCGCCCTGACCAAAGCCCTCAACGCCGCCCTGAACGGACGCGGCGGCGGCAAGCCCGGCATCTGCCAGGGCAGCTGCGCCGCCACGCCGGAGCAGGTGGAGGAATTTTTGAAGAAAGCTCTGTAAGTACAAACTTTTCACGTCACAAGGAGAATACCATCTTATGAGAATGCGTTTCAAGCCCTATGCCCACGACGAACTGATGGCCGCTGATTTCCACGTCCACGAGCCCCTTATCTGGGGCGGCAAGTGGCACAGCCAGTATGCCCGCCCGGAGCAGCCTTTCGTGCTGGAGCTGGGCTGCGGCAAGGGCGGCTTCATCTCCCAGCTGGCCTCTGCCCACCCCGAGAACAACTATCTGGGCATCGACATCACCGACAAGGTGCTCATCCTCGCAAAGCGCAAGATCGAAGCCGCTTACGCCGAGGCAGGCCGCCCCATCGACAATGTCAAGATCATGAGCACCGACATCGAGCGCATCAAGGGCGTCATCACCCCGGAGGACACCGTCAGCCGCATCTACATCAACTTCTGCAACCCGTGGAGCAAGAACGCTTCCTCCAACAAGCACCGCCTCACCTACCCCCGTCAGCTCATCCAGTACCGCGATTTCCTCAAGGACGGCGGCGAGATCTACTTCAAGACCGACGACGATGACCTGTTCCGCGACAGCCTGACCTACTTCCCCGCTTCCGGCTACGACATCATCTGGCAGACTTACGACCTCCACGAGAACGAGCCGGAGTGGAACATCCGCACCGAGCATGAGGGGATGTTCACCGAGATGGGCATTAAGATCAAGGCCCTCATCGCCCGCAAGAAGGCCGGCGACGACTCCGTGACCTGGGTGGAGCCGAAGGTGCTCAAGAAGCTGGCCGCGCAGGCGGAGGCCGAAGCTTCGGCCAGGGCCGAGGGGGAAGGCAATGTCTGACCCCTGTGAATACTGCCTGAACAACCAGCAGGACGAATATGGCAGCTGGTACTGCGCCGAGGGCGGCGCACTGGATGAGGACGAGATGGCCCGCTATCTCTCCCACACGACCTTGTCCTGCCCTTACTTTGAGCCGGGCGATGAATATCAGATCGTCCGCAAACAGAACTGACTGGAGGTGTTCCCTTGTCGTTTTTTCTCAACACGATAGTCTGCGGTTTCTCGCTTTATCATATCCTTGCGTTTTTCCTCATCTACTCCTGTCTGGGCTGGTGCGTCGAGGTGGTGTATGCCGCCGCCACCACCGGCCAGCTGGTGAACCGGGGCTTCCTGAACGGCCCGGTCTGCCCTATCTACGGCTTCGGCATGATCCTGGTGCTCTTCTTCCTCACACCGCTGGAGGATGACCTGTTGCTGCTGTATCTCGGCGGCGTCATCCTGCCCAGTGCCTTGGAGCTGGTGGGCGGATGGGCGCTGTATAAGCTCTACCGCACCCGCTGGTGGGACTACACCGACAAGCCCTTCAACATCGGCGGCTATGTCTGCCTTGAGTTCTCGCTGATGTGGGGCGTGGGTGCCATGGTGATGGTCAAGGCCATCCATCCCACCATTGCCGCGCTGGTGAACCTCATTCCGCCGCTGGTGGGCTTTGTGCTGATGTGTCTGCTCTACGCGGTGTATGCCGCTGACGCGGTGGCTACCGCCATCGCCGCCTCCGACCTCGCCCGGGAGCTGGACGCTCTCGAGAAGGTGGCCGACAGTATGCATGCTGTCAGCGACGCCATGACCGAGATCCTTGGCACCACCGCGCTGGACATGGACCAGAAGATGGACGAGAGCCGCCTGCAGTTCAAGCTGGCCGCCGCCGAGGCCCGGGACAGCTACGACAAGCTGTCGCCCCGTGAGGCCGCTTCCGCCATGCGCGCCCGCGCCGACGAGGCCATGGAGGCCGCACGCCGCGTCTCCCGGACTGCCCGCCTCAACGCCGCCGAAGCGGCCAAGGCCGTCAAGCTGGCCGCGCAGGGCAAGGCCGAGCAGACCGCCGCATTCCTGCAGCTGGAGCAGCTCAAGGAAGAGCTGGCAGCCCGTGCGCAGATCATGCAGGCCCACACCCGCCGCGGCACCCATCTGCTGGGCAAGGGCCGTATGCTCCGCGCCTACCCCAAGCTGAAGCACGGTCAGAACAACCGCTCCCTCAGCAGCCTGCTCGAGCAGCTCGAGGACGAATATCCCGACTCCTTCAACGGATTCGGCATCCAGTAAAGATAAAAATACGGCTGGGACAGCGTCCCAGCCGTATTTTTATGCAGCTTAAGCCCAGAGATTTTCCGGGTAAAGGCCGTCGGCCGTCTTTTTGGCGATGGCTTCCACCACCACGGGCTTATCCTCGCGGTAGGTGACGCCATACCACTTATCGGTGCTGCGCAGCACCTTGACGGCGGCTTTCTTTTCGCCGATGAGCTCACTGACCACCAGCGGCAGGAAATACTCGCACTTGAGCGGGTTCTTTTCCAGATTCTCGTCCAGCCAGCGGGCAAAGCGCCGGTCGGCTTCCTTCACGAAGCTCTCGCCGAAGCCCCAGAGGTTCATGCTCACGGGCGTCTCGCCGGGCAGGTCCGTCCAGCTCCCGCCGCCGTCCTCGGTGTAGTGGATGCCGCCCTCATAGGTCTCGATGCGGGTGCGCTCGGTGACGCTGTGGAGGGTGCCGTCCTCGTTGAGGGCGCAGACGCCGCGGGCGACGCTGCCATTTTCGGAAACGGTGTTCTTGAGCAGGTAGCTCACCATGCAGTAGTCGTAGACCTCGCCGTCGGTGTGGGTGGAGAGGTGATCGTAGATGACCTTGAACGCCTCGGGGCCGTAGTAGTCGTCGGCATTGATGACGGCGAAGGGGCCGTGGATGCAGGGCTTTGCGGCCAGCACCGCGTGGCAGGTACCCCAGGGCTTCACGCGGCCCTCGGGGACGGTGTAGCCCTCGGGCAGCTCATCCAGCTGCTGGAAGGCGTACTTCACGTCCATCACCCTGGACACGCGGTCGCCGATGGCAGCTTTGAAAGCCTCTTCGATCTCGTGCTTGATGACGAAGATGACCGTCTCGAAGCCTGCGCGGCGGGCGTCGTACAGGGAATAATCCACGATGACCTGACCGCAGGGACCCACCGGGTCGATCTGCTTCATGCCGCCGTAGCGGCTGCCCATGCCGGCAGCCATGACCACCAGGACCGGTTTGTTCATGTTTATCTCCTCCTTGAAAAGGGTGTTTCTCTTTTACGGTTTTATTATACTCCAAACCACGCCGGGCAACAAGACGAAGCTGTTTTTTGAAGCTCGGCAAGTTTTTATTGCATATATCAGCAAGCAAATATTGCCTTTTGCTTCCAGACAGGGTATAATAACCTCATCCGACACAAAAACGACCGGCCAGCCGCTTTTGCAGGCCGAAGTTAAGAAGCCGTTTTCACAAGCATTGCACCCCGCTTATGAAAGCAGCTTCTGGAAAGTGAGTTTTTCCATGAACGAAACTGTGACCAAGCGTTTCCTGCTCTACTTCCGCCTGATGATGGTGGTGTGGATCCTGATCGCCAACGCCTTTTTCCACGCCATCGGGTTTGAGTACAGCTGGCTCATCTTTTTGAGCAACATCATGCTCTTTACGATGGAGGGCGACATCAAAGACCGCTTTATCAGCGTGGAGCTGGGCGGCCTCGTGGGCATGGTGCTCACGGTGCTGGCGATGCTGGCCATCGGTGCGCTGACGCCTGTTCTGGGCGGGATGCTGGGCCTGCTGCTGCCGCTGGGCGTGGTGCTCTTCATCCTCATCATCCTGCACCCCTACGCCCCCAAGGTGCTGAACAATGTGGGCTTTGCCTACCTGACCGCCGCCTGCATCGACAGCGCAGCTTTTGCAGCGAATCTGCCTCTCTTCTTCGGGGTGTACATCGTCGGCTCTCTGGTCTTCAACGGCGGCTGCGTGCTGCTCCTGAAGCCGGCCCGTTATCTGGCCGCCCGGAGCGTCAAGAACGACGTCAAGGCTGACGCCTGAATCTGAGCTTCTCATCTTTTCTTCTTTTTTCTCACAGCGCCCCGGCAGAAAAGATGCCGGAGCGCTGCACTTTTATGTGGATTCCGCCGTTTTTCCGTGCTACAATGGAGTAAAATAAGAGAAAGGAAGTTTCCCGCCATGTATGCTGCATCTCCTGCACGCTGCTCCACCCTGCCCTGCCACCGCTGCCCTGAACAACACCGCCTTCACCGCTGACGAGCTGAAAGCCATCGATAAGGCTTCCGGATTTTATAAGGAGTAATTTATGTCCAAAACTGTATGGATAACCGGAGCTTCTTCCGGCATTGGCCGGGAGTTTGCCCGCCGGTATGCCCGCCTCGGCTTCCGGCTCATCCTCACCGCCCGCCGCACCGACCGACTCGAAGCTCTGGCCGCAGAGCTCACCGCGAAGCACAGCACCTTCTGCCGCATCCTGCCCGCTGATCTGGAGCAGGAGAGCGAGTGCGCCCGTCTCTGCGAGGTGCTGACGGACGAGCGCATCGATATTTTCATCAACAACGCCGGCTTCGGCGTCTGCGGCAGCTTTCTTGAGACCAGCGGCGAGAAAGAGCTCTCCATGGCGAAGGTCAACGTGCTGGCCATGCACCAGCTGTTCAAGTTCGCCGTGAAAAAGATGGAGGCTCAGGGCTTCGGCACCGTGCTCAACGTGGCGTCTTCCGCCGGGCTGCTGCCGGGCGGACCCTATATGGCGGGCTACTACGCCACCAAAGCGTATGTTGTCAGCCTGACCCGGGGCGTGGCCGAAGAACTGCGGGAGCAGCACAGCCCGGTCTACGTCTGCGCCCTCTGCCCCGGCCCGGTGGACACCGAGTTCAACGAGCGGGCCGACGTGGTGTTCGCACTGAGGGGCATCCGCCCGGAGCTCTGCGTGGAGGAGGCCATGCGGGGGATGCTCCGCCGCAAGACCATCATCGTCCCGTCGGCCCTCATGCGGGCGGCGACGACGGCCCAGCGGTTCATGCCGATGGCGCTCTTAATGCCCATCCTGGCCCACCAGCAGAAGAAAAAACTGGGCTGAAGGGCCATTGTGTGCAACAAGCAGCAATCCCGGCCTTTGCAGAGTCCGTTTTTATGACAATTTCACGAAAACGCAGCAAAATGAGAGAAAAATTGCAGTAATTGTGCCAAGAAAACACCTTGACAGTCGGAATAAAGAATGCTACTCTAGTATACAAGAGGGCGCAGGGCCGGACAGTCCAAATTGCCGCTTCCCGTAGCGGCAGTTGGACTACCGGTATCGTCCGGCAGCGCAGCGCCCCGCAAAGCAAAATTCTGATTGGAGGATTTCATTATGGCACAGTGTACTCCCAAATCCTTTGACCTGACCGGCAAGGTCGCGCTCATCACCGGCGCATCTTACGGCATCGGCATGGCCATCGCAAAGGCAATGGCCGCAAACGGCGCTACCATCGTCTTCAACGACATCAAGCAGGAGCTGGTCGATAAGGGCATCGCCGCTTATGAAGAAGCCGGCATCAAGGCTCACGGCTATGTCTGCGACGTCACCGATGAGGACGCCGTGAACGCCATGGTCGCAAAGATCACCGAGGAAGTCGGCCATATCAACATTCTGGTCAACAACGCCGGCATCATCAAGCGCATCCCCATGACCGAGATGACCGCTGCTCAGTTCCGTCAGGTCATCGATGTTGACCTGAACGCTCCGTTCATCGTCGCCAAGGCAGTCATCCCCGACATGATCGCTCAGGGCGGCGGCAAGATCATCAACATCTGCTCCATGATGAGTGAGCTGGGCCGTGAGACCGTCTCCGCCTACGCTGCAGCCAAGGGCGGCCTGAAGATGCTGACCAAGAACATCGCCTCCGAGTACGGCGAGTACAACATCCAGTGCAACGGCATCGGACCCGGCTACATCGCTACCCCGCAGACCGCACCTCTGCGCGAGCGTCAGCCCGACGGCAGCCGTCACCCCTTCGACAGCTTCATCGTCGCCAAGACCCCTGCAGGCCGCTGGGGCGAGGCTGAGGATCTGGGCGGACCCGCTGTCTTCCTGGCTTCTGCCGCTTCTGACTTCGTCAACGGCCTCATCCTGTACGTTGACGGCGGCATCCTGGCTTACATCGGCAAGCAGCCGCAGTAAGTTTTTCCATATCCGGCATTTTTGCGCCGTGTCCGCTGCCTTCCGGGTGCCGGGCACGGCGCTCTTTTGTTTCCCATATCGACTTTTTTCCCGGAATCTGCTACACTGGTCATAATAATAAAAACAGGAGGACTTTCCCATGAAGATCGCACTTATCAACGAGAACAGTCAGGCCGCAAAGAACGGCATCATCGAGGCCGCTCTGAAGAAGGTCGTAGAGCCGATGGGCCACGAGGTGGTCAACTACGGCATGTACGCTGCCGATGACGCCGCACAGCTGACCTATGTGCAGTGCGGCATCCTCGCCGCCATCCTGCTCAACAGCGGCGCCGCCGACTACGTCATCACCGGCTGCGGCACCGGCGAGGGCGCCATGCTGGCCCTGAACAGCTTCCCCGGCGTCATCTGCGGCCATGTGGAGGACCCCGTGGACGCCTACACCTTCGCCCACGTCAACGACGGCAACGCCGTGGCCATGCCTTTCGCCAAGGGCTTCGGCTGGGGCGGTGAGCTGAACCTCGAGTACTGCTTTGAGAAGCTGTTCGGCTTCGGCCACGGTCAGGGCTACCCCAAGGAGCGCGTCGAGCCCGAGCAGCGCAACAAGAAGATCCTCGACGGCGTCCGCGCCGCCACCTTCAAGCCCCTCATCGAGTGCCTCAAGAGCATCGATCAGGACCTGCTGAAGGGTGCCGTGGCCGGTGAGAAGTTCAGCGAGCTGTTCTTCGCCTCCTGCAGGGACGAGGAGCTGGCCGCTTATATCAAGAGCCTGCTGGCTTGAGCGGTGGACAGAGCATGACGGCCCTGTATCACCTGAACGAGAACCTCGCCCACCTGCTGGAGGGCTTTCTGGAATCGGCAGTCCCCCTCATCGCGGGGCTGGCGGAGGTCATCGGCCTGTTCATCATCGTGACGAGCCTTGTCAAGGCCACCTACCACTATGTGCGGACGACCTTTTTCCACGACCGGTACGACTTCCACCACGAGATGAGCACCGGCCTGACGACGGCGCTGGAATTTCTCATGTCGGCAGAGATCGCCAAGACCTTCCTTCTGCAGAACCTCGAGTCGGTCATCCCGCTGGCGGCGACTTTCGCGCTGCGCGCTCTGATGAGCCTGCTGCTCCATATCGAAATGCGGGCAGACCACAAGGGGGAAAAATGATGCCTGCCAAAGTTTTCTTTGCCCATTCTTTTCCGGTTTGTGCAGAACGTCAAAAATAGCATCCGGCTCTTGACACTTTGACCAAACCGCCTTATACTCTTGCCATCGAAAGCAAAGGCGCTGACGGATGAAAGATCCGCCAGCGCCTTTTGTGTTTCCGGGGGAAGCGTATCCCCTGCGGCCAAGGGAGAAACAGAGGGCTTCCTTTTCCGGATTTTCCGCGCTGCTGCGCAGATAGAGGGGTGATTATTCTCATCTGGGCCTCGACATCCCGCTGTGGGTGTACATCGTGTTCCAGACCGTCTTCTGCGCAACGGCAGCCACCATCGTCTCCGGCTCCATGGCCGAGCGCACCAACTTCAAAGCCTACTGCGTTTACTCCGCAGCCATTTCGCTGGTGGTCCACCCCATCTGCGGCCACTGGATGTGGGGCGGCGGCTGGCTCCAGAGCATGGGCTTCCACGACTTTGCCGCCCTGCAGGACGTGGAGTAAGCGTCCCCCTGATTTCATCGCTATCCCGCCGAGACGGCGTGGATATATTGTTCTCCTTTTTCCTTTTTTCTGATAATTCCAAACACAGCTCAAAGCCCCGCTCCTTCACACAAGGGAGCGGGGCTTTGGCGTTTCTTGACAGCGCCCGTCCGTCGTGCTATCTTTGTGGGCAGGATATAAAAAACACAGGAGTGCTATCATGAAAGAATTTTTGAAAAAGGAGCTTTATTCCTTCCGGGCCGTCGCGGCCATCCTGGCCCGCTGGCTGCTGCTGGCCGTCCCCACCGGCCTCGTCTGCGGTGCCGTCGGCACAGCGTTCCACCTGGCCGTGGAGCATGTCACCGAGTGGCGGGCCGAGCACATCTGGCTGCTCTGGCTGCTGCCGGCGGCAGGTCTTGCCATCGTGGCACTTTATAAGGTGACGGGCTGCGAGGGGATGGGGACGAACAACGTCATCCGCGCCGTCCACAGCGGCGAGAGCGTCAGCCCGCTGCTGGTGCCGGCCATCTTCTTCGGCACGGTGCTCACCCACCTCTGCGGCGGCTCGGCCGGACGCGAGGGCGCGGCTTTGCAGATGGGCGGAAGCATCGGCTACAACATCGCAAAGCTCTTCCGCTTCTCCGACCACGACCGCCGCACGGCCACAGCCTGCGGCATGGCGGCGTTCTTCTCGGCACTGTTCGGCACGCCGCTGTCGGCGACCCTCTTCGGCATCATGGTGGAGGACGTGGGCCTCGCGTTCTCGGTGGCCTTTGTCCCCGGCTTCGCCGCTGCCCTCATCGCCTACGGCGTCTCGCTGGCCTGCGGCATCTCTCCTACCCATTTTGAGCTGACCGCGCCTGCGCTTTCCATTGATTCTACTCTTCTGGTGGCTGTGCTGGGCGTGGCCTGCGCGCTGGTGGCCCGGATATTCTGCTGGCTTCTCCACACCATGGAGCACGAAATGCCCCGCCGCCTGCCAAACCCCTGGGTGCGTGCCGTCGTGGGCGGTGCTGCCGTGGTGGCCCTCTCCTACCTGATGGGCGTGGGCCGCTACAACGGCGCGGGCATGGGCGTCATCACTGCCGCCGTGGAGCAGGGGCAAGCCCTGCCGTGGGACTTTATCTGCAAGATACTGCTGACCGCCCTGACCCTCTCGGCGGGCTTCAAGGGCGGCGAGGTCGTCCCCAGCTTCTACATCGGTGCGACCTTCGGCTGTGCATTCGGCCCGCTGCTGGGCCTGCCCGCCGGGTTCTCCGCCGCCGTGGGCCTCGTCTCGGTGTTCTGCGGCGCAGCCAATACGCTTATCCCCTCCATCCTGCTGGCCTATGAGCTGTTCGGCGGCGTGGGGCTGGAGCTCATCGCGCTGGGCTGCGGCGTCTGTTATATGCTCTCCGGCACCCACGGCCTCTACAGCAGCCAGCTCTTTGTGACGGAGAAGCTGCTGTCGGAGTATACGGAGAGCTGGGGGAAGCGGCTGCACCACTGATCCTCTTTCATTTTCCTGCGCACAGCCCTTGATTTTTTCTGCGCCCCGTGCTACAATCATCTGTAGCTTCATCCTGTGACGCCCAGTGTGCGCAGATTTTCTGCCGCCGGTGCGTCAAAATCAAATGTCCCAAAACGATGATGCGGACAAACCAAAGTCCCGTTCTCCATGCCGCAGAGAGGGCTGCCGTCCGGAAGGACGCGCTGCAAGCAGCCTGCCATGTGCCGGACTTCTACCACCGCAGAGTGCAGAGGCGAACCTCTGCCGGGTGCGCCCGTTACAGCACAGCGAGTGGTGTGCAGCAGCACGCAATTCGGGTGGAACCGTGGAACGCAGTTGGATTCTTTCAAAGGCGCTTCATCCCGTAGAGCAAATGCGGGGTGAAGCGTCTTTTTTTGTTATACCAAACGCATTTTTCATGTCAAAAAGGAGTAACACCATGAAGATCATCTATAAGGACGGTCATGTGGACGAGTGCCCGCAGGACCAGGAACTGCACGTCATCCGTCACACCGCAGCCCACGTCATGGCTCAGGCCATCAAGCGCCTCTACCCGGAGGCTGACTTCGCCTTCGGCCCCGCCACCGAGAACGGCTTCTACTACGACGTTGACCTCGGCGACACCAAGCTGACCGACGAGGATCTGGCCAACATCGAGAAGGAGATGCACAAGATCACCAAAGAGAATCTGGCCATCAAGCCCTTCATCCTGCCCCGCGCAGAGGCCGTCAAGCTGATGGAAGAGCGCCACGAGAACTATAAGATCGAGCACATGGCTGACTTGGCCGACGAGACCGAGTTCAGCTTCTTCCAGCAGGGCGAGTACGTCGATATGTGCATCGGACCTCACCTGACCTACACCAAGGCTCTGAAGGCCTTCAAGATCACCCAGCAGTCCGGTGCGTACTGGAAGAACGACAAAGAGAACAGGATGCTGACCCGCATCAACGGCGTGGCTTTCCACAATCAGGAGGAGCTGGACGCCTGGGAGAAGGAGCAGCAGGAGGCCCGTGAGCGCGACCACCGCAAGATCGGCAAGGAGATGGGCCTCTTCATGACCGACGACCTGGTTGGCCGCGGTCTGCCCATGTTCCTGCCCGCAGGCTACACGGTCTGGCAGGAGCTGGAGAACTATATCAAGGAGAAGGAGCGTGCCCGCGGCTATCTGCACGTTATGACTCCCTGCATCGGCACCGTGAATCTGTACAAGACTTCCGGCCACTGGGACCACTACCGCGAGAATATGTTCCCCACCATGGAGATGGAGGGCGAGAGCTACGTCCTGCGCCCGATGAACTGCCCCCATCACATGATGATCTACGCAAACCGTCCCCACTCCTACCGCGACCTGCCCATGCGCATCGGCGAGATCGCACACGACTTCCGCTATGAGTCCTCCGGCACCCTGAAGGGCATCGAGCGCGGCCGTCACTTCTGCCAGAACGACGCTCACCTGTTCTGCACTCCGGAGCAGATCAAGAGCGAAGTCGCTGATGTCTGCAACCTCATCTTCGAGACCTACAAGGACTTCAACATCACCGACTACCGCTGCGTTCTGTCCCTGCGTGACCCCGCCGACAAGAAGAAGTATCACGACGACGACGCGATGTGGAACCACGCTGAGAACGCTCTGCGTGAGGTCCTGACCGAGCTGGGCATCCACTTCACCGAGGAGATCGGCGAGGCTGCTTTCTACGGCCCGAAGCTGGACGTCAACGTCAAGCCCGCTGTCGGCGCCGAGTACACCCTGTCCACCTGCCAGCTGGACTTCTGCCTGCCCGCAAAGTTCCACCTGACCTATGTGGACAAGGATGGCACCGAGAAGACCCCCGTTGTCCTGCACCGTGCGATCCTCGGTTCTCTCGACCGCTTCATGGCCTACCTCATCGAGGAGACCAAGGGCAAGTTCCCCACCTGGCTGGCTCCTGTTCAGGTCAAGGTCCTGCCCGTCTCCGAGAAGACCCTCGAGTATTCCGAGGCCATCACCGAGAAGCTGGTGGAGGCCGGTATCCGTGTGGCTCTGGACGACGACAACCAGAAGATCGGCTACAAGATCCGCGCCGCACAGCAGGTGGACCGCGTGCCTTATATGCTGGTCCTGGGCGCCAAGGAAGCCGAGGCCGGCAATGTCTCCGTCCGTGACCGCAAGGGCGAGACCACCACGATGGAAGTGGATGAGTTCATCGCAAAGGTCACTTCCGAGATCAAGAACCGCACCTACAACAACTAAACATGCGCTAAAATAGCAGCGAGGCCCTCTTCCCGCACGGGAAGAGGGCCTCGCTGCTATTATAAGGAGCTGGGCCTGCCGTTTGCTCAGCACTTTCATTTGTGGGGGCTTTACCGATTTTTCCTGTCTGCCCACGCACGGACGGCAGAGTAGAGGGCGGCGAAGACAAGCCCGGCCGCGGCCCAGATGATCCAGCTGTTTTCCCAGTTGTTGTTCCAGAAGTTGACAGCGAGATACACCGCCGGCACAAGGCACCAGTAGGCCCCGGCAAACCAACCGACACGGCGGTTCGTCCACTTTTTGCGGACGGTGTATTCCCCCGTTTGCAGCAGCTTATCAAAGCTGCCCTGGGTCATCACGGCCCGGATGAACAACTGTACTGCACCGGCCACAATGGCCAGCAGCAGGCCGACTGCGGCAACGATCCAGAAGCCTGGTGCTCCCAGCATGGCCGTGCCCAGGATCGGCACCACGGCCAGCACACAGAGCACCACGCCCTGGGTCATGCTGCGGCGGTAGGTGGGCGCATACTCCTGTTTCTGCCGCTCCACGATGCCCTCCACACCATAGGCAAGGGCGATCTGCTCTTTTTCCAGATATTCGAACGCTTTCAGCCGGATGGCGGCGGGCAGGATGAGCAGCAGCCCCAGCGCGACGAAGAGCAGCAGGAAGATGACACCGAGCCCTGCCATCCGCTCTTCGTTGGGTGTACCATCGCTCCATGCGCCCAGAACAAGCAGCGCGATGGGGCTGAGGATGCACAAGCCCACACCCGCCGCCATCTTCCCATGCACGGCCCGCACCGTGCTGAGATATGCGTTTGCCTCGTCAAACGAGACGGTGCGGCAGGGTTCCGTCACCCGCTCTTCCTTCGGCAGCGGGGCCGTGGCATCGGGCTGTTCCAACTCATCTTTTAATAAGTAGTCAGTGCTCACTTCAAACAGAGCACTCAGCTTCAGAATTTTATCCAAGTCGGGGATGGACGTTCCGCCCTCCCACTTCGAGACAGCCTGACGCGAAACGTTCAACTGATCGGCAAGCTCTTCTTGGCTCCATCCATTCTGGCGGCGGAGAAGGGCAATTTTTTCGGCTAAGATCATAGTGTTCTCTTTTCTGCCGCAGGGCGGCATATCAATGGATTTCGGCGGACGTCCTCTATGCCGTTATCATAGCAGATTTTCCAGTTGACAACCACCAATTACGGCTTGAAATTTGTCAACCAGCGGTTGCAGCCACGCAAAAAGCGCCTGCACCCAGCATAATCGCATGGGCACAGGCGCTTTCGTCTATACTATCTGTTACTTCAGCAGATTGTTATCCGTAAAGTAGTCGATCCGCATGGACTTGCGCACCTCGGCGAGGGTGGCGGCGGCGGTCTTTTCGGCCACGGCGCTGCCTTCCTTCAGAATTTCCACGACCTCGGGCAGGCGCTGCTCCCACTCCTTGCGGCGGCTGCGGATGGGCTCCAGCTCAGCCTGCATGACGCTGTTCAGGAACTTCTTCACCTTCACGTCGCCCAGACCGCCGCGCTGATAGTGTGCCTTCAGCTCGTCGAGGTTCTGGTACTCGGGCAGGAACTCGGCAAAGTGCTCCGGACGGCTGAATGCATCCAGATAGATGAAGACGGGGTTGCCCTCCACCTTGCCGGGGTCCTGCACGCGCAGGTGGTTCGGGTCGGTGTACATGGACATGATCTTCTTCTTGATGTCCTCAGGCTCGTCGGAAAGGTAGATGCAGTTGCCGAGGCTCTTGCTCATCTTGGCCTTGCCGTCGGTGCCGGGCAGGCGCAGGCAGGCGCTGTTCTGGGGCAGAACGATCTCCGGCTCCACCAGAGTCTCACCGTAGACGGCGTTGAACTTATGGACGATCTCGCAGCACTGCTCGATCATGGGGCGCTGGTCCTCGCCTGCGGGGACGGTAGTGGCCTTGAAGGCGGTGATGTCCGCAGCCTGACTGATGGGGTAAGTGAAGAAGCCCACCGGAATGCTGGACTCGAAGTTCTTCTGCTGGATCTCGGCCTTGACGGTGGGGTTGCGCTGCAGGCGGGAGACGGTGACGAGGTTCATATAATAGAAGCTCAGCTCGGTCAGCTCCGGCACCATGGACTGGATGAAGATGTGTGCCTTGGCGGGGTCGATGCCCACGGCCAGATAGTCCAGAGCGACCTGCAGGACGTTCTGGCGCACCTTCTCCGGGTTGTCGGCGTTGTCGGTGAGGGCCTGTGCGTCAGCGATCATGATATAGATCTCGTCGAACTTGCCCGAGTTCTGCAGCCGGACACGCTCCTTCAGAGAGCCGACATAGTGGCCGACGTGGAGCCGGCCCGTCGGGCGGTCGCCCGTCAGAATGATCTGTTTCATACTTTTCTCCTTTTTCATCAGGCGCATTTTTCCTCAGCCTCTCCGTCACAGCTGACGCTGTGCCGCCTCCCCTGATAGGGGAGGCTCTGGCGAAAAGGGTAAGTTTTCGGTTTTGCCAAGGGCTCTCCCATCCGGAGAGCTGGACGCCGCAGGCGGCCTGAGAGGTTCATTTTTTATAAGTATATCCCCCGCCGCTTTCCCTGTCAACAAAAGCCGCACCGGAACGGACAAAAAAGAAAAAGCGATGGAAAACTTCCATCGCTTTACTGGCGCCTCTTGCCTGACTCGAACAGGCGACACCCTGATTAACAGTCAGGTGCTCTAACCGACTGAGCTAAAGAGGCAGATATTCAATTCTCAGCGGACTTGCCGCGAGATGTATTATACCGCATCTCGGGGAGGTTTGCAAGGGGTTTTGCAATTTTTGCACACCTTTCCGGTTCTGACAAAGCCTCTCCCTTTGGGAGAGGTGTCACCGAAGGTGACGGAGAGGGCAAGGATGCTGACGGTGATTCAAGGGCGCAGCGATAGCATCGCGCTGACAAAGAGTCTGCTTATCGCTGCATGGGCGGTCCTTTCATGCCGGGCTTGCCCTCTCAGGCGCTTCGCGCCAGCTCTCCCAAAGGGAGAGCCTCTGGCGTGCCGGTCAGATTTCGTCTGGACGAGCAAAGCACGATGTCTCGGAAACGGTAGTGCTCCGCTGTCTAGGCCAGCAACAGCTTGACAAGGTGCTCTTGTCCAGAAGCCGCTGCCCTCTGTAGCAAGGCCCGCTCTTTTACGCCTTATCGGGCCTTAGGCGTCCAGTAGAAAGTGACCCGGCCTGCCAATGGCTCCCCCTCTGGGGGAGCTGTCACCGAAGGTGACTGAGAGGGCGTGCCCCTACCGGGGGAGCTGCCACGAAGCGCCTGAGAGGGTTCGACCCTTTTCCTCCCGCCCCTCTGCTACCCTAGAAAGAGGGGGTGGGGCTTGTGCGGACGGTCATTTATCTCGATGTGCTGCTTCTGGTGAATTTTGTGGTGGGGGCGGCGTTCCTGCTGGCGGCGGGGCTGCTGTGCGGGGCGTGCTGTTCGCCGCTGCGGCTGGTGGGCGGCGCGGGAGCGGCGGCAGTGTCATCGCTGGCCCTGCTGGCCCCCACCGCCCCCTGGCCGCTGGCCCTTACTTATAAAGGTATGTCCGCCGCCCTCTGCGTAGCCGCTGCCTACGGCTGGCAGGGGGCGCGGAACACCGCCCGGCTCACGGCGTGGTTCGTCCTGCTCAATCTGACCCTCACGGGGGCGCTTTTCCTGCCCGGCGCGGCCTGCAACAACCTCAGCTTCTATCTGCCGGTGTCGCCGGGGCTGCTGCTGGCGTCCACGGCGGGGGTCTGCGGCGTGGTGGAGGGGGTGCTGCACGTTCTGGGCCGCAGCGGCCCGGCCTGCTTTGGGGCGGAGCTGTCGGTGGCCGGGCGGGTCGTCCCGCTGAGGGTCTTCTGCGACACCGGCTTCCATCTGCAGGAGCCGCTTTCGGGCCGGGCGGTGGTGCTGGTGCGGCTGGATGCCGTGCCTCTGCCCACTGAGCTGAGGGCCTATCTGGACGCCTGCCTCGCGGGCGTCGGCGCAGAGCCCCGCCCGGAGTGGGGCGTGCGGTTCGTACCCTGTCAGACCGTCGCGGGACACTGTCTGCTGCCTGCCCTGCCTGCCGCGCTTGGGTCAAACGGTAGAAAACAGGACGGAATATACGTAGCGTTTTGTGATATGCCGCCTCCGCCGGGGGGCTGGACGGCTCTCGTCAGCGCGGAAACGGCGGCGCTTCTGGGGAAATGACAATACAGTGGGAGGAATGCACCTGTGTTTCAACGATTTGTAGATTTTTTGCAGCGCCTCTGGGCCAGACTGAGCTGGACGGGCGGCGTACATTACCTGAACGGCGGGCCGGGTCTGCCGCCGCCCCTGACCCCGGAGGAGGAGAAAGTCCTTCTGGCCCGGATGGCCGACGGCGACCCCGCCGCCCGGGATGAGCTCATCACCCATAACCTGCGGCTGGTGGTGTACCTTGCGAAGAAATACGAGGGCAGCGGCGTCCCCTCGGAGGACATGGTGTCCATCGGCACCATCGGGCTCATCAAGGCTGTGAACACCTTCACGCCCGAGCGGAGCATCAAGCTGGCGACTTACGCCAGCCGCTGCATCGGCAACGAGATCCTGATGTATCTGCGCAAAAGCTCCAACCGGCGGCAGGAGGCCAGCATCGACGAGCCGCTGAATATCGACGGCGACGGCAACGAGCTGCTGCTCTCGGACGTGCTGAGCAGCGAGGCGGATCAGGTGGGCCAGCGTCTCGAGCAGGACGCCGAGCGGGCCAGCCTCCGCCGGTCGGTGGAGCAGCTCTCGCCCCGGGAGCGGCAGATCATGGAGCTGCGCTTCGGCCTGCTGGACGGCGTGGAGCGGACCCAGAAGGAGGTGGCGGACGCCATCGGTATCAGCCAGAGCTATATTTCGAGGCTGGAGAAGAGGATTATACGGCAATTGAGGGAACAGCTGGGGGAGTAGCCCCCTGAATTTGGAATGAATGTTATCCTGCCCCTGCGGCCATACTTCCGGTGAAACTGAAACGAAACCGGAGGGTAGGGGATGTACAACAAGGTTGAGCTGTGCGGCGTGAACACCGCCGAACTGCCGATACTGTCCGAGCAGGAGAAGCGCGACCTGCTCACCCGGGCGCGGGCCGGGGACAAAGAGGCCCGCCAGAGCATGATAGAGGGCAATCTGCGGCTGGTGCTCAGCGTGGTGCAGCGCTTTTCGCAGCGGGGCGAGAACATGGACGACCTGTTTCAGGTGGGGTGCATCGGGCTCATCAAGGCCATCGACAACTTCGACCCGGCCCAGCAGGTGCGGTTCTCCACCTACGGTGTGCCGATGATTATTGGCGAGATACGGCGGTTCCTGCGGGACAACAACGCCCTGCGGGTGAGCCGCAGCCTCCGGGACACGGCCTACCGGGCCATGCAGTCCCGCGAGGAGCTGGAAAAGCAGCTGGGCCGTGAACCCACCGTGGATGAGATCGCCCAGAAGACCGGTCTGTCCCGCCGCGAGGTGTCGGCGGCGCTGGAATCGGTGGTGGAGCCGCTGAGTCTTGAGGAACCGGTCTACGCCGACGGCGGCGATGCGGTGTACGTCATCGACCAGGTGCGCGATCCCGACGGCGAGGACAGCTGGATCAGCGGCCTGCAGTTCCGCCAGACCGTGGCGGGCCTCACCCCACGCGAAAAGCGCATCATGGAACTGCGCTACCTCAAAGGCAAGACCCAGATGGAGGTGGCCCGGGAGATCGGCATCAGTCAGGCACAGGTGAGCCGACTGGAAAAGGCGGCGCTGGAGCAGTTCCACCAGATGACATGACAAAGCGGCGGTGCCTGGACACCGCCGCTTTCCGCTAACGAGGCTTGTGGTATTTTTCCCGGGTGGCCGCGCCGCCCCGCAGATGGCGCTCGGCCTTGTTCCGGGCCAGCACCATCTGCACCTGCCGGAACAGCTCCGGGCCTACCGTCCGCAGCCGCACCGACACGTCTTTGTGTACGGTGGACTTGCTGCAGCCGAAGGCCCGCGCCGCCGCCCGCACGGTGGCCCCATGCTCCACGATGTACTCTCCCAGCAGCAGCGCCCGCTGTTCCGGATCACCTTTCATGACTGCTCCCTCCCGCCAAAGTGTGCTTGTTCCAGAATATGTGACCCGGCGGGCCGATATGCCGCCGGGGGCTTGACTTTTGGCGGAGAGCGGCTATACTGAAAGCGGACATGAAAACAGGGGCGCCGTGAGGCTGAGATCTGCTGGAAGCAGAGACCCTTGAACCTGATCCGGGTAATGCCGGCGTAGGTAGTTTGCGGAAAGGTCCCGATTTTCACAAACAGCCCGTGCGCCTGCCAGCAAAAGCAGGCGTATTTTTGTTTTTGTGTACTATTATTATGAGAAGAGGAATCCTCATGTCGAAATCCTACTCCAAGACCCGGGTGCTGGTGGAGTGCGCGCTGATGGTGGCGATCGGCACCGTGCTGGCCAACATCAAGATCTTCACCATGCCCAACGGCGGCAGCGTCACCCTGCTGAGTATGCTGCCCTTCGTGCTCGTCTCCTTCCGCCACGGCGTCAAGTGGGGCCTGTTCACCGGTCTGGTGAACGGCTGCCTGCAGATGCTTCTGGGCTTCTGGGCTCCCCCGACGCCCACCTTCATCTACTTCCTCGGTGAGATCCTGCTGGACTATCTGGTGGCCTTTATGGTTCTGGGTACCGCAGAGTTCTTCGCCCGCCCCTTCAAGAACCGGATGGTCGGCGTGGCCGTCGGTACCGCCATCGCAGGCTTCCTGCGCTTCATGTGCAGCTTCCTGTCCGGCGTCCTCGTCTGGGGCAACCTGAATGAGGGTCTGAGCGCCTGGACCTACAGCCTCGTGTACAACGCCAGCTACATGCTGCCGGAGACGCTCATCACTGTGGTGGGCGCTGTGCTGCTCATCAAGGCAGCACCCCAGATCTTCGACCGTCAGTACACCAAAGCCTGAGTTCTCCTGAACGCAAGTCCCGCCGGAGGCAGAAATGCACCCGGCGGGACTTTTTTTGCACGAATTTGAAAAAAGCTGTTGACAACTCTCCTTTCAGCTGGTATAATAACACACGTCGTCAGGGACGACACGGGCTATGGGGGATTAGCTCAGCTGGGAGAGCGCTTGCATGGCATGCAAGAGGTCACCGGTTCGATCCCGGTATTCTCCACCAAAAAGACACTGCACAGTTTGTGCGGTGTCTTTCTTTTTTGCACGTTTGCTGCGTGAGTGAAAAACAGGAAGATGAATGGTGCCGCTCGGAGTTTTGACGATTTGCGGCGCTGTCCTGATGCAGTAAACCGTAAGATAAAAGCAGAAGACGCTCTTCCCGTCTGACAGGGAGAAGTATATATTCCAAATCTTAGGAAATGCCCGAGAAATTTATTAAGAAGGACGTAAGAGGTTTGAATTTTTATAATAAAAGAAAAGATTATTTCAAAAACTTTCTTGAATTAACAATTTCACTAAATCTCATACCCTGGTTTTATATAGCATGGGGAAAAAGGATACTCGTGATTTTTATCCCAATATTGGCAAGCTGGTTCTAACTGATAAGTCTCTACGAAATATGCAACAACATATTGTGCCAATTCTTCCGGAGACTCTTTACAGCCATTCAATAACCAACGATTCGCCATTCCCCAAAAACCAGACATACCCAGAAAGAAGTGATAACGTATTTTGGGAGAAAAATTAAAACCACTTTTATCTGCGTTTTCTGGCTTTAAGTCTTTAGCAACATCAAACATCAGTTCATCATAGCTTTGTAACATAAAATAGAGCATTCCACTATCTCGCAATAATTCAAGAAAAGAACGATGTTCTAGCCAATATGAAAAATATCCGATAGCTGTACCATAAAAAGTGTTACAGTCTTCTTCCTCTAGCCGTCTGCTCAGTCCACTGAAAACCGTCTTACAACATTGCATTAGAAGCTCCTCTTTACTTGCATAATATCGGTAAAAGGTACAGCGTGCTAATTGTGCCCTCTCCACAATTTCAGTGATTTTAATTTCACGAAACGGTTTTTCTTTCATCAGCGATAATAAAGAATCCATCATCCATTGTTCAATCTGATTTGGTGTTTTGGCTGCTTTTTCTTTTGACATAAACTTCACCTCTGCGACATTTTTTCGTTTTTGTATCATTTTTCTCAGCATATTGAATTGACAATTCTTTTTGGTATAATGATAGCAGATTTCCCGAAAGATACAAGTGTCTCTTTAAAGAAAATGCTTGTCTGCACTTGCCGTAGTCCATCGGGCTGCGGCAATTATTTCGGAGGGAGGTTAGCGTAATCTAACGCAATTAACCAGATAGGAGGATAACATGAGTAAAGAACGAACCCCTGACCAGCCAGAAGCTGTGAAAATATCATATCTTTTTGAACTGGCAGGCAGTAAAAAAACAGGCTTGTATATCGCTGTTATCTTTAGCGTTCTATCAGGCCTATGCACTTTTGTACCATATCTCATGATATTCCGTACAGTGCTATTCCTTTTTGATGGAAATGGCAATAGTACGGAAGCTATGCGTTATGGGCTGATAGCAGCTGCATTTATTCTGCTGCGATTTATATTTCAAGCAATATCTGTGAGTCTTACACACTATGGTGCTTATTCAGCGTTGTATGCTGTTCGCAAAAAAATTTGTGAGCATATTGGGAAAGTTAATCTTGGCTTTTTTACTGATAACAGTACCGGCGAGATAAAAAAAGTGTTGATGGAGGATGTTGAAAGATTAGAACAATTCCTCGCGCATCAAATTCCAGACATTACAGTTGCGATAGTTGTTCCACTGACGGTCTTTGTTTATCTTCTAACCGTTAATATTCCGATGGCGTTGATTTTGGTTGTTCCAATTATTTTAACACTGGTTTTGCAGTCAATCATGATGGTGCTTGTTACACCGAAAATGCAGGATTTTTCAGTGGTGCAAGGACAGCTCAATTCAGCTCTCCTGCAATTCGTCAATGGGATGCCAGTTATGAAAGCATACAACCTTACAGCTAATTCCTACCAGGCATATTCTAAAGCGGGTGAAGATTTTAATGTTCTTTGGAAACAAATATCGCGTATGGCGGCTCCGATCAGTGCTGTGTGTAAAGTCCTGATCGAATCAGGAGTTAGCTTTACTCTGCCAATGGGAGGATTCTTGTATCTGGCCGGATATTTAGATTTAAGTTCTTATGTGTTCTTTGTTATTATGAGTATCGTTTTTTTATCCTCGTACAATAACCTTATGAACTTTGCTCAAATATTTAGTCAAATATCCGCGGGCCTCGGACGTATTAAAGATATTATGGACATCCCAGAAATGCCGGCTGGACAAGATCATTTCGTGGCAGAAAAAAATTGTCCTCGTATCGCATTTTCTCATGTAAAGTTTGCTTATCAGAAAAAAGAAGTTCTGCATGATATTAACTTGGAACTTCCAGCAGGAAGTTTAACGGCATTTGTTGGTGTATCTGGCGCTGGAAAAAGTACTGCAGCTCAACTTATTCTGCGTTTTTGGGATGTCACGAGCGGACAGATTCAAATTGGGGAACATAATATAAAAGACTTGTGTATGGATAATTTAATGGATACAGTATCTTTCGTGTTCCAGGACGCATTTATGTTGGATGATACGATTTATAAAAACATTTCAATCGGCAAGGATAATTGCACACGAGAAGAAGTCGAGAATGCTGCAAAAGCAGCACAGATCCATTCTTTTATTCAATCGCTTCCTGATGGGTACGACACTTACCTTGGTTCTGCCGGGATTAAATTGTCTGGAGGAGAAAAGCAACGTATTTGTATAGCCAGAGCAATTTTAAAGGGTGCGCCTATCATTGTTTTTGATGAAGCGACTTCGTTTACTGATATTGAAAATGAACATAAGATCCAAATAGCCTTGGAGAATTTGCTGAAAGGCAAGACAACAATTATGATTGCTCATCGGCTCCATACGATTGTCAATGCAGATAATATTTGTGTATTTCAAAATGGTTCAATCGTAGAAATGGGGTGCCATACAGACTTACTCGAGAAAAATGGTGTTTATGCCGAGATGTGGCGCGCATATACCCAGCAGGGAAAGTAGGTGTTACATAAATGATTTCAATTATAAAATCACTGCATCGCTTGATTGGTCAAAACGGTATACGACTGGTACCATCTATTCTTTTGAGTATGTTAGATTCAGTTCTCAATTCCTGTATGTATGGTGTTATGCTATTCGTATTGATTGACTTATCAAACGGACAATTCTCTGCTGAAGGACTGAAAATGTGCATAATCGCTGTCGTAATTATTTTTACGCTGCGTTGCATTGTTCAGGGGATCAGTTTCACACAAGCGCAATGTGTTGGGCCAGACGTTTCTCATAAACTACGGATTTCAATGGGAAACCATATTAGAAGCCTAAACTTAGGCTTTTTCACTAAAAACAGTATTGGAAAGTTGTCTGGCACGCTGCTTACTGACATTAATGATTTTGAAACAATTATCACACATTGCTTATGTGATGTTATCAAAGTTACATCCCTTACAATTTTATCTCTTGTCATAGCGTTCATGTTAGATTGGCATTTTGGTCTTGCAGTCACTTTACTGGTAGGCATAGCTCTGCCGTTATTAGTGATTTCAGGAAAAGTGTCTGCTCGTAATTCGGATGAACTCAGAACAGCAAACCGAACTGTTGTCTCGCGCATTATAGAGTACATTAGTGGTATGCGTACTTTTCGACTTTACAATTTGATTGGCAAACGCTTTGATCGCCTCGATAATGCACTGAAAGAATTGCGGAAACAATCCACGAAGGCGGAAATATCTATTTTACCGCTCTCTATGAGTTTTTCAGCAATTACTGCAATGATTGTCCCTGTTTCACTAATTTTAGGAACATGGCTATTGACTTCTACTGAAATTAACGGAGCTAGCTTTTTGCTGGCAATCCTGTTGGGAATCTCTATTTTCAGTACTATGACAGTAGTGAGTTCTCTTTATCCACAGGTACGTTCTATTTCAAAAGCGGCTGACAGTATTATTTCAATTTTGGATGAGTCGCCACTGACCTATCAGGAGGAAGAAGTAAAATTTACAGATTACGCCATTGAATTTAAAAATGTAACTTTTGGATACAATCCAGAAACTACGGTTCTACATGGCGTATCGTTTAGTGCCAAACCAGGAACAACCACCGCCCTTATTGGGCCATCTGGTTCAGGTAAAACAACTATTGTAAGCTTGCTTGCTCGCTTTTGGGATGTAACTGGAGGACAAATTTTAATTGATGGGATAGATTTACGAAAAATCAATCCTGATATATTGGCAGAACATATGGCGATTGTCTTTCAAGAGGTTTATCTTTTGAAAGATACAGTTCTAAACAATATTCGCATTGGGAAACCAACCGCAACCAAAGAGGAAGTGATTGAAGCTGCAAAGGCTGCTCACTGTCATGAATTTATCATGGGGATGGAAAATGGATACGAAACGATGATTGGTGAAGGAGGATCAACTCTTTCAGGCGGAGAAAAACAGCGTATTTCAATCGCACGCGCTTTACTGAAGGATGCTCCGATTGTTCTGCTTGATGAAACAACCTCTAGTTTGGATGCTGATAATGAAAGAGAAATCCAGCATGCTTTTGATCGGTTAATGAAAAATAAAATAGTGCTGGTTATAGCTCACCGCCTTAATACGATTGTCAATGCCGACAATATTTTGGTATTGGATAAAGGCCGTATTCGAGAATCCGGAACGCATGCTGAACTCATGAAGCATGGAGGCTGGTACGCTCAAATGATTGAAGAACAGAATCAAGCTGAACAGTGGGCTGTTAAAACAGAATAAAAAATAGAAAGGTGAATGTAAAATGAACTCTAAAAATTCTAACAAATTACAGATTAAAGACTATATCAACATCGGTATATTCAGCGCAATTCTCATGGTTTTGTATCTGGTGGCGGCAATGACAAATGTCACACCGATTACTTATTTGATTTACTCGCCGGCCACGGCTTTTGTCGGCGCCATTCCGTACCTGTTTATCACTACGAAAATTCCTAAAAAGAGGACTGTTTTGCTTTTCGCAGTTGTTCCATTCCTTTATTTTCTGCTGCTTGCAGGAACGGAAGGCATGATTGTAGCGGCTTTCTTTGCGGTTTTCGCCATTCTTGCAGAACTTATTTTAGGAAATGATAGAAAGAATTTCAAGAGGATTACCATTTCATATATTGTGTTTGCTATGTGGAATGCCATTGGTGGTCAATTTAGACTGTTTGCAACAACTGAATCTTACCTTGAATATGCAAAGAATCTTGGTTTGAGCGAAGTATATATTGATTTCTTGCGTTCACAGGCGAATTACTTTACTTGGGCTATTGTTATTGTTGGCAGTATAGTGGCAGCCGTTGTGGGAATTTATTTGAGCCGACTGATTTTCAAAAAACACCTTATCAAAGCAGGTATTCTGTAAATGCTAAGATTAGATATCCGCACCAAAATTATTATATTACTGACGATAAGTACATCTACGTTTATTGTAAATACACTTTGGATTGAAGTTCTATGTGTAATTATACTAAGCGGAATGCAACTTGCTTTTGGTAAAAAAGTGTTTAGCAAATGGCTTGTTTTTGCTTATGTCATTCTTTTTTTGCTCAGTGTACCCTCCTTCCTTTAATGCCAACGGTGGTGGAAGCTGCGCTTTCTGTTATTGTCGTACAGTTTAGATCCATGATCCCTCTTTTAATGGGGATTTTAATGATTCACATAAAAGTTTCACAGGACGTAAAAGCCTCTCCCTTTGGGAGAGGTGTCACCGCAGGTGACGGAGAGGGCAAGGATGCTGAAGAAAAAGTTTAGACACAGCGATAGTATCGCTCTGACAAAAGAGCTTGCTTATCGCAGTGCGGCGGCTCTGCCATCCGCAGATTGCGGATATGCACCATGACGGTGCCGTTGGAGACGTAGAAATACGGCTCGCCCCACACGGTCTTGTAGATGCCCTGCACCGGGAAGATGCGCTGGGGGCTCTGCATCAGCAGCTTGAGGATCTTGTACTCGGTCTCGGTCAGGGCGGCCTCCTGCTCGTCCACCCGGACCCGGCTGCAGTCCGGCGCGATGCGCACGCCGTCCCGGATGTCCGGGTCATCCTCTACGATCATGATGGTCTGCATAGTCTATGATTCCTTTCCTGTATTGCATAGTATCAGTATAGCAGATTTTCTGCATTGTGGAAAGCTTATCACATACTTCTTGGGATTTGTGGGATAAGATCCTAAGGAATTCTTAAGAAAGCGGCCATTTTGCCTCTTGCGGAGCGGGGCGGGGGAGAGTATCCTTATAGAAGAATACACAGGAAGTGAGGGTATCCCTATGCACAAAAAAGTTTTGGTATGTCTGCCCCTGAACGACGCCCACCGCGCCGCGCTGGAGGCATCCGTGCCGGAATTTGAATTCCGTTTCAACGCGCTGGACGATGTCCACGCCGAAGATGTGCTTTGGGCCGACATCGTGCTGGGCAACGCACCGGTGTCGATGATCCGCCAGAACAAGCACATCGAGTGGTTCCAGTCCAACTCCGCCGGCCCTGACGCCTACCTGAAGCCCGGCGTCCTGCCCGAAAACTGCATGGTGACCAACGCCACCGGCGCCTACGGTCTGGCCATCAGCGAGTGGATGCTGGCCATGTGGCTGGGCATCCAGAAGGATATGTTCCTCTACCGCGACCGCCAGAACCAGCGCCAGTGGGCTCCCATCGACCGCCCCGTGAGGGGCATCACCGGGGCGCGGGTGCTCTGCGTCGGCATGGGCGACATCGGCTCCAACTTCGCCCGCCGCGCCCAGATGCTGGGCGCTGAGGTGGTGGGCGTCCGCCGCACGGTCCACCCCGACACGCCCTGCCCGGACTACTGCCTGCGTGTGGTGGCCCAGAGCCAGCTGGACGAGGAACTGCCCGAGGCCGACCTCATCGCCCTGAGCCTGCCCGGCACCCCTGAGACCAACAAGCTGTTCAACGCCGAGCGCTTCGCCAAATGCAAGGACGGTGCCATCCTCATCAACGTGGGCCGCGGCACCACCGTGGACAGCGACGCCCTCGTGGAGGCCCTGCGCAGCGGCAAAATTTTCGGCGCGGGCCTCGACGTCACCGATCCGGAGCCTCTGCCTGCCGACCACCCGCTGTGGGGTGAGCCGGGCGCTATCATCACGCCCCACAACTCCGGCAAGTTCAGCCTGCCCAAGACGCTGGACAACATCGTGGACATCTTCATCCACAACCTCAAGCGCTACGCTGAGGGCCTGCCGCTGGACAATCAGGTCAACCGCACCACCCGCTATGCCGCCGACCAGAACGGCGGCCACCGCCTGCTGAGCACTCTGTAAAATACGATAGTGTGATGAAAAAGCCCCTCTGCACCGCGGCGCAGAGGGGCTTTTGGTTTAGAGATTCATCGTGCCAGCACCACCGAGAGGGTGACTTCCTTGGCGTCGGGCGAGAGGTCGAAGCTGCCGCCGTCCTGTGCGGTGAGGCAGATGGTGTAGACCTTCTTCGCGCTGAGACGGGCCGGGGCATCGTCGAAGTGCCAGTCGGACACCTCATGGTAGCGGCCATCCGTGCCGAGGGCGAAGAGCTTATAGTCGGCGGCATTTCCGGTCAGGCCGTTGATGCGGAAAGAAACAGTCGTCGCGGGGTGGAGGTTGTCGAGAGTGGCGGTGTGGAGCCAGCTTGCGGGGGTGCCGGCGCCGCCTGCGGCCTGGAACTCTGCCGCCGAAAGCACCCGGCGGGAGGTCTTGTCCAGATCGACTTTGCGGTAGGGCATCTCGGGCAGGAAGACGAAGCGGTCCTGCAGGCGGAGCAGCTCTTTGTAGCCGGTGGGGCAGTAGAGCTTGTTGCCGTCACGGCCCGCGTACATGCCGATGGCCATGTTGTTGTAGCCGTAGAGGGAGGCGACGTCCACGGTGAGGACGGTCTTTCCGGTGTCGAAGTCCAGCACGATGTACTGCCACATGCCGCTGTCCACGTCCTGCACGAAGCCGTAGATGTAGCCGGTGGCGGTGGAGAGCTTCATCATGGAGGTGTCGCTGAGGTCGTCGCGGCACCAGATGCTCTTCATGGTCCAGCCGTCGGCGGTGCGGATGGTGTCCACCCGTTCGACGCCGGGCATGATCATGCAGTTGCCCTTGAGCAGCCAGTTGCGGTCGTAGATGTTCTCGTAACTCTGGATGGACGAATCGCTGTCGGGCTTTGCGAGGTTGGGGCTGCCTGCGCCGAACCAGTTGCAGACGATGGTGCTGACCCGGCCATTGCCGTGGTCGTAGACGATGGCCGAATTTTCCACCGATACCGGCATGTTGGCGGGCAGCTCGTCGATGACCGGGTGGCTGGCGGCGATTTCGCCGGTGCGGATGTCCACAGCCATCAGGCTGACCGTCTCGAGGTTGTCGGTGAAGAAGACCAGCTCTTTGCTCAGAGAGGGCGAGCAGCCGCCGCCCCATGCCAGACCGCCGCCGGTGGTGGCAGCGCCTTCGCGGCTGTCTTTTGCGCCCACGCTGTCGTAGGGGGTGCGCCAGACGACTTCAACGCCGCCGTTGGCGCGCAGTAGGTAGCAGGCAAGGTTCGTCAGGATGACCGCACCCTCCCGGCAGGAGGCAATGCCGTTTTCAGCACCCTCGCCCGGAGCGGGAGCGTAGACATGGACTTCGTGGTCGAGGTCGGCGGTGCCGCCGGCAAGGATGGTTTCGATGGCATTGTGGGAGATGTAGCCCATCGCGCCCTGCTGGCCGCGGCTGGGGTAGATGCGGAAGCCGCCGGTGACGAACCAGAGGTTGCCGTCGTAGTCAAAGACGATGGAGAGCAGATTCTGCTCGAGGCTGCGGCCAAGCACCCGCTCGGCGGCCTCCTTGATGTTGATGTCCAGTACCTTTTCGAAAACCGGCAGAGGCGTACCCTTCTCGTCGGTGGCACGAAGCATCAGCACATGGTTGTGGCTGGTGGGGCAGACGATGAGGTTGCGCCCGTCCACAAAGGAATAGGAGCTTTGGATGAGGTAGCCGCCGCCGTCGTGCTTGGCGGGAGAGAAAAAGCCGATGGTGCGGACTTCTTCTGCGTCGAGGTCGCGGATGGCCAGACCGCCCAGGAACGGGCTGACGGGGTTGTCGAAGTTGTCGAAGAAGATGGCCGGGGAGGCGTTGGGGTTCGTCTTTTCCATTGCCACGTTGACCTCGGGGCAGATGCCCACGGGGAGGACGGCGTCGGTGGAGTCGGTGTTGTAGCAGTCGTGGTGGATGTTTGACTCGCTGCGGCCCATAAAGGGGTTGGCGTCCACGACTTTTGCCGTCAGAGGCTTCGGCGGCAGGGCGGTGTCTGCGCCGTGGAAAAGGCCGGACAGAAGGCAGTCTGCCCTGGCGGCAGGGGCCAGCTGGCAGGACAGCAGTGTGAGGGCGGAAGCGCTGAGGAAATTGCGTCGGGTCATTTTCATGGTGGAGTCCTCCTTTAATTAGCTGTGTCAACCTCTCCGTCATTGCTTCGCAATGCCACCTCCCCTAACGAGGGGAGGCTTTGGCATTTCGTAAAGCTTTATCTCTTCGCCAGAGGCTCCCCTTGGTAGGGGAGCTGTCGAGCGAATGCGAGACTGAGAGGTTAAAGGTTCAATAAAATATTCACCCGGAACAAACTGTTCTCGGTCTCGACGGTCATAGAACCGCCATATCTGGAAACGGCCGTCTGGATGGAGACGAGGCCGATGCCCATTCCGTCGTGTTTCGTGGAGTGGAGGGTGCCCTGCTGGCGCTTGAGCACACCGTCATAGCGGTTCTCCACCAGCAGGCCCAGCATGGCGGGGCTCAGCATCCGGGCCAGCACCTTCACCTGCCGCTGTTCGGGCGGCAGCTTCTGGCTGGCGTGGAGAGCATTTTCCAACAGATTGCCCAGCATCATGCAGAAGTCAGCCTCCGGGATGGCCAGCTGGCGGGGCAGCTCCAGCCGCCAGTCCACCGGCACGCCGAGGCTGTGGGCCTCGTGGTCGTAGTGACCGGCCAGAGCGTCCACGGCAGGATTCGCGCAGAGGGTGGGGCGCTCCTCGCTCAGCTCGGATTCGTACTGGCGCAGGTAGTTTTTCAGCTCATCCACCTGCCCGGCCTCGGTGAGTCCGGCGATGACGTGGAGGTGCTGGCGGAAGTCGTGGCGGAGATGCCGCGTCTGCTCCATATAGGTCCGCAGTTCGGTGTAGCGGCGGGATTCCACGGCAAGAAGCTGGTTTTCCCGGTCGAGCTGGGAGCTTCGGGTACACTCCCGGGCCACCTGATACATCTCGTACAGCAGCAAAAAGATGCCCAGAAGAGAGATGGAGACGGCCAGGACAGAAATGATCATCAGACGGTTGATGAGCACGATGCCCGGGTCCAGCGGCATGCAGAAGACGAGGAAAGCCGCGTAGATGGTGGGCAGCGGCCACGCCGACTGCCAGAAGGCTTCGCCCCGGTACTCCCGCAGCAGCCAGCGGCTCCACTGGACGGCGGTGAACCAGAAGATGATGCAGAGCACTGCCGAGAGCCCCAGCTTGAGCAGAGAGGTGGAGACGAGATAGGCCGGGGCGTCGTTGCCCACCTCAGCCCGGGCGTTGAGCACCACGGAAAGGAGGGAGCAGACTGCCATCATGACGCCGGAGACGGCGAAGAGAAAGGCGGTCTGGCTCACGGAAACTTCCGGACCTACCCGCCAGCGCAGCAGCCAGAACGCCGCCAGCAGGGTGGGCAGAAGCAGGAGGTTGCTGTCCAGCTCGAAGATGGCGCAGAGGGCCGCCGCCGCAAGGCAGATGACCGTGACGAGAACGGCTGCCAGCACAGCGGTGCGCCGGGGGGCCTTCACATGCTCCCACAGGGGCGCGAGGCAGAGGAATGCCCCCGGGTAGAAGACGGCGAGGTCCAGAAAATAGCGTCCAAATAAAGAAAAGTCCAAGGTCGGGCCTCCTCTCGGCGTCATAGCTCCCGCCGCATATGACGGAACTGATATTGTGTGAACTGGGCGAACAGGGTGTTCTTATCCTTCTGACGCACGGGCAGGCAGGTGCCGTCCAGCATCTCGAAGCAGTCACAGTCCAGCCGGAGCACCTTGTCCATGTTCAGGATGACGCCCCGGTTGCAGACGATGAAGTTCTCCTGCGCCCGCAGCAGCTGCTCCACCTGGGAGAAGGTGGAGACGGTCCGACACTCGCCGTCGTCGCTGACGATGCGGACGTAGTGGTTCTGGGCCATGGCGTACTGTATCTTTCGCAGGGGGAGATGTACCTGCTGCCGTGCGATGCGGACTTCCAGCTCCGGTTCGGCCCGGAAGAGCACCCGCCGTAGCTCGTCGGCCAGCTGGAAGAGCTTTTCTTCCCGGTAGGGCTTGAGCAGATAGTCGAAGGGGTGGACGGGGAATGCGTCCCATACGTATTCCGGGGACGAGGTCACGAACACCAGCAGCAGGTCGGGGTCGGCCCGGCGCAGGATGCGCGCCGTCTCGATGCCGTTGGTGCCTTCCATGCAGATGTCGAGAAAAACGACCTGATAATTTTTTGAGGGGAACGCCGCCAGAAAGGCGTCGCCGCTCTCATAATGGTCACAGACCAATGGTTGCCCGCCGCCGAAGGCCAGCCGCAAAAAGCTCTCCAGCCGCTGAGCGTCGGGCAGGCGGTCTTCTACGACCGCAAATCGAAGCTCCATCCTCAGTTCCTCCCTTATGACCATATTATAACATAACCATCGGGGCTCAGACACAGCGATTCACGCAGGAAACGACCCCATTCACGCAGGTTTGGCAGCAAAAAAGAGAGACCGGCAAAGCCGGTCTCTCTTTGAGAAGAGGTCTTGTGGTATCTTAGAGGAATGCGAAGAGGATGGAAGAGATCAGCAGGACGATGGCACCGCCGATGCGGGAGGAGATCTGTGCGTAGGCCATCAGGTCCATCCGCTTTGCGGCACCCAGAACGGCCAGGTCGCCTGCACCGCCCATGTTTGCCATGCACAGGCCGGCGGTGATGGCGCTCTCGACAGGGAAGAAGCCAACGATCCAGCCGAAGAGAGCAGAGCTGACGCAGCAGCCGATGACGATCATCAGGACGATGACGACGTTCTGCCAGCTTCCCACGGAGAACATGGTGGAGAAGTCGATGGCGGAGATGCCCATGCCGACCATCTGGATCCAGACCAGCTTGTTGCCGCAGAAGTGCTGGCAGCGGCGGCAGGCCTCGCGGAGGTTTTCCGGGATGAGGTTGAAGATGTTGGCCAAAGCAGCGAAGATGATCATGTAAGCAAAGTTGGGGATGGCAACACCGAACACGGTAGGGAGGATCTTCTTGGAGACCAGCTGGCCCAGCATGAAGAAGCCTGCGCAGATGAAGATGGCAGCAGCGATGTCATCCACGGTGACAGCGGGAGCGGGGTTCTTGGACTCGACTTCCAGAGACTTGTTCTTGACGCGGAGCAGCTCGCCGTGGCCGGTCATCTTGGGGAAAGCGCGGCCAACGAGGTCCATGACGACAGCCATCAGGATGGCGACGATATTGCCCAGAGCGAGGATGGCCATGCAGAAGCTCAGGTAGCCTGCGGAGTCCTGACCGGTGGCGTCGGAGTAGACCTGAGCCATAGGCACGGCGCCGGCGCCCGCGCCGCCGCCCATGATGGGCAGGACGTAAGAGGTGATGATGTAGAGCGGGTCGTTGCCGAAGATGAGGCCGGCCACGACGCCGAACACGCAGGCACCCAACAGGGAGCACAGCAGCGTGGGGATGTAGAGGGAGCCGGACTTGATAAGGACGTCGCGGTCGATGCCCAGCAGGGAGCCGACGACAAGGAAGGTGATGAAGACATTCAGGAAGCTGTAGCCGTTGATCCAGCCGTCGGAGACATTGGTGACGCACTCGGGCAGGAGGTTGAAGTACTTGAGCAGACCGGCAGCGAGGAAGCAGAGCATTGCGCCGCCGCCGAGAAACTTGTTCCAGATGGGCAGGCGCTCGCCGATCTCACCGATCAGGATGCCGAAGGCGAACAGGACGGCGACCGCGCCGATCATCTGGTTGGGGATGATGTTGAAGTAGGCGCAGGCCAGCACGATGATGGCGAAAAACGCATAGATGGGAAGGGGCATTCCATAGAACTGGATGGAATTCAGTTTTTTCATTGTTGTTTCCTCCGTTTTACTGGTCAATATCCAGCAGCCATGCCGGATTGTCGTGGGTCATCTTGCAGACTTGCTCGGGGGTGAATGCCTCAGACACCGCCTTGAAGTAGGTGGTGTAGCTTTCGTACCAGTAGGGGTTGACGGTCTGGCCGCTGTCGGTGGAGAGGACGAAGTGCTCCGGGCCGATGGCCTTCATGGCAGCGATGTTATCGGGGATGTTGATTTTATAGCTGCCGTTGACGGGCTGTGCGTAGACGGATTCCAGCAGGACATCGTATTTCCGCACGATGTCGGCCTGCTGCTCGGGAGTCATGCCCACCACCCAGAACTCGGGGTGGGTGATGACGATCTTCTTTACGCCTGCGGCGCGGGCAGCCTCCACGACCGGGAAGCACTCTTCTGCGCCGATGTGGCCGGTGGCCAGCACAGCATTGTACTGCTTGACGAGGGCGAAAATGTCCTGCAGCTCGTCCACGGCCTTGCCGTCCCGGGTGACGACGACGCCCTTGGAGGGGTCTTTGCCATTTTTGCGGTAGTGGTTCTCGGCGGTGTTGGTGGGCAGCCAGATGACCTTTGCGCCCAGCTTCAGCGAGGTCTCCACCGCGTCGGGGTTCAGACCGCCCACCGGACGGTTCAGGCACAGCCCGCCGAATGCGGTGAACTTTGCGTCCGGGTACTTTTCGGCTGCCACGCGGTTGACCAGATAGGCACGGTCCGCAGTGGGGACGTTGTGGGACTTGAGCACAATGGCACGCACACCCCGCTGAACGGAGGCTTCCATCAGCTCGAAATCGTCCAGTTTCCGCGCACGGACGTCCGGGCCTGCATGGATGTGCATATCAATGATGCCCTGCATTACGTTTTCCATAGATTTTCAGCTTCCTTTCGACGAAACTCTCTTGTGCATGGAGCACTTTTCCTGTATTTAGGATAATCGAAAATGGATAATTTGTTAAATAACGGGTTTGTATCTGATGCCATTCCAAAAATGAATGATAAAAATGCAGGAAATGCGTCATGAGGACGAAAACAGCGTCAAAAATGAGTCAATGCGGGAAATTGGATGAGATTTCCATAGAAAAACGGAATGGATAGAACTGATTCTGTAGAATAAAGAACTCCTTTTGAACCGCTGTGCAGACTGACGAAAATATCGACAGGCTTTTGTCAATTATCGCAAAAACACCGAAATATCGCAAAAAAGCAAAGAGACGGTAAAGAAAAGTCCCCCCTGCACCCTGAAGTGCAGAGGGAACTTGGAACGAGCTGAAGGGAAGGATCGATAGATTTCTTTAATGTTTGCTCATGGTGCAGACCAGGCGGATGAATTCCCGCACCTGCGGCAGTTCGCTTTCGCGCTTGCGGTAGAGCAGATAAGTAGAGCGGGAGAGCGGCGTGCCGTCGGCGAAGAAGAGCGGCTCCGAGATGCCGTTGAAATAGTTCAGGCAGATCTCCGGCACGATGCTCCAGCCGAGGCCCGCCTGCACCATGGCGACGCAGGTGGACAGGCCGTCCACGTTCAGCTGGGAGCGGGGCTCCATCTTGTGCTCCATCAGCCAGCGGGCCTTCATGCTCATATGCTCGGGGTTGGCGTCCCGGCCGATGTACCGCATCTCGTTCAGAGGGACATCGGCGTTCTCCCGGCTGCGGATGAGGCAGACCGGCTCCCGCTCGAGCAGAATTTTGCCCTCGTCCCAGTCGTATTCGCCCCGCACGATGGCGAGGTGGAATTTGCCGTCCTGCAGCTTCTTGATGCAGTCGCGGCTGTGGTCGGTGGAGACTTTGAGGGTGACGTCCGGGTACTGGGACGTGTAGGCGGCCAGCACCTGCGGCAGGCGGTATTTGGAGTAATCGATGGACGCCTCGATGCGCAGGGTGCCGCAGATGGTGTTTTTTCTCAGCTGTAACTGTTCCCGCAAAGTGCTGAAGTCCTGAACAGTGCGCTGGATGACTTTCTGTGCCTCTTCACCGGCAGGGGTAAGGGTGACACCCTGTTTGCTGCGCAGAAACAGCGTCGCGCCAAGCTCCGACTCCATGTTCTGGAGCCGTTTGCTCAGGGTGGGCTGGGCAAGGTAGAGTTTTTCCGCTGTGCGGGTCAGGTTGCCGGTGTCAGCCAGCGTCAGGAAGATCTGCAGGTCTTTTTCGTCCATGTGATGTTCCGTCCTTTTCGTGGTATTTCTTTCAGTATATCGTTTTATGGACGAAAGTTCAAGGCCGTGCGTACTCATTTACAGAGACTTGAGGGTATCCAGCAGGTAGGTGGTGAACTCCTCGCTGGTAGCGCCGTCCTTGTCGGTGGTGACGACGAGCTTCTTTTCGGTGTTGCAGCAGATGTCCAGTGCCTTCTCGAGCTTTGCGGTGCGGTCGCCGTAGCCGATGTGGGACATCAGCTGGCCGGCGGCACGGATCAGGGAACAGGGGTTGGCGTACTGACCACGGCCATGATTGATGAGGAAGGGAGCGGTGCCGTGGATGGCCTCGAACAGGGCGTACTTGTTGCCGATGTTGGAGGAAGAGGCACTGCCTAAGCCCCCCTGCATCTCAGCAGCAGCGTCGGTCACGATGTCGCCATAGAGGTTGGGCAGGACAAAGACTTCGCAGCCCTTGGTGAACTCGGGGTCTGCCATCTTGGCGGTCATGGCATCCACCAGACGCTCCTGCACCTCGATGTCGGGGTATTCGGTCTCGCCGATGTGGTGGACAGCCTTCAGGAAGTTGCCGTCGGCCAGCTTGACGATGTTGGCCTTGGTGATGGCGGTCACATTGTGCTTGCCATTCTTGCGGGCGTACTCGAAGGCAGCGCGGGCGATGCGCTCACTGCCCTGCCGGGTCTGGACCTTGAAGTCGATGGCGAGGTCATCGTTGACCTGAATGCCCTTGTTGCCCCAGATGTACTCGCCCTCGATGTTCTCGCGGAAGAAGCACCAGTCGATGCTCTTCTCCGGGATCTTGATGGGGCGGACAGCGGCAAACAGATCGAGGCTGCGGCGGAGCAGACTGTTGGCGGAGACCATGTTGGGCATCGGGGTGCCGTCGGGGAACTTATCACCGGCGCGGGGCGTGGTGAAGGGTCCCTTGATAAGGACGTTGCACTCCTTGCAGGCGGCGAGGACATCGGCGGGCAGGCTCTCGCCCAGCTCCACGCGGCGCTCGAAGGTCATGCCCTCGATGATGCGGATCTTCACCTTGCCGCTGGCGATCTCGGGAGCCAGCAGCTGGTTCAAAATGCGGAGAGCCTGGGTCATGATGAGGGGGCCGATGCCATCGCCGGGCATGACGCCGATGGTGATGGTGTCGAGCTTGGAGAAGTCGGTGACTTCTTCGTCAGCCTTCATGCGGTCGATGCGGGCGAAGTCGGAGCGGATGAGCTCAGCGAGCTTTTCCTGTGCGGTCTTGATCTCTTCTTCCTGCAGAGCGGTCGTGATGTATTCAGACATAAGTGTTCTCCTTTTCAAAAATAAAGGGGCAGGGGCTGCACCCCGCAGCCTTGGCGGGGACAGCCCCTGCCCTCAGTTGTTTGATGATATTTTATTACTTACTGATTGTTGCGGTAGTAGTTGATGAGGCAGCCATCAGCGATGATCTGGCGCTCAGCCTCGGTCAGCGCACCGGTGGAGACAGGGAACTCGGTGACGGTGCCGTCCGGTTTGACGGCGTAAGCAGTAAAACTGGCCTTGTTCTCGAGAACGGCCTCGCGGATGCCGGGCACAAAGATGTAATCGCCCAGTTCAAACACCTCGGGGTTCTCTACGAGGAAGGGCGTCATGCCCCAGTTGATGCAGTTGGAGCGATAACGCTTGGTGGCGTACTGCTTTGCGAAGTTGGCAGAAGCACCCATGACGCGCTGGCAGGAAGCAGCCTGCTCACGGGCGGAGCCGTCGCCGGGCATGTTGGCGAAGATGGTGGAGCCGATGTCGGTGTTGGCAGGGTCGTTGGCGATGCCGGCCTTGGTCAGGGCCTCATAGACCTTCATGACCTCCTCGGGCAGAGCCTTGCCGACCTCACGGTCGCGCTCGATGGCGCGCATTTCCTTGCTGCGGCCCACATACTGGGGGTCACGGCGGCTCAGTGCGAACTCAGACAGACGCTCGGGGTTGGAGCGGTAGGAAGAAGTCTCGCCGGAGGGGATGAGCTCGTCGGTGGTGGTGACGGGGTCGGTGATGTAGGAGCAGACCTTGACCAGCAGGTCGTTGGTCAGCGCGGGCATCTCGGGCCAGTCCTTGATGTTTGGGCCGAAGCGCAGCTCTGCGTCCGGCTCAGCCTTGCCCCAGCCGTTGTAGACGCGCTTCTCGTAGAGGGAGGCGTTGTAGTGGTACTCGGGGTTGGTATACTCCACGTCCAGATCGGTGGCAGCGGTCAGCTTGCCGCCGTTGGCTGCGGTGGCCGCGATGGAACGTGCGTCCATCAGTGCCACGCTGGACATCTGACCCTCGCCCGGCTTGGAACCCTCGCGGTTCGGGAAGTTGCGGGTGGTGTGGCGGATGGAAAACTCGCCGTTGGCCGGGCAGTCGCCTGCACCGAAGCAGGGGCCGCAGAAGCACTCGCGCATGATGGCACCGGCGTTGACCAGATCGTTGGCACGGCCATTTTTGAGCAGTTCGCTCAGGGCGGGCATAGAACCCGGATAGATGCTCAGGGTGAAAGCACCGTTGCCGCAGCTCTGACCCCGCAGGATGTCGGCAGCGGCGCAGATGTTGTCGAAGGTGCCGCCGGCGCAGCCTGCGATCTCGCCCTGATCGACCCAGATGGCACCATCGTGGAACTTGCTGTCCAGATTCATCTTGGCACCCTTGATCTGCTTGTTGGCCTCTTCCTGTACAGCGTGCAGGATATCGGCAGCGTTGGCCTGCAGCTCGTGGATGGTGTAGGTGTTGGAGGGGTGCATCGGCATAGCGATGGTGGACTCAATGGTGCTCAGGTCGATGGAAACGCAGCCATCGTAGTAGGCCACCTCCGCAGGCTGCAGCTTCTTGAAGTCCTGCGGACGGCCGTGGATGGTGTAGTAACGCTGGGTCTCCTCATCGGTGACCCAGATGGAGGACCAGCAGGTGGTCTCGGTGGTCATGACGTCGATGGCGTTGCGATACTCGATGGGCAGGCCGGCAATGCCGGGGCCGACGAACTCCATGACCTTGTTCTTGACATAGCCCTTCTTATAGACGGCACCACAGATGCTCAGAGCCACGTCGTGGGGACCGATGCCCGGGCGGGGCTTGCCGGTCAGGTAGATGGCAATGACCTGCGGACGAGCGAAGTCATAGGTGCGGCCCAGAAGCTGCTTAGCCAGCTCGCCGCCGCCCTCGCCGACCGCCATGGTGCCCAGTGCACCGTAGCGGGTGTGGGAGTCGGAGCCGAGGATCATCTTGCCGCCGCCGGCCATAGTCTCACGGTTGTAGCTGTGGATGTTGGCCATGTTGGTAGGGACGTAGATGCCGCCGTATTTATGAGCGGCGGACAGGGCGAACTTGTGGTCGTCCTCGTTGATGGTGCCGCCGACAGCGCAGAGGCTGTTGTGGCAGTTGGTCAGGACGTAGGGCAGCGGGAACTGCTTCATGCCGGAAGCGCGGGCCGTCTGGATGATGCCGACATAGGTGATGTCGTGGCTGGTCATCGAGTCGAACTTCAGACGAAGCTGGTCCATGTCGTCGCTCTGGTTGTGAGCCTTCAGGATGCCGTAGGCCATGGTACCCTTGGCGGCCTCTTCTTTGGTGGTGGTGATGCCGGACTTCTGAGCTGCCTCTTCGGGGCAGGAGCAGATGATCTCGCCGTGAACGAGGTAGATGCCGTTGTCATACAGTTTGAGCATAATGTGTGCTTCCTTTCTCGAACTCTCTTTTTTATTTTCATGGCCTTTCTTGGTGGTCGGCCTTCCTTCTGGCATTATGATACCGCAGTCCAGCTATTCTGTAAAATATTTGATTTCGATTGAGAATCATTCTAAAAGTTGATGGATACCCAAAAGCAAAAGCGGCCCGGAAAAATTTTCGAGCCGCTTTGCGCAAGAAGAAAAAAGAATGAAGAAGATGCAGGAGATGATGAGCGGTAACTTCAGGCCGCTTACTTGCGGATGTACAGGGTGCCGTCCATGATGCGGCGTGCGGTGCGCTGGACGGCCACGCCGGAGACGACGATGTCGTTCAGGGGTTTGGTGGGGTCATCCAGATAGGGGTACATGGTCATGACACCGGAGGGATGGCCGATGCGGACGGTCTGCTGGCCGGGCTTGAGAGCGACCAGCTCATGGACCAGAGTGCCAGGTACGAATGCGGCCACGCTGATGGAAGAAGCGCTGGTCAGCGGGCAGGCCTTGTGACACTTGAACACGCTGATGACGCGGGCGCAGACGTCCATCTCGGAGGCATCGACGGACTTGCCGCTGATGTCGGTGAAGCTGGCAGGAGCCGCCACGAAGCCGACTTTCGGGACTGCGGGGCTGTTAGCGGTGGCGTCGGCAGGGTCTTTGGCGAAGCCCATCTTGACGCAGGCAGCGCCGCGGATGGCCTCCAGCTTTGCAGCCAGAGCCTTGTCGGCGTCCACCTCAGCGGGCAGCTGGGTGCCGGTGATGCCGAGGTCGGCAGCGCGGACCAGGACCATGGGGTTGGAGACGTCCAGAATGGTGGCCTCGATGGTGCCAAGCTCGCCCAGATCCAGCATTTCCTTGGCGTTGCCGGTGGGGAAGAGTCTGCCGGTCTTGGCACCTGCCGGGTCGAGGAAGTTGACCTTCAGCTCGCCAGCGGTGCCGTCCACGCCTGCGATGGAGCAGGTGCCTTCGTTGTTGAACTGGCCGTCCTTGATGGGGACTTCCACGTCGATGGTCTTGTTGGTGTTCAGGTTGAACATATGCACCACAGTGGTGGGCTCGGTCAGGTCCTCCAGGAGGCCCATCTCCACGGCGTAGGGAGCAGTGGCGGCGGTCATGTTGCCGCAGTTGCTCTTGTAGTCGATCTTGGACTGGCCCACGATGGACTGACCCACGATGTAATCGACGTCGATGCCGGGGCGGTCGCTCTTGCGGACGACAACGATCTTGTTGTTGCTGGACACGCAGCCACCCATACCGTCGATCTGCTTGGGGTCGGGGCTGCCCATGGCCTGCACAAAAATGTCGTCCCACTGGTCGCGGGCGGGCAGGTCGCTTTCCAGGAACATGCAGCCCTTCGACGTACCGCCGCGCATGAATACACAAGGAAATTTACGCATATATCTTCGTCCTTTCGTTCAGAAGCTTTTGGGATCTCGTTCGTTCTGGCTCCATCAAACCACAAAACGAAGCCTTTGTAAAATATAGAAATTTTATAGACATCTATTCTTTATAAGAATAGATAGCCCTCTCAGTCTGCTTCGCAGACAGCTCCTCCCAAAGGGATGATGGAAATTTGTGATGAGAGGATGAAGTTTTGTGTTGTTGAAAACTTTCGGCAAACATAGAAAAGCGCACCCCTTCTGCTTCTGTGTGGAGAAGGGGTGCGCTTCGTTTATACTTCGAGTTCAGCGGGGTCGGAATGGTAGTCCTTTTTCAGCTCTGTCTGCAAACTGCCCTCGATGTCCTTGAGACATTCCAGCAGCAGGGGATTGAAGGCGCCGCACTCGCCGCCCAGTATCATCTGCACGGCCTTTTCGCGGGGGAAGGCTTTTTTGTAGCAGCGCTCACTGGTCAGCGCGTCGTAGACGTCGGCCAGCGAGACCAGCTGCGCCCCGATGGGGATGTCGTCGCCTGCCAGACCGTCCGGATAGCCCCGGCCATCCCACCGCTCGTGGTGCCAGCGGGCGATGTCGCAGGCCGTCTGCAAAAGTGGTTCGGTGTCGAAATTTTCCAGTCGGTGGAGCAGGGCCGCGCCCTCGGTGGTGTGGGTCTTGATGACGGCGAACTCCTCCGGCGTCAGGCGGCCGGGCTTGTTCAGGATCTTCTCGTCGATGGCGATCTTGCCGATGTCGTGCAGGGCCGAGGCGAGGGTGATGTTGTCCTGCTCCTCGGAAGAGAGGGAGTATTTATCGGTCTTGCGCAGCAGCTGGGCCATGATCTTCTCGGTCAGGATGCGGATGTGGCGGACGTGGGAGCCGCTCTCACCGTTGCGGAACTCCACGATCTGGCTCAGCACATTGACCAGCATGGTGGTGTTGTGCTCCTGCTTGCGGGTCTGGGCCGACACCATCCGTACCAGACGCCGCTGCTTGGCGTAGAGCCTGATAGTATTGAAAGCCCGGCGGTAGACCGTCCGGGCGTCGAAGGGGCGGTTGATGTAGTCGGAGACGCCCCGCTCGAAGGCGCGGCGGATGATGTCCTTGGAGTCGTCGCTGGAGATCATGATGACCGGGATGTCCTCGATGGAGTGGTCACGGTTCATGGCCGACAGCACATCGAAGCCGTCCAGTACCGGCATATTGATGTCCAGCAGCACCAGTGCGACATCGCCGGGGTTGTGGCGCAGCTGCTCGAGACAGTCTTCGCCGTTGGAGGCTTCCAGGATGCGGAAGTCGGTCCCCAGTATCTCGGCCAGCAGCATCCGGTTCATCGCGGAGTCGTCGGCGATCAGGATCTGCTGGCGGCTCTGCCTGGGCAGCAGGGTGGCCGGGGCCGACAGCACCGCGCTGGAGCTGGCCACGATGACGGTGTTCTTGTGCTCCTTGGCCTGATACATCAGGCGGCTGGCACAGTGGACGGCAGTCTCCATGGTATCCTCAGCAGTCTGCAGTACGCCGCCGATGCTCAGCGAGAGATGGATGTGAGGGTAGCCGGGGACGCTTGTGGTCTGCACCCGGGCGCGTATCTGCTCGAGCTTGGATCGTATCTTCTCGATGGGGCAGCCGGGCAGGATGAGCAGGAATTCGTCGCCGCCGTAGCGGATGAGGGTGTCGGTCTGACGGATGCAGTCCCGGATGACCGCCGCCGTCACCTCCAGTGCCAGGTCGCCGGCCTGATGGCCGCAGGAGTCGTTGTAGATCTTGAAATCGTCCAGGTCCATGATGGCGACGCCGAAGGGGCCTTCGAAGCCCTGCACGACGTCCTCATAATAGCGGCGGTTGAAGGCGCAGGTGAGGCTGTCGTGGTAGAGCTTGACGCCGTAGCCGGATGCCTCGCTCATCAGTGCTTCGCTGTCCTCCGGGTCGATGGTGGTGCGCCCGGGGGTGCGCTGGACGAGCTCGAGGACATAGGGCCTGCCCTCCACCTCATAGTAGTGGGCCGTGATGTGGGCGATGTCGGTGCCGCAGGATTCCAGACGGCAGGCTTTGCTCTTGGTCGCCAGCGCCAGCTTGGCCGCGCAGTGGCGGGAGAAGGCGTTCTTGTTCCGGCAGGCAAAGCAGATGTCCGGCCCGGAAGGGTCGGTGCGTGTGCCTTCGTGGATACTGCTGACAGTATCTGCGTCCAGAAGACGGACGTCCGTATAGAGTTCGCGGCAAACCTCGAGACGGGCCTGCATCTCTTCTCTCGTCATAGAAATCGATACCCCAAACTTTTCGATTCAGAAAGAGAGGCTTCGGCAAAAAATGGACCGAAGCTCTCTTTATTCTTTCATTATACTGACTGGGATACAAAAATGAAAGGGAATTCAAGCAAATACTCCTGTTTTTTCTCTATCTCTTTTCCACTTCTTTGCCAAAAAGCAGGATGAAGCACACAAAAAACAACGAAATGCCCGGCACAGAGTAAGCAAAATACTCTGTGCCGGGCGGAGATGAGAAAAAGCTTCTTAGTGGTTGGCGGCGCGGTAGATGGCGATCATGTCGTCGAGATCGAGTTTTTTGGCCGAGCCGAGGGCGGAGCCGGAAGCCTCGAGGCAGCGGCGGGCCATCTCGTCGATCTGCGCGTCGGTGGGGTCGATGCCCAGCTCGTGGAAGCTGGCGGGCATCCCGATGCTGTGGTAGAGATCCACCATGGCGTCGATGCCTTTCAGGGCGATCTCCTCGTCGGTGCCGTCGGTGGTCACGCCCATGACGTTCCGGGCAAAGCGGACGAAGCGGGGCAGGCAGTCCTTGTAGACGTACCGCGCCCAGCTGGGCCAGAGGGCGGCGAGGCCCGCGCCGTGGGTCACGTCGAACATACCGCCCATCTCGTGCTCGAGTTTGTGGGACATAAAGTCGCCTCTGGCGATGCCGCAGCCGGTCAGGCCGTTGTGAGAGAGACTGCCCGCCCACATCACCTCGGCCCGGGCCTCGTAGTTGGCCGGGTCGGTGTGGAGGATGACCGCGTTCTTCATCACGGTGCGCAGCAGGCCCTCGGCCAGCGCGTCGGTCAGCTCCATATTGCCGCCATTGGTGAAATAGCGCTCCATGGTGTGCATCATGATGTCGGCGCAGCCGGACTCGGTCTGATAGTCGGGCAGGGTCTTGGTGAACTCGGGGTCCATGATGGCGAACCTCGGGCGGCTGATGTCGTCGTTGTAGGCCCGCTTCTGGTGGGTGTCCACCCGGGTGATGACGCTGCTGTTGGATGTTTCGCTGCCCGCCGCCGCGATGGTCAGGATGCTGGCCACCGGCAGGCACTTGCTGGCCGTGCGGGTGTGCTCGTACAGCTCCCAGACGTCCTTTTCCGGCTCGGCCAGGCCGTAGGCGATGGCCTTGGCCGTGTCGATGACGCTGCCGCCGCCCACGGCCAGCAGGAAGTCGATGCTGTTCTCTTTGCCGATGCGGATGCCCTCGTAGACCTTGTCGAGGTGGGGGTTCGGCACGACGCCGCCCAGCGTCCAGCTGGAAATGCCGGCCTCGGCCAGAGAATTTTCGGCCCGGTCCAGCACACCGGAGCGGACGGCGCTCTTGCCGCCGTAGACGATGAGGACACGGGTGCCGCCGTATTCGCGCACCAGCGCGCCCACACGCTGTTCGGTGCCTTTGCCGAAGATGACCCGGGTGGGGGAGTAGAACTCGAAATTGCTTGCCATAGTGGTCTGCCTCCTTGCAAGTGCTGCTTTCTGAGCAAAAGTATACACGAAATAGATTCGAAAATCTACAGGCCCTGAGCCTGCCGCCGCAAAATATCCGGGACAAAACAAAACCCGCATCCTCCCGGCAGGAAAACGGGAGGATGCAGGCTTCATTGGAAAACATCAGACAAAAAACCTGCCGACTCGAGGCGGTTGCAAGCCCTCAGTCGGCAGGATGCTTACTTCTTCGGAGTCATAGCCTCTTGACCTCGATTTCTTCATTTTTCGGTCTGTACCGGACGTTTCATAGAAGATTCTCCTTTGAAACGGTGAAGAACGATCAGCAGGGGAATGAATTTCTTAGTACATTGGAATGACCCTTTTCTTAACCGTTGGAGTGCGGGATACGAATCACAGAGATGAATTTCATATTACCACATTCTTTCGGGTTAGATTTGCGAAGGGAGTGTCATTACTTAGTACATCGGAGTTTCTCCTTTAGAGTTATTCAAATAAGACGTTCCGTACAAAAGCTTTCTTCATTGGGATCACCTTCGGCGGATCTATTTGAACGCGAGGGATTTTATTTCACAGACTGTTCTGTTGTTCGCTTTATCGATGCTCAAGAACGGCTCTTGTTGTTGTGTTTTTATACGGGGGAAACATCCCGTTTGTGGTGAGCTTCTGTTTTGCTTCTCAGCGAACCCCGACAGTCTGTGCGTACTGTGCGGGTTCCATATCAACCATCGGTCTTCGCTCCTTTCTGCTTAAAGTCAGCGGGGTTAGCTCTCATTTGAGCTTCTGCTGTACTTCTCTGGTTTCTGGCTTTATTATACACGCGCGGGCGCGGTTTGTCCATTCGCAGAATGCACAATGAATTAGTTATATTTTTTCAAGAAACAACTAAAAAATTGTATTGTTCGCACAAACAGAAGACAGAAACAGCCTCCCTGCGCAGTCTGAGCGGCCCGCAGTGCCTTTTATGGAAAACCTCTGCGCAAGAACTGCCAAACTTCTTCCGTGCTATCTTCCGCCGCGGTGGACGGAACGCCCGGTGAGTCTATATTATAAACAGGTAATATTACTTAATAAAGATAAGCTTCTGATGATAGCAGTTTGCGTTTTTATCGCAAGTCAAGAAATTAGTGCAACATCCAAACAGCATATCGCAAAGATGCCGTTTTGACCGGCACTGTTTTTGAAGATCGCGATAAGAAAATTTCATCCATCGGACACTTGACAGCTATATGAATTTTATATACCCCATATACATGGAGCGTATAATTCTGCCGGAAGGGTTTCGCTTTACCTCAAAAATGAAACGAACCACCAAGGAATGACTAAGGATTTGGTCGAGATGGACGGTTTGACTGTGCATTATTAAGCAAGATGCACAACATTCCCGGCTAAGGTGTGAAATAAGATATAACAAAAAGTAGAATATCGACCAAAGGTCTTATCAAACTGCACCAATCGTGCTATGATACCAGACGCAAAGGGCTGCGCTGAGCGCGAAAAGAGGGTGTGTTTCCATAAAAACAAACGCACCTTCTTTGATTTTTAGCACAGCTGCTTTAATAAAAGAAACGAAAGGAGATAGAGTGAAAACGAACGATACCTTTACGCTTCAGGATAAGACTCTGCTCAGAAAGGAGGCAAAGAGATGAACGCATTGACTGCGGCCCTGAAAGAGGAGTTGAATGTGGAGATGATCTCCCTCGGCGGCCTGCAGGTGCCGGAATCCGTGGTGGTCAGCTGGGGCATCATGCTGTTTCTGGTCATCGTCTCCATCCTGCTCACCCGGAACCTCAAGGTGGACCACATCTCCAGGCGGCAGGCCATCCTTGAGCTGGTCGTCACCACGATCGACAACTTCTTCACGGGCCTGCTGGGCGAGCAGGGCAGACGGTATGTGCCTTACCTCATGACGGTGGCTCTCTATATCGCCTGTGCGAACCTCATCGGCGTGTTCGGCATCAAGCCCCCCACGAAGGATCTGAATGTCACCGCTGCGCTGGCGCTCATGAGTATCTGCCTCATCGAGTATTCCGGCATCCATGCCCGGGGCGGCAAGGGCTTCCTCAAGAGCCTCACCGCCCCCACCCCCATCATGACCCCCATGAACATCCTCGAGATCGCCATCCGCCCCACCAGCCTGTGTATGCGACTGTTCGGCAACGTGCTGGGCGCTTTCGTCATCATGGAGCTCATCAAGCTGGTGGTCCCGGTGTTCGTGCCGGCCATCTTCAGCCTGTACTTTGATTTGTTCGATGGTCTCATCCAGACCTATGTCTTTGTCTTCCTCACCTCGCTGTTCATGAAAGAGAGTATTGGTGGAGAAGAGTAAACCTCTCAAAAGCCTCTCCCCTTGGGAGAGGTGTCATCGAAGATGACGGAGAAGGCAAGGATGCTGACAAAAAGCAGAAAACACAGCGATGACCTCGCTCTGACGAAGAAGGTTCTTATCGCTGTATGGAAGCTCTGAGAAAGGCGGCCTGCCCTCTCAGGCGCATTCGCGCCAGCTCCCCCAGAGGGGGAGCCTCAAGAAGAATATTGATTTATAAAGGAGAAATAATTATGAACGGACTCGTAGCTCTGGGCGCTGGCATCGCAGCGCTGACTGGTATCGGCGGCGGCATCGGCATCGGCATTGCCACCGGCAAGGCAACGGAGGCCATCAGCCGCCAGCCGGAAGCTTCCGGTAAGATCCAGAGCAACCTGCTGCTGGGTGCAGCTCTGGCCGAAGGTACTGCAATTTTCGGCTTCGTCGTTGCTCTGCTCATCATCCTGTTCCTGGGTTGATAACGGAGGCATGACGAATGCTGACTCTGAATCTGAACCTTCTGTATACAGTCGTCAACATTCTGGTTCTGTTTTTGCTGCTGCGCAAGTTCCTGTACAAGCCCGTCATGAACATCATCGCACAGCGCCAGAAGCAGGTGGATGACGCACTGAACGCCGCCGAGACCTCCAAGCAGGAGGCCGCTGCGGCCCTGAACGACGCGCAGGCAAAGCTGCGCAATGTGGACACCGAGGCTGCTGCCCGCCGCACTGCCTACGAGCAGCAGGCCGAAAAGGACAAGCAGCAGCTGCTGGCTGACGCCCAGAAGCAGGCCGACGCCATTCTGGCCGAGGGCAAAGCTGCCGCCGAGGCCGAGCGCCAGCACAAGCTGCGTCAGGCTGACGCTCAGACCACTGCACTGGCCCGTGCCATGTGCGAGAAGCTGCTGGCCCGCAGCCTGAACGAGCAGGACGACGCCCGCCTGCTGGACGACCTGTTGGAGAAAGCGGGGGCTGAAAATGGCAAGTGAATTCAGCACCGAGTTCTTCTCGGCCAACCGCATCGTCAAAGCTGACCTCCGTGCCGCCCGCACCCCCCGCGAGGAGGACCTGGAGCGCATCAAGAAAGAGGTCGCGAAGCTGTACGACGCCACCGAGGTCATCCTGAACGTCACGGTGGACGACAGCCTCCTCTCCGGCTATGTGCTGCAGATCGGCGACCGCGTCTTCGATAACTCCGGCCGCCACGCCATTGACCAGATGATGGCCGACAAGCCCTCTCTGGCCACCCTCAAGACCCGCATCGAGGACTACAAGCCCGCCGCCACCAGCGAAGAGGGCGGCGTGGTCATCTCCTCCGCCGACGGCATCGTGGAAGTGGAAGGCATGGACCGCGCCGTCTACGGCGAGATCGTCACCTTCGAGAATGGCGCCAAGGGCATGGTGGAGAGCGTCGAGCCGGGCCGTCTGGGCATCATGCTCTTCGACGGCGCTGAGACCGTCGGCGTTGGCACCATGGTCACCCGCAGCGGCAAGCGCGCCGGCATCCCGGTGGGCGACGGCTTCCTTGGCCGCGTCATCGACCCGCTGGGCGAGCCCATCGACGGCAAAGGCCCCATCGAGGCTGTGGGCTACAACCCCATCGAGAAGCAGGCCCCCGGCATCCTCGAGCGCCAGAGCGTGGATACGCCGCTCCACACCGGCATCCTCGCCATCGACTCCATGTTCCCCATTGGCCGCGGCCAGCGTGAGCTGATCATCGGCGACCGCCAGACCGGCAAGACCTCTATCGCCACCGATGCCATCCTGAACCAGAAGGACACCGGCGTGCTCTGCATCTACGTCGCCATCGGCCAGAAGGCTTCTTCCATCGCCCGCGTGGCCGAAGACCTGAAGAAGCACGGTGCAATGAGCTACACCACCATCGTGGCGGCTACCGCTTCCGACAGCGCCCCGCTGCAGTACATCGCACCTTACGCCGGTACGGCACTGGCCGAGTATTTCATGGCACAGGGCAAGAGCGTCCTCATCGTCTACGATGACCTCTCCAAGCACGCGGTGGCCTACCGTGCCATCTCCCTGCTGCTCCGCCGCTCTCCGGGCCGTGAGGCTTACCCCGGCGATGTCTTCTATCTGCACTCCCGTCTGCTGGAGCGCTCCTGCCGCATGAGCGACGCACTGGGCGGCGGCTCCATCACCGCACTGCCCATCGTTGAGACTCAGGCAGGCGACGTGTCCGCTTACATCCCCACCAACGTCATCTCCATCACCGACGGTCAGATCTTCCTCGAGAGCGCTCTGTTCAACGCCGGCAACCGCCCGGCTGTCAACGTGGGCCTGTCCGTCTCCCGTGTCGGCGGCGCAGCCCAGACCAAGGCCATGAAGAAGGCCAACGCCAACCTGCGTATCGAGCTGGCCCAGTACAAGGATATGGAGTCCTTCGCGCAGTTCAGCTCCGATCTGGACGCCGAGACCCGCCATCAGCTCGAGCACGGCAAGGCTCTGACCGAGATGCTCAAGCAGCCGCTCTATCAGCCCAAGACCGACGCCGAGCAGGTGGTCACCCTTGTGCTGGCTTCCCACGGGATGCTGGACGAAGTGCCTCTCGCTGAGCAGCGGGCGCGCACCGCTGCCTTTGTTCGCCAGTTCCATGCAGATGTGTCCGGCACGATGGATGCCATCACGGCCACCGGCAAGCTCACTCCCGAGCAGACCGACACCATCCTGAACGCATGGAAGGCCTACGAGGGAGGCGAGAGTCATGGCGTCCAGTAAGCTGCTGAAAGAGCGCATCGAGAGCATTCAGGATACCCGCAAGATCACGAACGCGATGTATCTGATCTCTTCCTCCAAGCTGCGCAAGGCACGCAAGAACTACCAGAACGTCCTGCCCTACTTCACCCGCATGAGAGACACCATCTCCCGTGTCGTCCCCCATCTGCCTGATGAGCCGGTGCATCCGTTCTTCCACGAGCGGCAGAGAGAGGACGGCGAGCTCCGCCGCGCCTATCTGGTGCTGACGGCAGACAAGGGCATGGCAGGCTCTTTCAACCAGAACGTGCTGAAGCTCCTGCTGGAAAAGGCTGAGAGGAACGACCGTTTCTATGTCATCGGTCAGGTGGGCTACCGCGCCCTCCGCAAAGACCCCCGCCTGGTGCAGGAATTCCAGTACGGCGCGACTGCCCCGTCGCTGCAGCGCGCCCGTGACATCACGGTGGACGCCATCGACGACTTCAAGTCGGGCAAACTGGATGAGATCTATCTTATCTACACCAAGATCCAGAACGCGCTCACCAGTGAGCCGGTCATGGTGCGTCTGCTGCCGCTGGACCGCGAGCATCTGCAGCCCGCCCCCAAGGGTCTGGGCGACCCCCGCAGCGAAGTCGAGCTGGTGCCGGACGCATGGACCGTGTTCGAGCAGACCGCTCCTATCTATATGCACGGCATGATCTTCGGTGCCATGACCGAGAGCTTCTGCGCTGAGCAGAGCGCCCGCATGACCGCCATGGATTCGGCCACCAAGAGTGCCAACGATATGATACGCGACTTGCAGCTGGAATATAACCGCACCCGCCAGGGCTCCATCACTCAGGAGATCACCGAGATCATCGGCGGCGCGTCTGCGGTGAAATCACAAGAATAACTTTTCCGCATAGTCTCCCCTCGCCAGGGGAGATGGCACGACGCCAGTCGTGACGGAGAGGTTGACACATCTAAATATACGAGGCAAATCTATGATACAGGGAAAAATTATTCGCGTGGCCGGCCCTGTGGTGGACGTGCAGTTCACCGCAGGCCGACTGCCTGCCCTGCAGGAAGCGCTGACCGTGACCGCAGAAGGCACCGAGCGCACGATGGAGGTGGCGCAGCACGTCAACGAATCGACGGTGCGCTGCATCATGCTCTCGGCCAGCGAAGGTCTGGGCAAGGGTATGGAAGTCACCGCCACCGGCCACGGCCTGACTGCCCCGGTGGGCGAGGCCACGCTGGGCCGTATGTTCGACCCGCTGGGCCGCCCCATCGACGGCAAGGGCTCTGTGGACGATGTGCCGCATTGGCCCATCCACCGCAAGGCCCCCAGCTTTGCAGAGCAGAAGCCCGCTACTGAGATTTTGGAAACGGGCATCAAGGTCATCGACCTGCTGGCCCCCTACGCCAAGGGCGGCAAGATCGGTCTGTTCGGCGGCGCAGGCGTCGGCAAGACCGTCCTGATCCAGGAGCTGATCCACAACGTGGCCACCGAGCACGGCGGCTACTCCATCTTCACCGGTGTCGGCGAGCGCTCCCGTGAGGGCTGCGACCTCTGGGGTGAGATGAACGCCTCCGGCGTCCTGAACAAGACCGCGCTGGTCTTCGGCCAGATGAACGAGCCCCCAGGAGCCCGTATGCGGGTGGCGGAGACCGGCCTGACCATGGCCGAGTATTTCCGCGAGGAGACCCACAAGGACGTGCTGCTCTTCATCGACAACATCTTCCGTTTCGTGCAGGCAGGCTCTGAGGTCTCCGCTCTGATGGGCCGTATGCCCTCGGCTGTCGGCTATCAGCCCACGCTGGCCAACGAGCTGGGCGCTCTGCAGGAGCGTATCACCTCCACCCGCGACGGCTCCATCACCTCGGTGCAGGCCGTCTACGTCCCCGCCGATGACCTGACCGACCCCGCTCCCGCTACCACGTTTGCACATCTGGACGCCACCACCGTCCTGAGCCGTAAAATCGTCGAGCAGGGCATCTATCCCGCCGTGGACCCGCTGGCTTCCACCTCCCGCATTCTGGAAGCGGACATCGTGGGCGAGGAGCACTACCGCGTGGCCCGCAAGGTGCAGGCAACGCTGCAGCGCTATCAGGAGCTGCAGGACATCATCGCCATTCTGGGCATGGACGAGCTGGGCGAGGAAGACAAGCTCACCGTCACC